>VOFG01002113.1_pt1 | contig 15222 bp, 35 predicted proteins | sample 5384171 | NCBI WGS metagenome assembly VOFG01 (sample SAMN12384726, study PRJNA508395) | human gut metagenome | isolation source: healthy gut F | host: Homo sapiens
TTACGTATTGCTCCCGATTTCTTTTAAGCTCTATCACCTCTCCAGAACCCAATCTTCCAGGAGACCCCGCCGGTCGAGACCACCATACCACTATGGAGATTTCTCACGGCAAAAAGGCATCCTCCGGCAACGGCAGCACCGATCCTTCCATCGACCCCTACCGCGATTCTGCTGCTGGACGGCTATGAGCTGAATCCGCAGGATGTCACTGCCGGTCAGGAATTTGATCTGACGCTCAAGATCGCAACACCTCCGGATAAGGCGGTTACGGATGTGAAGTCCACCTGACCGAGGCCAACAAGCACCATCACCCCCGTCAACAGCACCAGCTCCTTCTTCATCGACAAGATCGCTGCGGGCCGAGACCGTGAACTACACCATGCCATCTCAGGCGAAATCACCGCGGGCATTCTGCCGGTGTCCCTGACCCTGGCCAATGCCTTCGTGCAGGAAAAGACCGCCAAGACCTCTTCCGATACCTTCACCATCCCCGTCAAGCAGGTGGCCAACCTCTCGCTGGATGCGCCGAACTACTCGGTCGATACCATGGCGGGCGACAGCTTCAACCTGTCGATGAACCTTTACAACAAGGGGCAAGTCGATACTCTGCAATGTCTCGGTTCGTCTGGAAAGCGACAGCCTGAAGGCGGATGAGAACTACTATGCGGGCAACATGGATTCCGGCTCCAACAAGAGCTACGACGTGATGGTTACGCCGTGGACGGCTTCTCCGGCATGGCGGAGGGCGATATTGTCGTCTCCTATGAGGATGCGGACGGCAATGTCACGGAAAAGCGCACTCCCATCTCCGTCAACGTCGTTTCCTACGACTACGGCAATGACGATATGGACGGTATGACCGAGGACGACATGCCTACCGATGCGATGCCTGAATCGACCGGGTTCCCGTCCTGGGCATGGTTCGTCATCGGCGGCGTTGTGATCGCCGCGGGCGCTATCGTCGCAGTCGTCGTCGTGCCAAGCGCAAGAAGGCGAAGGTGGATGACGATGAAATGGACTGATCTGATCCGCCTGTCGTTTACGAACCTCTGGCGGCGCAAAACCCGCACGATCCTGACCATGATCGGCACGATGATCGGCACCGCGTCCATCGTGGTCATGGTGTCGCTGGGCATCGGCATCAATCAGGGCTACATTGACTCCATGGCCGCGACCGGCGAATTGACCAACATCACCGTCAACTCCCAGACCTATTACGGCGGAGGCGGCATGGTGTCCGATATCGGCACCGGCAATTCCGTCAAAGCCGTCAAGCTGACGATGCGCTGGTGCGCAAGCTCAGCCAGCTGGATCATGTCACGGTGGTTTCTCCGCAGCTGGATCTCTACAACCTGACGCTGGGCACGGGCAAGCTGCAAAGCTATTATTCGCTGACCGCCATCAACCCCCGACGCCGTCGAGGCGCTGGGGCTGAAGGTCAGCGAGGGCAGCGGTTTCAGCAAGAGTCCCTCTCACGACACGATTGAGATTCTGCTGGGTGAGAATGTGAAGAGTTCCTTCCGCAACCCGAAGTCCAACCGCTGGGACGATACGGTGCCGGATGTGGACTGGCTCAACGCCAAGTACACGCTGAAGCTTCAGGACTACAACAACGCCGATTCCGACGGAACCCCCAAGATCTACGAATTCAAAGCCCGCGTCGTGGGCATCATCCCGGACAGCGGCGGCAACGGCAGCTACAACATGTACTGCTCGACGGCTCAAATGAAGGCCATCCTGAAAAAAATACAAGAAGGTCTTTACCAGCAACGGTATGAAAATCGACGAATACCCGACGCTGCTCGTCAAGGCAGATGATTTCAAAAATACGCTTGCCGTGCAGGATAAACTCAAGGAGATGGGACTTTCTCCTGCTGGTCCATGGCGGACATGATCAACCAGATGCAGGAATCCTCCCGCTCTCTCCAGCTGATGCTGGGCGGCATCGGCGGCGTGGCGATGCTGGTTGCCGCCATCTCAATCTGCAACACGATGCTGATGTCCATCTACGAGCGCACGCGCGAAATCGGCGTAATGAAGGTGCTCGGCTGCAAGATGAGCAAGATCGGCGCAATGTTCCTGACCGAGGCGGGCATCATCGGCCTGGGCGGCGGTATTCTGGGACTTTCCATCAGTTACATCCTCTCCTGGGTCATCAACACGGTCATCGCCGCCAATGGTGCAGGCGATACCTTCCGTTCCGTCATTCCCTTCTACCTTGCGATGGGCGCCCTGGTTTTCTCAATTCTGGTGGGCGTATTGGCCGGCCTGTATCCCCTCTCAGCGCGCCATGCGTCTGAGCGCGCTGGCCGCCATCCGCAACGAATAAACGGCATATTCCAAACAAACGTCAAAGATGGGGTCCTGCGGCAATGCCGCAAGGACCCTCTTTTTGCGCACTGGATGGGTTTTCCGCCCCGTCCAGGGAGTTTGAGTGGGGAGCGAAGCGCCCCCTCATGTTTCATCAAAGGGATTCGCCTCCGGCGAATCCCCACCGGTTTGCCATATTGAAATTGGTCCGGCATCAGCTCCACAGGCGGTCATAGCTGTATTCCTTGTCCCATTCTTCCGTGGACTGCCAGATTTCAGGCGAACCCTTCCACTGGTGCTCGCGGAGCACTTCGTCGTTAAAGTCCTCCATGCCCAGGCCGGGCTTATCGTTGGGGCGCATGGTGCCGTTCTGGATCAGCGGCTCGTCAATCCCGTGACGATGTCCTGCCAGTAATCGTCATCCGGCGCGTTGAACTCCATGGCAAAGAAGTTCTCCGTCGCCACGCCCGCGTGGGTCGTAGCCAGCGCCGCCACCGGCGTTTCGCATATGCATCGCCAGAGCGGTATTGTATTTCTGCGCCATATCGCCCATCTTCTTGGTTTCGAGGATGCCGCCGTTGGAGCAGATGTCGGATGGATCACGGCGACGGCACGGCGCTTGCACAGCGGCTCGAAGCTCCGGTCAGATAGGCGTCCTCGCCGGTGGCCAGCGGCGTGGTCGCATACTGGCGCAGCTCGACGTATTCATCCACCATATACCAGGGCAGCACGTCCTCGCACCAGAGCAGGTTGTACTTCTCCAACCGCTTCATCAGGCGCTTGGCGTCGTCCAGACCATATGGCCGACGTGGTCGATGGCCAGCGGCGTGCGCCAGCCCAGCACCTCGCGCATCTGCGCGATATGTTCCCGTAGCGGTCGAGGCCGCGGTCGGTCACGCGCAGCATCGTATACGGATGCTCGGTGTAGAGATAATCGTTCATCTTGCGCTCGGCAGGCTTATCCAACACCTTGGCAAGGCCGGTGACGGATCGGTTGCCGCGGCGTTTTCCGGCTTTGTGCAGGATGCTGTCCAGAAAATCCGGCGGAGCGATCAAAAATATCCTCATCAGGTGGCGCTGCGCCACATCCTCCACGCTGAGCACGGTCTTGCACATCTTGAAGCCGAAAACGATCCATGCGCTCTTTGATGGCCTTTGGTTTGCTGGTGCCGGCCACGCATGGCGGGCGGCGTTCTGCCCTGATCGCAGTACATCCGCACGCAGTCGCGGAACTTGCCCAGCATCCGATAGCTGAATGCCAAAAGCCTTGCCCGCCAGATCCCACCCAATTTCCAGACTGCTGGCCGCCCTGGCGGCTCTGGCCGCCGAACTGCTTCTGATCTTGCGGGAACAGGCGATCCACGTCGCAGGGGTTCTCGCCGAGCAACGGCTCTTGAGCATCGCGGCATAGGTGGCCGACGAGCTGTCGCGGATCTCGCCCATGCCGACCAGGCCCTGATCGGTATAAATTTTGACCAGAATGCAGTGCATCGAGGCCGCCGTAATATGCGCAAAGCGAATGTCGGTGATCTTCAACTCGCTGGGGCGCGAACAGGTGCGCACATGCGCCAGAGTCTCGTCATAAGGTCTGTCCATGAGAAACAGCCTCCTTCATCCATTTGTAATTACATTATACACCTCTTTTTTGCATAAGAAAAGACGGACGCGTTCAAACGTCCGTCCTGTTTCATCTGGTGAATCAGCTTCTACGCTTTCAGGCTCAGAATTTCATCGATGAATTCCAGCTCGGTTTCAAACAGCTTTTCCGCCGCCAGAGGCTCGTTGTGCAATTCATGATATGCGCCTTTCAAACTCTACGAAGCGCACGCTTCGCCTTTTCCGCGAACTCGCGGCTGCCTTCCACCGAGCAATCGGATCCTGCTCGCCATGGCACAGCAACAGCGGCACCTTCAGCTCCTCCGGGTGCGCTAACACCCAGTTTGCCGCGCGATTTGCATCTGCCGCCAACGCAAAGCCCAATGCGGCCATGATTCTGCGGATCGACATCATAAGCCGCGCATACTGCCGGATCGTGACAAAGCGCAGTGGAGGGGATGCCATTGTTGATGGAGAAGGGGGAAAGCACGCCGCTCAACGCCCCAATGGCCTTGAACGCAGCCTGCGGCGGCGCACTGACCAGCTTGAGCCACGGGCTTGTAATGATCGCAGCGCAAACCGGCGGCTTGAATGCAGCGCGGTGTACAGTCCGATCAGTCCGCCCAGCGAATGGCCGAACTGAATCACCGGCAATCCCGTCTCCTTCGCGGCAAAATCGATCATCGTGACCATGTCGCGCTCCACCAATCGGCCATGCGGGCGATGCCCGCGCTGGCTCTTTTTTCGACATTGCGGCCGTGTCCGCGGTGATCTTGGGCATAAACCGTCATTCCGTGCGCATTCATAAAGTCCGCAAATTTCTGATAGCGGTCGCCGTGCTCCCCTAATCCATGCGCCACGCACAGCACGCCTCTAGGAGATCCGCTTCAAACACGCGGGCATAGAGCTGCTTGCCGTCTGCACATTCGAGCTTGCATTCTCTTCTCATGCTATCTCTTCTTCTCTGCTTTCCGGTCCCGTCGGCAAATCCGGCGCTGAGCAGCGCCGCAACCGCGTCCATGGCTTCCTTTTCGTCTCCGCCGTTGACCGAAAGCGTCACTTCGTCATTGGCCCCCGCGCCGAGCGACAGCACGCCCATCAGGGATTTGGCGTTGATGAGCTTGCTCCCTGCTCGATCAAGATCTGGGAGCGGTATTTGCAGGCAACCTGCACCAACATCGCAGCGGATTTGGCGTCCAACCCATCCCGGTTGGTGATGACGATTTTTTGACAGCATGGTTGATTTCTCCCCTTTTTATTTTTCCTCGTCTGTTCTATCTGCCATTGAGCGGCAAATTCCATCAATTTTCTCAAGCGGTGATTGACCGCGCTCTTGCTGATCGGCGGATCAAAGGTTCCCCCAATTCCTTCAGCGGCATATCGGGGTTATCCATGCGCTTTTTCCGCAATTTCCCGCAGCGAGCGGGGCATGCGCGAGAACGCGCCTTTTTCTTCAATCAGTCGAATGGCCTCGATCTGCTTCTGCGCGGCGTTCATGGTCTTGTCCAGATTCGCGCTGTCGCAATTGGCGGCGCGATTGACGTTATTGCGCACATCCTGGTGATGCGGATGTTTTTCAAAAAGCGAGCAGCGCCTTGTGCGCCCCCATGCGGTTAAACAGCTCCACAATGGTCTCTGCTCTCCTTATATATGCCACATACCGCTCCCGACGAAAACCATCTTAGCGGCTAAATCCAGCTTATTCATGAAATTGTTCAGCGATTTGGCGTAATCCTCCGATGAAGAGGAAATTTCCAGATGATATCCCTTGCCGGGATCGGACAATGTACCCGTGGCAAGGAACGCCCCACGCAGGTAAGCATGGCGGCAGCAGGAGCGGCGCAGCAGCCCCAGCGGCACTGCGCGCGAGATGCGCACGCCCTCCCCGCTCTCCCTGAGCAGCCCGGTTTCTTCCAGGATCTGCGGTGCGCAGTCCGGCCCCAGAACCACATGATAGACGTTTTTTTTCCCAACCGCTTGCGCAGCTGCGTGCGCACTTCGGGCGTCACACTAAAGGTCGCCTTGCACAGCGAAAAGATGCCGCGCGATAGCGGGAACCTCCGTCGTCATCCAGACCGATTGCCCTCCGCGGCCGATGCGCAGCGTGCCGATGCCGTGGATGAAGGCCGCAAGCTCCGCCATCTGGCAGCAGGGGTTGTCATTGATGCGGCAGAGCTCCTGCTTGGTTTCCGATGAAAGGACATGGTCTTTTCTTTATTTCTCCTTTGTTTCTGATCTGGGTATCGCGGTGGGAAGCCGTGGCATGGAAGCCCGCCGCTTTCAATCCCTTCGCGATTTCGTTGGTCAGGCAGACGCTGCGGTGCTGGCCGCCAGCCCACCGCGATGACCAGCCGGTCCTTGCCCTCGCTGACATAATGCGGGATCAAAAACTTGAGCAGATCGGAGGGTCTTGTTCAGAAAACTCTTGTCTCCTCAAAGCTCATCACATAATCATGCACCGGTGCATCCGCACCGGTGAGCGGGCGCATCTCCGGAATATAGAATGGATTCGGAATGAAGCGCACATCAAAACAAGTCTGCATCCTGCGGCAAGCCATGCTTAAAGCCGAAGGACAGCACGTTAACTGCAATGGCCTTGTCCACATCGCCTTCGCCGTAGAGCCGCAGCAGCGTCTCCCCGCAGCTGGCGCGTGAGCATGGTCGGTGTCAATGATCCGTAGCGCGCTTTTTCCAGATCTTTAAGCAGCAGGCGCTCCTTCTGGATATTCTGATCAGCATCTTATCCCCGCCCATGGGATGCGCGCGCCGTGTCTCTTTATAGCGGCGGATCAGCTCGTCTGAGGCGTTGAGGTAGATAATATCATAGTGAATGTTCATCGCCAGCAGTCGTCCAGCGCCTCGTCGGTTTCTCCGAAAAACGCGCTGTTGCGGGTGTCGATGCCCAGCGCCACCTTTGTCAATCAAATTGCCGTGCTCCATGCACAGCCTTGCCATGTTGGGGATGAGCATCGGGGGCAGGTTGTCCACGCAATAGAATCCCATATCCTCCAGCGCCCGCAGCGCCTGAGATTTTCCGGCGCCCGAAAGCCCCGTCACCACCACCAGCTTCATTTGTATCCCCTTTTATTCTATTTCTTTTTGTGCAGGATGTATGCGCCGTTCTGCCAGCCGCAGCATCAGCACCAACGCCCCTTTTTCCGGAAAACATCACAGATGTGTTTCGTTCCCTTTGCGGTGCTCCACACCCCAGCCGTATTTCTTTCCGTATGGATTGCGGATGCGCCCCGACGTCCCGGTTTCGCCTTCCAGCGCAGTATTCAGCCGTTCAAACAGTGCGCCGGCTTTTTTCCGCAGTGCGCCGGCTTTTCTTCACAGGCCGGCTCTTCAGACAAATCCAGCATTCTTTTCGTACACAGCGCATTTCTCCCTAAAAACATCCATCCCGACCGATGATCCGGACCTCCGGTTCCAGCTGCACGCCGTATTTTTTCATAAACAGTGTGCTGCACCAAATCTTTCAGCTGCAAAAGTCTGCCGCGGAAGCGTTGCCCGTGTTGATGAGGAAGCCCGCGTGCTTTTTCGGAGACCTGTGCGCCGCCGACGCTTGCGCCCTTCAGCCCCGCATCCTCGATGAGCGTTCCGGCAAAATGCCCCTCCGGCCGCTTGAAAGTGCTGCCTGCGGAAGGATAGGTCAGAGGCTGTTTCTCGCGCCGCCGCGCGGCATAATCGTTCATGCGCACCGCGATGGCTTCCCGGTCGTCAGGCTGCAAGGCAAAGACCGCCTCCAACACCACCGCGCCGCTTTTCTCCACTGCGCTGTGCCGGTAGCCGAAATCCATCTGCGTCTTGTCCAGCCAAATGGCCTCGCCGTTTTCTGGAGCACGCGCACGCGCTCCACCACGCCGCTCATCTCGCCGCCGTAGGCCCCGGCGTTCATGCACACGCCGCCGCCCACCGTTCCGGGGATGCCCTCGGCAAATTCCAGCCCGGCAAGCCCGGCCTGCTGCGCTGCCCGCGCCGCCGCGCCGAGCGTTGCGCCCGCCTGCGCATAAACGCAGTTTTTTTCCACGCGCACATCGGCAAACGCCTTGCCCATCAGCAGCACCACGCCGCCAAGCCGCCGTCGCGCACCAGCAGGTTGCTGCCGCGGCCCACGACGGTCAGCGGCACATCGCGGTCTGCGCAGAACAAAGCGAGCTGTTCCACATCGCTTTCACTGCCCGCAAAGACCACGCAATCGGCCTTTCCGCCCACGCGGAGCGTCGTCAGCTCCTTCATCGGTATATCCATCTCCACACGCCCCTTCAGCGGCAGTGTGCGGATCAAATCCATTGCTTTCACGTTCACACCTCAGTGCATTGATTTGCTTTCAGTTTACCTTATTTTTGCAAAACTTTCAAGGACAAACGCCGCCTTGCAGAGACGCTTCCATTTTGCCCAGATCAGAATCCTTTCTCATACGCCGCCGCGCCGTCAATTACCGGGAAAGCCCCGCCTGCGAGAGCTGATGCTGGCTCTCCTCCGTCAATAGATGGACAAAACGCCCGGCCATCTGCACGCGATACGCCGCATCCTGTCTCTGCCCGGTAAATTCGGGCTTCACCGCGCCGCCGAGCAAAACTTGATCGAGATAGGGTTCTTTCGGCACAATCAACACGGTTTCAAAGCCCTTTCCCGCCGCCTGCAAGGTTTTCCATGCGACGCACCTCCCGCTGCGTTGCCACATAAAAAAGCGTATTTCCGCTCCATCACAAAGTCCGGCCATAACTTGAAATGCACCTTTCCTGTTTCCATGCTTACGCCGGTCACATCGCCCATGGCGCGCAGCGCGCTCTCCGGGCTGGTATACAGCAGCAGCGGGCAGGCAATGGCGAGTTTTTTCTCCGCGCACAGACGCAGCGTTTGTTCCGCATCCATTTGCGGTGTCCAACCCGCTGCGTCAAGCTGCGCAACGTCGCCCAGCAGTCCATACGCCCCCGCCGCCAGCGGCACGGCATAGCGCGCGCCGTTCTGTACTCCCATCGTTTTGCAGCGCAGCGCGCGGGCTTACCTCTGTTTCCATACAAAGGAACAGCGCCGCCGGGTCGTCCAGCACACCTTGCCCGAAAAACAACAGATCCGGCAGATTCTGCGCCGCAGCAGCGGCTTTCACTCCCCGTCTCCGTCATCTCCCGCAGCGTCAGCAGCACGCAGCCCTGCTGTTTTCAAACTCCTGGCTGCGCGCGGCCAGCCAGCCGTTCAGGTTCACGGTCGGAAAAGACGGCACGATCCCCGCGGACAACACGCCCGTCCATTCCGGCTGCGGTCCTCTGAGCTTTTCCCTTCACATCCGTGACCGCCGTTTCCGCCGCCCAGGGCGCTGCGAACAGCACTGCTCCCAACAGAACAGTGCGATCAACCGTCCGCCGCCTCGCAGCAGCCTTTTTTTTTGTCCTGCACCGGCGCACCTCCCCTCTTTATGGGAAGTATAGTCCCGCTTTTTCCGGCTCCAGAACCGAAAGAGACGGCGGAAGCACCGCCCCGTCGTCTCTTTTTAAAATCTTATCAGGCTTATTTCTGCTCTTCGGGCTTTGCGTCCTTGCCGCAGTGTGCGCAGCCCATTCTGCTTTGGCCAACGCCTGACGCATCTGCGTCATTTCGCGGCGCATGGCCGTGACTTCATCCTTACTTTGAGCAGCTCGTCGGCCAGGTTCAGCGCGGTCAGCGCCATGAGCCTGTCTTCCGGCAGATAGGAGGCATACGAAATCTCCGACATCCGGCGATCGACATACCCGGCCACGCGCTGCATATAGCGTCCACAGGCTCCGCGCCCACGAGCGTATATTCCCGGCCATGCACCGTCACGACCACCTTTGGTTTTTGTCCATCCTTCGTCCCTCCCATGCGCTTTAGCGCTTTCATTGCCCTTATTATACCCAGTTTGCATCAGGAACGCAACTGCGCGCCGAATTTTTGCCGAAACATTGGCAATGATCTTCTCACTGATGGCGGTAATTTCTTCCTCGCCCAGCGTGCGGTCCGCCGCGCGCAGCGTAATGGACAGCGCCACGGACTTCTCGCCCGGCTGAATCGGCACGCCGCGGTAGATGTCAAAGAGGTGAACCTCTTCGCACAGCTCACCCGCGACGGCCTTCATCTCGTTCATCACATCGCCGACGGGCATCTCTTCCTTCATCACAAAGGCAAAGTCGCGCTGCACGGCGGGGAAGCGGGGGCATATCCTTGACGTCGCCGACGTTGGTCGCACTCTCGTCCAGCACGTTCAGGTTCATCTCCGCGACATAGGCGCGGGTCTTGAACTTGAAGTTTTCCGCAACCGCCGGATGCACCTCGCCCAGCACGCCCAGCAGCTTTTCGCCCGCAAAGAACCGCAGCGCGGCCGGATGCAGGTAAGGCGCGGTCGAGCGGCTCCAGGTGACGTTCTTGACGCCGCCGAAGCGGGTCAGCAGCGCTTCTACCATGCCCTTGAGGGCATAGAAGGTGGCGTTTTCGCCGTAGAGACCGATGCACAGCGCGGGACGCTCCTCGGCTGCTCAGTCAGCGGCAGGGACTTGGGCAGGAACTGCTTGCCCAGCTCTCCGTAGAATGCCGCGCCTGCGTTGCCGCGGTTGATGTTGGTAGAAAGGGTGTTCAGCATCGACGGAATGAGCGTCGTGCGCATCACGGAATAATCCCCCGCCCAGCGGGTTCATCAGCTTGGCGCTCAGGCGCAGCGGATCATTCTCCGGCAGGCGCAGCGCGTCGTACCACTTGGGGCTGATGAAGGAATAGGTCACAGCTTCATACGCGCCCATGCCGCACAGATAGCGGCGCAGCAGCGCGTCGCGCTTCTGATGCGCACTGTTGTGGCCGCTGACCGTCTCGCCCTCCATGAGCTTGAGGGAATGTAGTCGTAGCCGTAGATGCGTAGCACCTCTTCGGCAATGTCCGCGCCGCGCTGAATATCCTGACGCCAGATCGGGCTCTGGCAGAGCAGGTGATCGCCCCGGCGATGGTCTTGATGCCCAGTTTTTCGAGGATCTCCACCATCTTTTCGGCGGGAACCTCAATGCCCATCAGGGTCTGACGTACTTTGACGTCCGTGCGGATGGTGGGCAGGGGCTGCTCGTTGGGATAAATATCAATGCCGGAGATGACCTTGCCCGCACCCAGCTCGTCTACCAGCGCCAGCGCGCGCTGCAGCGCCTTCTTGCACAGGCGCACGTTCACGCCGCGCTTCGAATCTGCCCCTGCGCCTCGGTGCGCATGCCCAGCGAACGGCCGGAGATGCGGATATTCGCGCCGTCAAAGCAGGCGGATTCAAAGAGCACCAGCTCGGTCTTGTCGGTGATTTCGCTATCCTCGCCGCCCATGATGCCGGCAAGGCCGGTCGCGCCCTCCGCATCGGCAATGACCAGCATGTTTTCGGTCAGCTTTCTGTCCTTGCTGTCCAGCGTCATCATGGTCTCATCGGGCTTGGCGCGGCGGACGATGATCTGGCGGCCGCGCACGGAGTTCAGGTCAAAAGGCGTGCATCGGCTGACCCATTTCCAGCATGACATAGTTGGTAATATCGACAATATTGTTGATCGGACGAACGCCCGCCTTGTGCAGCGCTTCGCGCATCCACAGGGGGAGAGGGCTCAATCTTGATGTCCTTAACCACGGCCGCGCAGTAACGGGTGCACAGATCGGGATCGTCCACGCGAACCTTGACCAGTTCGTTGATGTCGCCGCCGCAGGTGGTGTATTCATAATTCGGCTCCACAACGGGATGGCCGGCCGCGACGGACGCTTCGTGCGCCAGACCCAGTACGCTCAGGCAGTCGGGGGCGGTTGGCGAGAATATCGAAGTCGATCACGGTGTCGTCCAGGCCCAGCACGGGCTTGATGTCCTGGCCGGGCTTCAGATCGCCCTTGAGTATGAGCAGACCGTGCTCCACATTGAAGGATAGACCTCCGCCGGCACGCCCAGCTCTTCACCGGAGCACATCATGCCGTTGGACACTTCGCCGCGCAGCTTGCCGCGGGTGATGTGCACGCCGCCGGGCAGATGGGAATCATGCAGCGCCACGGGCACGAGATCGCCAACGGACATATTGTCCGCGCCGGTGACGATCTGATGGGGTTTCCCGCCCACGTCCACCTGGCAGATGTTCAGATGGTCGGAGTTGGGATGTTTGACGATTTCCACGAGCTTGCCCACGACGACGTTGCTGGATCTCCGCGCCGCAGTCCTCATAGCCCTCCACCGCCGTGCCGCTCATGATCATGCGGCGGAAAAATTCCTCGACCGACAGGTCGATCTTTGACATATTTTTTAAGCCACGAAAGCGGTACGAGCATCGCTTACACCTCCTTTTTCGAACTGCGCCAGGAAACGCAGGTCATTTTCAAACAGCAGACGCATATCGGGCACGTTGTACTTGAGGTTGGTGACGCGCTCGATGCCGATGCCGAAGGCAAAGCCGGTGTAGACGTCCGGATCGATGCCGCACATCTCCAGCACATGGGGATTGACCATACCCGCGCCCAGAATCTCGATCCAGCCGGTGCCCTTGCAGATGCGGCAGCCTTCGCCCTTGCAGGCGGCGCAGGTCACATCGACCTCGGCAGACGGCTCCGTGAACGGGAAGAAGGACGGACGGAAGCGGGTGCGGATGCCCTCGCCGTACATCTGGTGCGCAAAGGCATCCAGCGTGCCCCTTTGAGGTTGGCCATGGTGATGCCCTTGTCGATGACCAGGCCTTCGCACTGGGAGAAAACCGGGCTGTGGGTGGCATCCACTTCATCTGCGCGGTACACTCTGCCGGGGCAGATAACGCGGATGGGCGGCTTCTGGGAGAGCATGGTGCGCGCCTGCACCGGAGAGGTGTGCGTGCGCAGCAGCAGGTTCTCGTTAAAATAGAAGGTATCCTGCGCATCTCTGGCGGGATGGTTCTTGGGCAGGTTCAGCAGCTCAAAGTTGTATTTATCCTGCTCGACCTCAGGGCCTTCGGCAACCGAAGCCCATGCCCACAAAGATATCGATGATGCGCTCCAGTGTGGACGAGAGCGGATGCTCGCAGCCCATCGGAACGGGATCGCCGGGAATCGAAATATCCAGCGTTTCCTTCTTGAGACGCTCTTCTTCCTCACGAGCCGCCAGTTCGCGGGAGCGCCTCGTCGATCCAATCCTCGATCTCGCTGCGCAGCGCATTGACCTTCTGTCCGACAACGGGCGCTCTTCGGGGCTCAGCTTGCCCATGCCCTTGAGCAGCGCGGTCAATTCACCCTTGCGGCCCAGCACCGATACGCGCAGCTCCTCGATGTGCGAGGACTGAGACGCCTTGTCCAGCCGCTGGCGCACCGCCTGGCGGATGTCATTGAGTTTGTCCTGCATGATGTTTCCTCCCTCACAGTGAAAAATCTGCCAAATATTTGGGTGTAAAAAGGCTCCGCATCCCATTGGGACGCAGAGCCTCTTAGCCCTTCGTGGTACCACCCAAGTTCGCCGCGCAGGTCTATCAACCGCGCAGCCTCTTGCACGCTGTATCGGGCGCACCCGCAACGGCTCACGGGGTGAACTTCGGCGCGCTTGGGAATCCCGGTTCGCTTTCAGCCGGCGGCGAACCTCTCTTTCGGGACCATGGATCAAGGCGCTTACTCAAAATCCTCATCATAGCCGATCCATTGTTTTTATAGCACACCGCAGCTGAAAAGTCAACGGATCGAGCCAACAATTAACCCTCCCGTCACACAGATAAGGCGATCCTATCCTATTGACGCAGAGCTTTCCCTCCCTCTATAATAGCAGGGCAGATTCTCTTCACAATATAGGGAGGATACCGCTTTGCAGTACAAAATCCACCATCCGCGCCTGTTTTGCAGGCTATGTTGTGCAGGCCGTCGACAACAACTTCGTGCCGCTGCTGTTTCTGACCTTTCAAAGCCAATACGGCATTCCGCTTTCCCAGGTAACGCTGCTGATCACCATCAACTTCGCTCTTCAGCTCGCCGTGGACGGCGTTTTCGGTGTTCTTCATCGACCGCATCGGCTACCGCGCCGCAGCAGTAATCGCGCACATCTGCGCCGCGCTGGGTCTTGTCGGCCTTGCTTTTCTGCCGGATCTTCTGCCCTAGCCGTTTGCGGGCTGCTGCTGTCGGTACTGCTCTACGCGTTAGGCGGCGGGCTGCTCGAGGTCATCATCAGCCCCATTGTGGAATCCTGCCCCAGCGACCACAAGGCGCAGACCATGAGCCTCCTGCACTCGTTCTACTGCTGGGGCAGCGCGGGCGTCATCGTGATCTCGACGCTGTTTTTGAAGATTTTCGGCGTTTCCAGCTGGAAGATACTTGCCGCCATCTGGGCGCTGCTGCCCGCTGGCCAACTGCTTCATGTTTACCAAAGTGCCCGCTTGCGCCGCTGGTCGCCGAGGCAGGACCGGCATGCACATCGGTCAGCTCTTCCGCAGCAGAGTCTTCTGGGTTATTATGCTGATGATGCTCTGTGCCGGTGCGAGCGAGCAGGCGGTCAGCCAGTGGGCCTCTACCTTTGCCGAAAAAGGTCTGGGCGTTTCAAGGCCGTCGGCGATCTGGCAGGCCCTACGGTCTTTGCGCTGCTGATGGCGACCTCCCGTCTGCTCTACAGCAAGTTCGGCGCCAAGATCGACCTTAACAAGGCGATGATGGCTTCGGCGCTGCTGTGCGTTGTTTTCCCTATCTGCTCATCGGCCTGACCAATTCGCCCGTGTTGGGTCTTGTCGGCGTGGGGCTGTGCGGCCTTGCAGTAGGCATATTCTGGCCGGGCACGTTCTCCACGGCGGCGGCCTCTGCGCGGCGGCGGAACGGCGATGTTTGCTCTGATGGCGCTGGCGGGCGATCTGGGCTGCTCCTGGCGGGCCGACGCTGGCGGCGCGATTGCGGGCGCTTTCGGCGATAATCTGCGTCTGGGCATCCTGTGCGCGGTGGCCTTCCGGCGCTGATGATCCTGGGCATCCTGCTCATCCGCCGCACCGACGCAAGGGTCTGATTTCCTTCGCAATACAAAATGCCATGCCGAAAATTCAGCATGGCATTTCTATTTTTCTATTCCCGCTCTTTCAGGAATGCGTCGATCTCTGCGCGGTCGGGCATAGCGGGCGTGGTGCCGATGCGCTGCACGGAGAGCGCCGCTGCCGCGTTGGCAAAAGCGCGCCGCCTGCCGGGAGGTTTTCCCTCGGCTAACGCCGCCGCCAGCGCACCGTTGAAGGCGTCGCCCGCACCTGTGGTATCCACCGCGTCACGCGATAGGCAGGCAGGATTTCAGACGCGCCGTCGGTGTTGACGTACACCCTCTGCCGCCCAGCGTGATGAGGCATTTTGCACGCCTTTTTCGAAAACAGCTGCGGCACCAGC
>VOFG01000592.1_pt1 | contig 15219 bp, 25 predicted proteins | sample 5384171 | NCBI WGS metagenome assembly VOFG01 (sample SAMN12384726, study PRJNA508395) | human gut metagenome | isolation source: healthy gut F | host: Homo sapiens
AACAGTGCCGGGAACATAAATCCAAGAGAACTTCCGGTCGGAGCCAGCGTATCTTTGAATCCGGTGAATGCCGGGATATCCAGGGATGCATGGCTCATCAGAGCACTTCCGATGACACCGGCAGCGGCTACGATCATCATGAAGTACAGAAGGAAGGAGCTTAAGTGAGTCACGCGGCTGAAGCAGAATCCAGACCGGTGCAACAGAAGCTACGGTGATATAGATACCAACGATTACCATCCATGCTGTGTCTCGGAGATAGATCGGATGGAAGTTTAATCAACAACAACGCAGACAACGATAGCTGCAACGCCTGCGATGGTGGAAACGCCAAGAGATACATTTCTTCTGTATACCATGAAACCGAAAACAACGGCGAGTACGGTGAACAGAATGGAAATCATAGCGGTTGTTGCATTTGCAGAACTTGCTGCCACATCGACAGCGCCGCTCTCGGTATAGGCTGCCTTGAAGGTATTGGCAACGATGGAACCGAAGGCTGCAACAACAAGAATCAGGGTCAGGTAAGCGAAGACGATAAAGAGTTTTTTTCGCTTTACTTCCCATGGTGTCTGCGATAACCTCGCCAATGGACTGTCCTTTGTGGCGCGGGGATGCAAACAGTGCGCCGTAATCATGAACGCCTCCCAAAGAAGATACCGCCGATGAGTACCCACAAAAGAACCGGAACCCATCCAAAGACAGCGGCCTGAATCGGTCCGTTGATCGGGCCTGCGCCTGCGATGGATGAGAAGTGATGTCCCATTAAGACAGGAGCTTTGGCAGGAACGTAGTCCACACCGTCCTCCTCGGTGAATGCAGGGGTTTTCCGTTTCGGATCAACGCCCCACTGCCCGGCAAGCCATTTTTCCGTAGAATACGTATCCGGCGATCAGAATGCCGATTCCGACAACCAGTACAAGAATACTATTCATTTGTTTTTTCCTCCCTCTTTTTTGGTAGAATAAATTTATAGATAACTAAGACCGGAACATCTTAGCATATCCTTTACCAATTCCCAAGCCGCCCGGTTTCCAAACACTTTCTGTTCTGCCGTATCAAAGACGAGCAGCCGCACCGACAATAGCCTCTCAAAGAAAAACCGGTAATTTTTATAATACTTATATTTTCGGATTTTCTTCTTTACGCTGTCCGCAACCGGTTTGTCCGCAAAAAAATACCGGTGACCAGCGTGTACATGTGGTCGGTATCCGGTACTTCCTTCCCTCGCGAACCACCTTTGGCTCTATCCATTCTGTCAGGTCCGTCAGAAATGTTTCGACGTCCTGGTCGTTCAGTTCTTCCACCGCTTTAAAATACGCATGCTCATGACAGCTGATCCTCCACAGCTCTGCTTTCTTTTGCGAGCACGTATTTTGCGCCGCTCTCGTGGTAGCTTGCACAGGCATCGTATGTATGGCCGTTTACTTCGGACGGCTTTACGATATCGTAGCTCCTCTCGTAGGAATGCAGCAGCCTGTCTCTGATCTCCTGTCCGTTCATGGTTTCCCTCCGCTTGATGAAAAAAATTTCGCATGAGGACAGTTTAGCACAGTAGTGCAGTGATTTCAAGGAAATATTAACCTTTTCTAAAATTTTTTCTTTTAATTTTTGTTACCAAAAGGAGCAACACCAAAAATCATTCGGCATTGCTCCTCCATTTGTATTATTTCTGTTCTTTTTCCCGGCGCGGCGGCTTCGGTCCCGCGTACTGGTAAAAAGTAGGTTTTCAGCATTCCGTTGTAGATCTTACGGTTCTTATCCGCTTTTTGCCGAGATACCGCTCGGCATCCTCAAAACTCGTGATCAGATACATCGACCAGGAATCGAGAGCGCGGTACCGCTCTCCTAATGCCTGATACAGGGCCGGAAGATCTTTTTGTCCTCAGGCGCTCACCGTACGGCGGGTTCGTGATCAGGAATCCGTACTTTTTCGGGTGCGACAGCTCGGCAACCGGACGCTGCTGGAAATGGATCAGGTGATCCACACCGGCCAGCTTTGCGTTCTCTCTGGCACTCTTGATGACATCTCCGTCGATGTCATAGCCCTGAATATCTGTCTCAATATCGTTCCGGATCCGGTAGCGTGCATCCTCCGCCGCATCCATCCAGCATTTTTTTCGGCACGAGGTGCGTCCACTGCTCCGCAAGGTAAAAAGAACGGTTGAGACCCGGGCAATATCGGCCGCCATCATGGCCGCCTCGATCGGGAACAGTACCGCTTCCGCAGAACGGATCGACAAAGAATCGGTCACCCTTCCACGGAGTCAGCATGATAAGTGCTGCGGCAAGGGTCTCGGTGATCGGCGCTTTCGCGGTCAGCTTGCGGTAGCCTCTCTTATGAAGGGAAACGCCGGAGGTATCGAGTCCGATCGTAACCTCGTCTTTTAAAATCGAAACACGGATTGGATACTGTGCACCGTCCTCCGGGAACCACTCCATGTGGTAGACCTGTTTCAATCTTTCGACAATCGCTTTTTCATGATCGACTGGATATCGGACGGGCTGAAGAGCTTACTCTTGATGGAGTTTGCCTTCGTTACCCAGAACTTTCCGTTTTCGGGATAAATTTCTCCCACGGGAGCGCTTTTGTCGCTTCAAAAGTTCATCGTACGTTTCGGCGTGGACCTGTCCTACTTTGAGCAGGATACGCTCGGTCGTGCGAAGGAACAGGTTGCGTAGGCGATTCCCTCTGCATCTGCAAGAAACGTTACTTTTCCATCCTCACGCGCTCGATTTCGTAGCCGAGGTCGAGGATTTCACGTTTCATCACCGCCTCCAGGCCGAAGTGGCACGGGGCGATCAGTTCATATAATTCCATACTCTCCCGTCCCTCTTATAATGTGAGCTGTTTTACGACGGTGCCGTCAAAGCCTTTGATCGTAAATACGCCGTCCTCGAGGATTGCATAGGTCGGGATATTGCCCTCTTTCGGCAGAGATACAGAACCCGGGTTCAGGAAGGTGTGTGCGCCTTTTTCTCGGCACGCAGGACGTGGGTATGGCCGTACAGGAAGATATCTCCATCCATCAGCGGCGGCAGATTCTGCTCATTGTAGATGTGGCCATGGCTCATATAGAAGGTATGGCCTCCCTCGATCAGGATGCCGTAATCTGCCAGCACCGGGAACTCCAGTACCATCTGATCTACTTCTGCGTCGCAGTTTCCGCGCACGTTGGTGAGGTACTGTTTTTTCTCATTCAGCATGGCGATGACCTGTTTCGGTGCGTATTCTTTTTGGAAGATCGTTTCTCGGGCCGTGATAGAAGGTCGCCTAACAGAAACAGGCGGCTTGCGCCCTCTGCCTCGAAGGCTTCCAGCATTTTCTGCAGTAATAGGCAGAACCGTGAATATCAGATGCAAACATGTATTTCATATCGTGATCTCTCTTTCGTTTTGTGGTTTGGTTTTGTATTGTTTTCTGTTTCATCTTACCGTATCTTTTCCCGCTTGACAAGAAGAAATGTTGGATTGCCGCCCCCTTACAGTTCTTCTCCCGCCACCAGATATCGTCCGCGGTATGCATGCATTCCGCCGATGACCGTTTGACCTCGTATCCGTTCTCCGCCAGCCGCTTTCCCTCCGCCATGCTCGCGGCACCCGCTCACAGCAGATCACAAGAATTTTGTCCCGCGGCAGACAGACCCGTTCGAGCAGATGGTCATAGGGAAGATTCACCGCTCCTTTCACATGCCCTTTTTCGTATTCCCGCCGGTTCCGCACATCGATGATCATCGCCCACGGTTTTCCACGTACCAGTCCAGCTGGTCTGCCGCCAGCAGTGTCATGCCTGCCATATCCTGGTCCCCCTCTCCGGATCTGACTTTCTCTCCTGTTTTATATGTATGCAGAAACCGGCGGCAGAGTCCGTATGGGACCCTCCGCCGGCTTTTTCTGCCGGAATCCCAAGGTTTACTTAGTATTTTTCATACTCATCCTTCTCGTCCTGCTCCCGGTTCTGCTGACCGTAGGATGACATCTCACGGTCTTTCACATGATTGCAGTCTCTGCTGTTCTTCTGGTTTTTGCTGTATTCGCTTTTCTCGTATCCGTTTTTGCTGTACTCGTTTTTGCTGTATTCATTTTTGCTGTATTCATTTTGCTGTTTCTGGTCATAATCTTGTTTCCTCCTGAATGTTTTTTGTCCTGCGACATCCTTTAGTATCGCTTTTTCCGCGCAGATTATGCATCCAGAACCCTGTTTTTCCACGGTATCTGTTCCAAATGGGGAATGCAAGCCCAAAAATACAGTGTTTTTCCTGCTTTCGGACCACTGCTTTCCAAATTGTGGTAATTTTTTTCCAACTTTTGAATTTCGATGTTGCTTTTTCCCGTTATCTGTATTATAATCAATTTTGTAAAAATAATTTACCCTTCATAAATTTTTTTACAATTAATAACCCCTATTATTATTTATACTCCCTTGAAAGATCGGTAGCTCCCCTGCCGGTCTTTCTTTTACAATATTCAGAGCCATGCAAAATTTCAAGAAGAACTGTGAGTCATGCTCGCATGAACGAACAGTTCTTCTTGAAAATATGGCGAGAAGCCACATCGAGATGCAGCGCAGCGGAATCAGATGTGGCTCTGAATATTGCAAAAGAGAAAGTCTGCATCAGCAGACTTTCCTCCTTTTTTCCCGTTCTGTATATATGATTAGAATTCTACTTTTTCACCTTTGCCGCTCTTGCTACGGTTCCTGCGAGGACGATCAACGCCATGAGGTTTGGAATTACCATCAGGCCGTTAAAGAGGTCTGACAGGTTCCATACGAGATCCACTTTCAGCAGAGAGCCGAGGAAAACGAACACAACGACGATCAGCGAGTAGAACGGAACGACTGCTTTCTTTCCGAACAGATACTGTACGTTCTGTCTTGCGAAGAAGTACCATCCGACGATGGTCGAGAATGCAAAGAACAGAAGACAGATCGCTACGAACGCCGGTCCGAAGCCTTTGAGGCCGGTTCGGAATGCCGCCTGTGCGACCGGGGTTCCTTTAACACCGGTACTCATCATCTCTTCAGAACGCCGGAAGAAAGAATAACGAGAGCGGTCATGGTCAGGACAACGAAGGTATCAATAAAGACACCAATCATCGCTACTTCACCCTGATCCTCCGGGTTCTCGACATCGGCAATCGCATGGGCATGCGGGTGGAACCCATACCGGCTTCATTAGAGAAGAGGCCTCGGGCAACACCGTAACGCATGGCTTTCCGCACGGTAATACCGGCTGCTGCACCAAAATACGGCGTCCGGACGGAATGCACAGATAAAGATCGAAGCAATCGCTGACGGCACATGCTGGATGTTGATCAGAATAACAACAAGGGCTCCGACGAGATACAGTGCTGCCATCACCGGAACAACTTTTTCGGTGAAGGATGCGATACGGGAGATACCTCCGATGAAAATGAATGCGGCGAGAACGGCTACAATCACACCCATCACCCATTTCGGTACGGAAAATGCGGTGTAGAACGCATCACTGATGGAGTTCGACTGTACCATATTTCCCATAAAGCCAAGCGCCAGAATAACGGCTACGGCAAAGAAGCCTGCCAGTGCTTTTCCAAACGTTCCCTTGAATGCGTGGGTAATGTAGTAAACCGGTCCTCCGATGACTTCCCGCTCTCATCGCGGCGTTTGAGATCTGCGCGAGATACGCCTCGCCGTAGATCGTTGCCATGCCGAAAGAACGCAGCAAGCCACATCAGAAGATGGCTCCCGGGCCGCCGGATACGAGTGCGGTCGCACATCCTGCGATGTTTCCGGTTCCGACCTGTGCGGCGATCGCTGTTGCAAGTGCCTGGAAGGAAGTCATGCCGTCTTTTCCGGCCTTCTTACCCTTTAACGAGAAAACCGCCGAAGACGCGGTTCCACGCGGTCTTAAACTTTCTTACCTGTACAAAGCGGGTCCGAACAGAGAAATAAACTCCCGTACCTACCAGCAGAAACAGCAGTACGCTGTTCCAGAGCACATCACTGATCTGCGCAATTGCCTGATTCAATGCATCCATTTTCTTTTCTCCCTTTCCATTCGACGTATGGTCTGAACGATGTGGATCACACATCCGCACCGTTTTGAGAAAAAAATACCATCTCCTGCGGAATTTTTCCTGCAGAACATGGCTCTGATTGAAAAATACAGCAAAAACCGCGCTTCCGGAATTTTTTCGTTTCTGCGCACCGCTTTTTTTTTGTTCCGCGGCTGTTTTTCTTCTGTATCTTTTTGAATCTGTCCTTTTGCCTGAGAGATTCTGCATCGCTGCATTGCACCTTCGGCACTCTTTTCAAGAGCTTCTCCAGAGACCACTCCGTTTTTAGTCCTCGCCGTCTCCCGTCCGTTCTTGTTTTAAGAAGAGAACCAGCACCTGAAAGTTTTACTTCTTCGGTCGTGCACCTTTCGAAAATTAAATTTCCAAAAGCTCTCCGCACATTTTCTAAAAACTTCTACGTCTTTTTTTTATTTTTGTAAAACTATAGCACCTGTGATAGGATTCGTCAATACCCCATGCCGTATTTTTTTCAGAATATTGCAAAAACATATAAAAAATCAGCAGATCTGAGCGCGCACGCCTCAAAATCGCATGCGCGGCACAGATCTGCTGTTCTCTTTTCCAAATATCTTTATGACGCCTGGAACTGGCTGTTGTACAGATTGTAGTAGAAGCCTTTCTTCTCAAGAAGCTCCTCATGGCGTCCCTGCTCGATGATCTTTCCATCTTTCATGACGAGGATCAGCGAAGCGTTGCGGATCGTGGACAGACGGTGTGCAACGACGAAACTCGTCCTGCCCTGCATGAGCTTGTCAAACGCCTCCTGTATCAGCAGCTCCGTGCGCGTGTCGATGCTGGAGGTCGCCTCGTCGAGGATGAGCATCGGCGGCAGGCAGAGCATGACACGGGTGATACAGAGAAGCTGTTTCTGCCCCTGGCTGATGCTGTCTTCGCTGAGAACCGTGTCCAAGTCCCTTCGGCAGCCGCTCGATAAACTCCCAGCTGTGTGCCTCCTTCGCCGCGGCAATGATCTCCTCATCCGTGGCGTCCGGCTTGCCGAAGGCGATGTTCTCGCGCACCGTCCCCTGTTTGATCCAGGTATCCTGCAGCACCATACCAAAGCAGCTGCGGAGCGCATGGCGGGACAGTTCGTCGATCGGCTTTCCGTCGATGCAGATCTTTCCGGCATCGACATCATAGAATCGCATCAGCAGGTTGATAAACGTCGTCTTTCCGCATCCGGTCGGGCCGACAATGGCAACACGCATGCCCGGCTGTACGTCAAGATTAAAGTTCTCGATCAGTTTTTTTCTCTTTGTCATAACTGAATGCTACATCATCGATCGTCACATTTCGCCCGTCACGGTATCGATCGTTTCCGGCCGGGTCTGCACTTTCCTCTTTCTCTTCCAGAAGAGCAAAGATACGGCCTGCGCAGGCAAGCGCGTTCTGCATCTCGGTGATAACGGAACTGATATCATTGAACGGTTTCATATACTGGTTTGCGTACGACAGCAGAACGGAAAGTCCGCCGACGGTCAGCGCACCGCCCGGGATCATGAAAGCTCCCACAAGGGCAACACCGGCATAGATCACGTTGTTGACAAAACGGGTAGACGGGTTCGTTAAGGAACTGTAGAACACGGCCTGCTGGCTGTATTTCTGCAGATCTTTGTTGATCTCTGCAAAACGCTCGGAAGCTTTTTCCTCATAGCCGAACGCTTTGACTACTTTCTGGTTTCCGATCATCTCATCGATGAGTGCGGTCTGTTTTCCTCTCGTCTCACTCTGTTTCTGGAACATTTTGAACGAGCGGCCGGAAATAAATTTTGCCACGAAGAAGCTCAGAGGTGTCAGGCAGATCACAAGAAGGGTGATCCATACGTTCTTCGAGAACATGAAAAACAGTGTCACAATAATGGTTACGATGCCGGAGAACAGCTGCGTAAAGCCAAGCAGAAGACCGTCCGATAAGATATCGGTATCTGCGATAACACGGCTTACGATGTCTCCGGAGCTGTGCTGATCCAGATAGGACAGCGGCAGCACCTGGATATGACGGATCGCCTGGGAACGAAGGTCGCGCACGATGCGGTACGTCATACGGTTGTTGATCAGGTTCATGATCCATGCGGAAAGTGCGGAAACGAGGGTAAAGAATACGATTCGTTTCAGATAGAACCACATCTCCGGGAAATTGACCTGGTGGGCTGCAACAACCTCATCGATCGCATCGCCGAACAGGATCGGAATATAAAGCTGTAAAATAACGGTAACCGCAGCTAGGACAATACTAAGGCCTAAGAAAATTTTATAATTTCCGATAAACGCCATCAGCTTTTTTCATGACCTGCATGCCGCTTTTTCCGGACTTGTTTTCTGTCTTTTTCATGCGAGCACCCGCTTTCGTTGTTATAAGCTGCACGCTCTTCCGGGAACTGGGAGAAGTAAATCTCGCGGTAAACCTCGCAGGTTTTCATCAGCTCGTCGTGTGTGCCGTTTCCTTCGAGCGTACCATTTCCAAGAACGAGGATCTGGTCTGCCTGACGGATGCCGGCGATTCGCTGGGATACGAGGAAGGTTGTCGTGTTTCCTTCGAGATTGTGGACGGCTTTGCGGAGTTTTGCATCCGTTGCAAAGTCAAGCGCACTCGAGCTGTCGTCCAGAATCAGGATTTCCGGTTTTTTACCAGCGCACGCGCAATAGAAAGACGCTGTTTCTGTCCGCCGGAGAGGTTCTTTCCATTCTGCTCCAGCATAAAATCGAGCTGATCCTGTTTGCCTTCTACGACTTCTTTCGCCTGGGCTGTGGTGAGCGCCTCCCAGATTTCTGCATCGGTGGCGTCCTCTTTGCCCCACCTCATATTGTCGCGGATACTGCCTTTAAAAGCACTGCTCTCTGCTGAACAACACCGACTTTATTGCAGAGCTCTTCTTTCGTGTAATTCTTTACATTCTCGCCGTCTACCATGACGTCACCGCTGGTCGCATCGTAGAAACGGGAAATCAGGCTGACCAGCGTCGATTTTCCGCTTCCGGTACCGCCGATGATTCCGATGGTCTGGCCGCGTTTTGCGGTAAAGCTGATATCCGATAAGCTCTCTGCGCCGGCTCCTGCATAGGTGAAGCTGACATTTTTAAATGTAACAGCTGCATCGCCAGTTACTTTCTTTGCAGCGCCGCCTTTTGCCGGGTAGTTCATGGTTGTCGGAACCGCCAGTACGCCGGAGACACGCTCTGCACAGGCAACGGATTTGTTTAAGGTGATGATGAGCGATGCCAGTTTGATAAGCTCGACGATTATCTGGAGCATGTAGTTATAAAGTGCGACAACCTGTCCCTGCTGCATACTGCCGATGTTGACCTGAAGGCCTGCCTGCCAGATCAGGACAACGGCTGCGATGTTGATGAGGACATAGGTCAGCGGATTTAACAGTGCGGAAATTTTTTCCGACAAACTCGTTCAGACAAGTCAGCTCATCGTTGCTCTTTTCGAAATCGGCAACAGACTGCTCCTCACGGCAGAACGCACGGATGACACGGACACCGTTCAGATTTTCTCTTGTCATTCCGGTGACGCGGTCGAGTGCCGCCTGTACCTTTTTGAACAGCGGGATGCTGACCAGCATAATGCCGAATACGGCAACGAACAGGATCGGAACAGTAACCAGGAATACGATGGCACATTTTACGTTGACGGTAAATGCCATCACAACGGAACCGAATACGATAAACGGACTCCGCAGCAGCAGACGCAGACCCATGTTGATTCCGTTCTGCACCTGGTTGATATCGTTGATCAGACGGGTGATCAGCGTATCGGTTCCAATGGTATCCAGCTCCGTAAAGGACAGAGCCTGGATGTGATCAAAGACCGCCTGGCGAAGCTCGGTTGCACAGCCGACGCTCGCTTTTGCCGCGAAATACTGCGCGGTGAAGCTGCAGCAAAGTCCGACTGCCGCCATCAGAACGCGAGGATTCCAAAACGGCTGACGATGTACGGACGGTTATTGCCTGCGATACCCACATCGATGATCTGGGCAACAACCATCGGCACCAGAAGGTCGAAGACAACTTCCAGAAGCTTGAACAAAGGAGCAATGATGCTCTCTTTTTTGTAGTGCTTCAAGTAGACTCAAGACTTTTCATCTTCTTTTTCACTCTCCATTTCTTTGTTTCTTGACATTGACAGTATAATCTCATATGATTAATACGAATAGTATTGTTTTTATAGCTTAGTGATACAATTTTAATATCATAGATAATTTCACGAAAGGAAGTCTCTTATGGAACTGCGCCAGCTTGAATATTTCCGCGTCATCGCCGAAACCGAAAGTATTCACGAGGCCGCCCGCCGCCTCAATATGTCCCAGCCGCCGCTCAGTTATCAGTTAAAAAGCAGCTGGAAGCCGAACTGAATGTCACTTTATTTGAACGCACCCGCCAGGGCGTCCGCCTGACCGAAGCCGGAAAACTGCTGTACGACCGCTCCGCCAACCTGCTCGAGTACGTGAAATCGACGGAGCTTGAGGTCGCAAAGGTCGGCAAAAAGCGGGTTCTGCGCCTCGGCATCACACCGACCACCGTTGCGACGATCATGCCGTGCGTCTCGCTTTTTTCCCCGCCGCAATCCCGATGTCAACTTCGAGGTGCACGACGGCATCACCTACACGCTGTACCGCTATCTGATGGACGGCATCATCGACATTTCCATCGCCCGCACGCCGCTGCGGCTCGACGATGTCGACTATAAAATTTTAAGCTCTGAACCTATGATTGCCGTTTCTTCCAAAAGATATGCTTCCGAGAAGAACGGATCGCTAAAGCTCCCGGATCTTTTGAATATTCCGCTCATCATCTACCGCCGGTATGAGGCGCTCATCATGGATGCGTTCCACTCGCGCGGCATGGAGCCCGATCTTTTCTGCGTCTGCGACGTCCCCGCGGCGCGATGCTCTGGGCAAAGGAAGGCCTTGCCACTGCCATTTTCCCGCAGTCCATGAGCTCTCTGCCAGGGACTCCGCATCCAGCCGCTCGCAGAAAGCGACCTGGAAAACGCAGATCGCCGTGATCTGGAAAAAGGGCGGAAACTCTCTCCGCTTCTGCAGGACTTTGTCGATGCCTGCATGGAGAGCATATTATAATGAAGAAGTCCGCCGCCGGTCTCTTTTTTCAGGGATCAGCGCAGCGGACTTCCTTTTTTATTTCTCATTCTTTTTACTGCACAAACAGCAGCGCGATATTCAGCAGTGTCACAATCACCGCAATCGCAAACAGGGCAATTTTCAGCCGCAGACTGTTCGCGTATTTTTCCCATGACTTTTTCGAGGACGTCAGATAAATCTGCGTAAATACCGTAATCGGGGAGCTGCATTCCAAGAAACATCTGTGAATAGAGAAGGCCCTGGAACGGGGAATCAATCAGAAGAATGACCGCTGCGGCCGGGATCATGGTAAGAAGGATTCCCCAGCGTGTCTCCTTACTCTTGATCTCATACGGCTTGTTAAAACCCCGAAAAAATCGTTCCGCCCGCCATTCCCGCGGTGATGCTCGATGAAATTCCGGCGAGCAGAAGCGCTGCTGCAAAATCACCGATGCGGCATTTCCAAGGAGCGGTGTCAGCATCTTTCCCGCCGTTGCGAGATCATCCACCTGCTTTGCATTCTGTGGCTGGAAAACGTTGCGGCCGCCATCAGGATCATTGCACTGTTGATGGCCCATCCGATGATCATGGAAAACAGGGTGTCTTTGAACTCATACTTTAACTGGCGCGCAATCATCTCATCATCCTCAAGATTCCACTGGCGGCTCTGAATAATTTCCGAGTGGAGAACAGGTTGTGCGGCATGACGACCGCACCGAGGACGCTTAAGATGACCGGCATTGAGTGCTCTGGAAACGACGGTTTTACCCAGCCGACAGCCGCCTGCGCCCAGTCGATATCGGCGATCCAGACCTCAAAGAGGAACGAAAATCCGATCAGCGAGACAAACACAATGATCAGTTTTTCAATCCGTTTGTAAGCACTTGTAAACTCACAGATCAGAACCAGCATGAGAATTATCATGCTGCCGAGCTTGATCGGAATGCCGAACAGCATCTGGAGCGCAACCGCACCGCCGAGGATCTCCGCCATTGCGGTCGCCACCGCTGCCATCATCGCCGTCGCAAGAATCGTGTTTTTCAGCCACGCAGGCAGATAGAGGCTCGCCGCCTCCGAGAGGCACTTTCCCGTGACAATGCCGAGATGCGCCGCATTGTGCTGCAGAAAAATCAGCATGATCGTGGACAGGGTGACCATCCACAGAAGCTCGTAGCCGTAACCCGATCCGGCGGCAATGTTGGATGCCCAGTTTCCCGGGTCGATAAAACCGACCGTGACAAGAAGTCCCGGGCCGAGATAGCGGAGAAAATTCATGCCCGCCGTCTCTTTTCGTTTTCGATTTTGTTTCATATTCTTTCCTTTCTGACAATTTGATACGGAACCGGCCCATCCAGGACCGGCAGAAATCGTTTTGTTGTGGTTTTGGTTACTTTAGTTAGTTGTAACTAACTTCATTGTACATAAGATTTTTCAATTTTTATCATGATACGACTTGCCGTCCCGGAGGATTTTACTTCGATCATGTCAATCTATGCGTACGCCCGCTCTTTTATGCGGAAACCGGAAATCCGAATCAGTGGGGGAAACCATTTTCCGCCGGAGGAGCTGATTCACAACAGAATCCGTGACAAACAGCTTTTGTCCTGGAAGAAAAACGGCACGCTGCACGGCGCGTTTGCCTTCATCATCGGTGAGGATCCGACGTATCTGCAGATCGACGACGGCTCCTGGCTCTCCGATGCGCCGTATGGCACGATTCACCAGGTTGCCTCAGACGGAACAATCCACGGATTTTTCTCCCAGATCGTCGATTACTGCTGGGCACAGCTCCGCACCTGCGCGTCGATACGCATGCGGACAATCAAATCATGGAGCATCTGATCCAGAAAACGGATTTGAACGGCGCGGCATCATCTACGTGCTGAACCACTCTCCGCGGATTGCGTTTGAGCGCGTAAAATAAAACACCAAATGAAAACACCGAATCGTCACCGCTTCGCAGACTTTTCAGCCGCGGAATCACCGTTGGATCCAGGTAATATAAGGATCCGACGACCTGTCCCCATCATCCCCTTTTTCGATCTTTTCGTGTCATTTTTTTACCAACCTTACATCTTCTTACTCTTCAGTATACACTTGTCCCCGTACCGAAATACAAAAGAAAATCCGCTTTTCCCCTCTGTTTCTGCACATTCCTTTGTGCAGAATACAGATGCAGAAAAACGGATTTTCTTTGCATTTTTCTTTTATGCGTGGATTCCTCTGTTCTCGTCCCCGGACTCGTTTACGCCGAATTCGTAATCATTGCCCGGCAGAATCATGTTCAGCAGGATTCCTGCGATGGCTGCAATGGCAAGTGCAGTCAGGGTGACGGTCGTTCCGCCGATCGTAAAGGAGAGACCGTTGCTGAAGCCCAGTCCGCAGACAAAGATGACGCCCGCGATGATCAGGTTTCTCGATTTGGTCAGGTCTACTTTATTCTCTACCACGTTGCGCACACCGATGGCAGAGATCATACCATAGAGCATGAAGCTGACACCGCCGATAATAGCTGACGGCATGGTACTGATGAGTGCCGATACCTTCGGAATGAAGCTGACGATAATCGCAAAGACTGCGGCAATACGGATGACTCTCGGGTCATGTACGCGGCTCAATTCCAGAACGCCGGTGTTCTCGCCGTACGTCGTGTTGGCCGGTCCGCCGATGAAACCTGCCATTGCGGTTGCAAGACCATCACCGAGCGGGGTTCTATGCAGGCCCGGATCAGAAAGGAAGTTCTCTCCTACGGTTGCAGAGATCGCCGACATATCACCGACATGCTCCATCATGGTCGCGATCGCGATCGGTGCCATGATCATAATGCTGGTCAGATCGAATTTGCAGAGCTGCAGCGGCGGAAGTCCGACGATGCCTGCCTGTGCAACCGGCGCAAAGTTGATGATCACGGATCCGTCCGGATTTTTGATGCCGAGTGCATTCAGGACAACTGCCACAGCGTAGGCAATCACAACGCCCATCAGAATCGGAATGATTTTGAGCATTCCTTTTCCCCAGATGTTGAAAATGATGATGACTGCCAGCGCAACCAGTGCCAGGAACCAGTTCGTCGAAGCATTATTAATGGCGGAACCAGCAAGGCTGAGGCCAATGCAGATGATAACCGGACCTGTGACAACCGGCGGCAGGTAGCGCATCACGCGTTTGACACCGACCATGCGGATGATCAAGGCAAAAATCAGGTACAGAAGACCTGCTACCACAATACCTCCGCAGGCATAGGCTGCCTTGTCGTTGACACTCATGCTGGCATATTTTCCGGTATTCAGGTTTGCAACAGCGGCGAAACCGCTTAAGAATGCAAACGAAGAACCAAGAAATGCCGGTACTTTTAAATTTCGCGCACAGATGCCATGCCCAGAAAAAAGGAATTACCTGCCCCGGACAGCGGCGAACAGGACGGCCTGCTTTCCGCTGAAACGCAGGAGTTTCCCGACGCACCGCTCACCGAACCGCAGGAGGAGCCCATCCCCACAGAAAGCCCGCCCGCTGAGGGCGCACCGGAGGATGATACGCCGTCCGAAGAATACACGGAATTTCTTCAGGCATTGAACGAAGCTCCCGCGCAGGAAGATCCGCAGCCTGCTCCGTCTGACGAAGCGGAACCGATGCCCTCCGAGGAAGAACCGGTGCTGACCATCTCCACGGAAGAACCGTCCAATGAGTCCACGCCCCCGGAATCTCCGCCCGCGCCGCGCAATGACGCGGTTCTGACGATCACAGCCAGAACGCGCATCAAAAGCGAAGCCGAAGCCACCGACGAACTCTGGCATGAGATCCGCAACGCCTACCGGACACGGCGGATCTTGACCGGCACGCTGGACGGCATTGAGCAGACAGCCGGCGGCAAAACGCTGGCAACAGTCAGCTTTCGCGGCTTCCGCATTGCCATCCCGATCCGCGAGATGCTTGTGCTGGAGGACCGGATGCCGTCCGGCAGAGCATATGCCGACTACATGAACCGGCTGAACCGTATCCTCGGCACGATGCTCGGCGCGGAGATTGACTTCATCGTCAAGGGCGTTGACTCGACCACACACAGCGCCGTTGCCAGC
>VOFG01003834.1_pt1 | contig 15210 bp, 30 predicted proteins | sample 5384171 | NCBI WGS metagenome assembly VOFG01 (sample SAMN12384726, study PRJNA508395) | human gut metagenome | isolation source: healthy gut F | host: Homo sapiens
AGAGTTCAATATCATCGCCGATGCGGATGCAGCATATGTATGCTTTTTACCAGCGGACGCCCAATCACGATGATGGGTCTGGATGTTACCCGCAAGGTACTGTGCTATCCGGAGATCGTTGACCGATGGAGAAGATAGGCAATAAGGCATCCAAGCTCTTTGCGGATCTGATGCGCTTCTTCTGCAAGACCCAGAAAGAGGGTATTTGGCTGAAGGCGCGGGACTCTGCACGATCCGGTTACGATTCGCATGGCTGATTGATCCGAGCGTTGTGACCCTGAACCGATGCATGTGGACATTGACATCCGCAGCGTCCAGTCCGGACGTACTTCAACTGCGATTTCTTCGGTTACGGTGGACAGAGCCGACTGCAAACGTAGCGATCGATATCGATGCGGCGAAGTTCTGGGATATCGTTGAGGCAGGCTGAGAAGATACAGCGAGGCATAGTTCATAATACTTGTGTTCGGAGGCAGATATAGATGAGAGACCTGAAAGAAACTTAGGGCACGGAATCGACGGTGGTCTGGAGAAACAGGGACAGGAGTATATGGAAACCTGTTTGAATCGATGGGAGCCGACGAGATCACGGTGGATCCATGGATGAGGCTGTGATTCAGGAAAGCTACAAAAAGCACCAGGAAGGAAACCTGGGGCACAACCAGACCGACCGTGCCAATGTCTATGCGACATTTAAAGGAAAAACAGGGCGGAAAAAAGCCTGTTATTTAACGGTCATATTGACGTTATGCCGGCGGAGATGGAAGACGGCTGGACGAACCCGCCGTTTGAGCCGGTAATTCGGGATGGCAAGATGTACGGACGCGGCTGCACGGATATGAAGGGCGGTCTGATGGCATCGGTGATGGCGGTAAAGCTTTTGCAGGATGCCGGGTATGAGCTGCCGGGCGATGTGACAATTACCTCCGTGTGTGACGAGGAAGGCGGAGGCAATGGCTCGATCCAGGCGGTAATGCGCGGTCTGAAAGCCGACGGCGTTGTCAACTGCGAGCCGACCGACGATACCCTGATTCTGGCGCATATGGGCTGGGTATTCTTTAAGGTTGATTTTGAAGGAAAAGCGTGCCATTCCGGTGCAAAAGCCGAGGGCGTCAGCGCGATCGAGAAGGCGATCAAAGTAATTCAGGGGTTAAATGAGATGGAGCACCGCTGGCTTCTGACGATCCGCCACCGCCTGCTTCCGCCGCCGAGCTTAAATATCGGCGTGATCGAGGGTGGAACCGCCGGTTCTACCGTGCCGGGCGAGTGCAGTTTTTCTACCTGCGTCCACTATGTTCCGACCCTGATGAATCAGGATATGGTTGTAAAGGAATTTACAGAGGTCGTTGAGCGGATCAGCCGTTCCGACGCGTGGATGGAGGCATATCCGCCAAAGATTTCCATTTACCAGACCGGGCACGGGTTTGAGATGGAGGAGGATCATCCGCTGGTAGACACCTTTAAGGAGGCGTACAGTGAGGCACTTTCGCGCAGCGTGAAGGTGGAAGGATCCATTTTGGCTGTGATTCCGCCTGTGGCGCAACATTGCCGGATGCCCGACGATCCAGTATGGACCGGGCGAGGGCGCACAGTGCCATACCGTGGATGAGTGGCTGAAGCTCGATTCCTATCTGGGAAGCGATTCTGGTGTATGCGAAACTGATTCTTTCCTGGGGAGAGAAGAAATAAGAAATTGATAAATATATAAGGAGATAAAAACATGAGCAAGAAAAGTTTTACTGGCAGGCGAGTCCTGGATGAGCTATACAACCCATGTTAAGGGATTTGATTCATTTACACTTCTACCTATGAAACCGGTGAAAAATGGCTGAAAGCAGCCCTTGAGGCAGGTGGTTATGAGGTGACATTCCTTCCAAACCATCTGGCAAATGAAGAATTTCCATTTACAATGGAAGAACTGAAACAGTATGATCTGGTAATTCTGTCCGATATCGGAGCAAACACCCCTGCTTCTGCCGGGTGCTACGTTTAACCGCAGTGAAAAAATGCCGAACCGCTGCAATCTGATCCGCGACTATGTCAACGATGGCGGCGCTCTTCTGATGGTCGGCGGCTATCTGACCTTCTCCGGCGTGGATGCAAAGGGCAAATGGCATGACACAGCCGTACAGGAGGTTCTTCCAGTCGAGGTTCTGACGGTCGATGACCGTATGGAACACTGCGAGGGTGTAAAAACCGGTAACCGTGGGCGAGCATGAAGCTTTAAAGGGCATTCCGACCGACTGGCCGGAGGTTCTCGGTTACAATAAGGTAATCGCAAAACCGGAGGCAGAGGTTCCGGTTACTGTAAGAGGGCGATCCGTTTATCGCGTTTGCTTCTATGGAAAAGGGCGCAGCGGTGTTGTCACAACCGACTGTGCACCGCACTGGGCACCGCCGGAATTCTGCGAGTGGGAATACTACAATAAATTGTGGCAGAATATCGCAGACTGGCTGATTCAGAAATAAGATAGCAGGAAAAAGGAGGCGCGTATGGACGGAGCGGTGGAACTTTTAAAAGAGCTTCTGACCATTCAGGAGTGTCAATGGACGGGATGACGAGGGAGCAGTGGCAGAATATTTGTGCAAATATTTCAAACAATCGGGAATTTCTGCACATATACAGCGGATTGACGCGACACATGCCAATGTGCTGGCGGAGCTTGAGGGGAGTCGGATGACGCTCCGATCTTCTGGAACGGGCATCTGGACACGGTTCCTTACGGAGATACCGGAGAATGGAAGACTGACCCGGCGGTTCCGGTGGAACAGGACGGTTTTCTCTATGGCCGCGGTGCCAGCGATATGAAGAGTGGGCTTGCGCTTTGATGGTGTACGCTCTGTGAATACAAAAAATCGGTCGTCCGGTGCCGCACACGATCCACTTCCTCGGAACCTGATGAGGAAAAGGGCGGCATCGGCGCCAGGGAGATCTTAAAGGAAGTCCCGGAGACGTCGATTGGAACGCTTCTGATAGGAGAACCGACGGGATGCAGGCTGGGCGTGGCGCAGAAAGGCTGCCTGTGGCGGGAGATAGAAGCACACGGAAAGACGAGCCACGGGGCATACCCCGCAGGAGGGCTGCAATGCCGTGGAACAGGCGATGGCGCTGACCGGTGAGATTGAAACATATGTGAAAAGCTTCACACACCCGGTTCTCGGCGCATCGACCGCGCAGGTAACGCAGATTTCCGGAGGCGTGGCGCCAAATATGACGCCGGACACCTGCCGGATTCTCATGGATATCCGTATGACACCGGGACTGACAAGTCAGATGGTAGTCGGTCAGGCGGGAGGCGTTTGCGGCGGCGCGTTCCGTTACATCAGAAGAAAAATTCGCGTCAGCTGCCGGATTGTCAATGACCGGCGGGCGATCGAGATTGGAGAATCCCATCCGCTTGTGAAACAGCTCTCGAAGGACTGGAGAAAAAAGGGCTTCCGGTGGAGACGACTGGGATTAATTTCTTTACAGATGCTTCGATCCTGGTGGAACACAAGCTGGATGCAGCCGTTCTCTTATTTGGTCCGGGCGAGGCAGGTATGGCGCATAAGCCAAATGAGCGAGTCGAGATAGAAAATATCAGAAATCCATTCAGGTTCTCATGGATCTGATCGCATCGGAGGTGGATGAGTGAGGGCAACCATCAAGGATATTGCCGCTGCGACTGGTTTTTCCGTGACGACAATCTCACTGGTTCTCAATGGAAAAGGATATAAGATCTCGGATGAGACAAAGAATCAGATCCTAGCGAAGGCGCGGGAACTGAATTATCGTCGAACCAGCTCGCGGTCAGTCTGGTAAAGCGGCAGAGCAAGACCATAGGGATTTTATCGTCCCGGATATTTCCAATGTATATTTTGCCAATATGGCGCGTGCGATCGATGAGGCGTGCCGCGAAAATGGCTGGAGTGTGATTCTCTGCAACACGAATGATAATTATGACCGGGATCGCGAGTATATCGATCTTCTGGCGGATAAAGGCGCGGACGGCATTGTGTTTATCATGGCTAAAGATAATACGCGGGAGATGGCGGCGGAGAGATCGATTATCTGGAATCGATCCACATACCCTATGTGGTAGTTGACCGATCCCGGAGCTTCGGAACTGTCCGGCGGTCGGTACCGACCATGAGATCGGCGGTTATCTGGCGGCGCGCCATCTGTTAAGCCTTTTGGACACCGGCGGATTGCCTGCGTTGTGGGACCGCATGCGACCCAGATGGATTCGGAGGCCCGTTACCATGGCTACTGCCGGGCGATGGAGGAGGCGGGAATTCCAGTGGATGAACGTCTCGTCTGTGCCGGCGAGTATACTGCAGGAGGATGTGGCGCGGCGGCGGTCGAAAAGCCTCATTTCACAGGATTTTTACGGCGATTTTCGCCTGCAACGACGCTTCGGCGTATGGCGTATGCAGAAAACTCAAGGAATATAGAAAGAAAGTACCGGAAGATGTTTCGGTTGTCGGATACGATGACGTTTTCTATGCACGGATGCTGGAGGTGCCGCTGACAACGATACGCCAGCAGGTACAGGAGATGGGAAGAGGCGGTACGGCTGCTTCTGAAACAGATACAGGAACATAAAAGACCGGAGAGCAAGGTAATTTTTGCGCCGGAACTGGTGGTGCGGGAGAGCACGGCGAGAATACAGCCGTCTTAGTAACCGGAGAGGGGAGCAGAGTGAAGGTATTGAATTTTTGGCTCACTGAATATTGATTATGCGTAGCAGGTGGATCTTTTGTAAGAGCGGGAGAGACGATGTCCTCTGAGTCGCTGCAGGTATTCAGCGGCGGCAAAGGGCTGAATCAGTCGATCGCGCTGAGCAAGGCGGGCGCAGACGTATGGCACGCCGGAGCTGTCGGAGCCGGGGATGGAGATTTCCTCATCGAGCAGATGAAGAAGGCGGGCGTCCACACGGAGCTGATCGAGCATCTCGACGGGCAGACAGGACGCGATCATCCAGAAAGATCCGGCAGGCAGAACTGCATTCTCTGCTGTATGGCGGTGCCAACCAGCGGATCACGAGGGAAATGGTGGATCGCGTCCTGACACAGTTTGAGGCGGACGATTTCTGATTTTACAGAATGAGATCAGCGAGATCGGCTATATCATGGAGAAAGCCCATGAAAAAGGCATGAAGATCGTTCTGAATCCGTCCCCGATGAATGCGAAGATCCTGTCCTATCCGCTGGAATATGTGGATTACTTCTTATTAAATGAGGTGGAGGCGTCGGATATCTGCGGCATTGAGGCAACCAAAGATCCGCAGGCGCTGATGAATGGACTGGTGAAACGGTTCCCGGAGGCGAAAGATTGTCCTGACACTCGGCGGCGATGGTTCCGTACCGCGATGGCGACACAGTCCTTCGTCAGGGAATCTATAAAGTGCCGGTTGTGGACACGACGGCGGCAGGCGATACATTTACCGGTTATTTTATCGGCGGCTTACAGCTCGGCGAAGACCCGAAGACGGCGCTGGAACATGCGGCAAAAGCGGCAGCGATCGCCGTTTTCCCCAGGAGCAGCTCCGTCGGTGCCGAACCGGAGGGAGGAAGTAGAGACGTTTGAGGGATAAAAAGCACCTGAAAGCTTGTCTTTTAAAACAGAATATAGTAAAATACCATTTGGTGGCGTTTCCGAAATTCGGGTTGGTACCGGGATTTGCGGAGGCGCCTTTTTGCGCCCGTCTGACTCTTGTCAGTGTGGTAAATAAAAAAAAAAGGAGGTAAGTAGAAATGGGAAGAGAACGTTTTCCTCTCGGCTGGGATTTATCCTGATTTCCGCGGCTGTGCGATCGGTCTGGGAAATGTGTGGAGATTCCCGTACATTGTCGGTCAGTATGGCGGCGCGGCGTTTGTACTGATTTATGCGGCATTTCTGGTGCTTTTTAGGTCTTCCGATCATCGTTATGGAATACTCGGTCGGCAGAGCGAGCCAGAAGAGTGCGGCGCTTTCATTTGATGTGCTGGAGCCAAAGGGTACTCAAGTGGCATTTTGAAAATGGTTCGCGATGGCGGGCAACTATGTCCTGATGATGTTTTATACGACGGTAGCCGGATGGCTTCTGCTGTATGTGTTCAAGATGGCGAAAGGCGATTTCGTGGGTCTGGATGCGGACGGTGTAGCAGGGGAATTTGGCTCTGTACTGGCAAATCCGGGACTGATGACGGTATTTATGCTGCTCTGTGTCGTATTCTGTTTTTCCATCTGTGCGATGGGACTCCAGAACGGCGTTGAGAAGATCACAAAGATGATGATGGTCTGCCTGTTATTCCTGATGGTTGTGCTGGCAATCAATTCGGTGCGGATGGAAGGCGGACGTCCGGGACTTGAATTTTACTTAAAGCCGGATTTTGGCAAGATTCAGGAGGTTGGTGTCGGCAAAGGTCGTATTTGCGGCGCTGGGACAGTCGTTCTTCACGTTGAGTATCGGTATCGGTGCGATGGCGATTTTTGGAAGTTATATCGATAAAGAGCGCAGCCTGACCGGCGAGGCAATCAATGTACTGGTCCTTGACACGCTGGTAGCGTTTATGGCAGGACTTATCATTTTCCCGGCATGTGCGGCTTACGGCATCGAGGCAGGACAGGGACCAAGCCTGATCTTCATCACGCTGCCGAATGTATTTAACCACATGGCAGGCGGACGTTTCTGGGGCACGCTGTTCTTTGTCTTTATGACCTTTGCGGCGGCATCAACGGTCACAGCGGTATTCCAGAATATCGTATCCTTTGCAACGGATCTGACTGGCTGTTCGATCAAAAAGGCAGTCTGCGTCAATCTGGTGGTGATTGCGGTCCTGTCGCTTCCGTGCGTGCTGGGTTTCAATCTCTGGAGTGGTTTCATGCCGTTCGGAGAGGGCAGCAACGTGTTGGATCTCGAGGATTTCATCGTCAGCAACAACCTGCTTCCACTCGGAAGCCTCGTTTACCTGATGTTCTGTACCAGCCGGTATGGATGGGGATTTGAGAATTTCCTCAAGGAGGCAAATGAGGGAAAAGGCGTGAAGTTCCGCGCCAGGTGCGGGTGTATGTGACGTATGTCATTCCGCTGATTGTGCTGTTTATTTTTGTGCAGGGGTACTGGAGTAAGTTTTTCCAGTAGACTGTGCAGCTCTTTAGGTAATGAGAAAAAGGCTATTGATATAGTATTTAAGAGAAAGTTTTACGGGATTTTTTACACAGTTTTGTTAATTCTGTATAAACAAAAGCTATATTATAACCATTTGTATTAATTTTTATACAGAGTGAAGGAGGCAGAAGATTCATTTTCCAATTGTGAATTTTTTTTTTTTCCTGTGTTATACTAGACGCGGTAGATTCTAGCTCCTACGCCCGATAATATTTTCACAATTTCGGCAGAAAAGGCATCTGTCGGGAGGTGAATGGGTGGAGGATGAGGGAAAATTTAGTAAGAGAAAGAGGGTTTAATTGATGGGTTTGGCTACATTTATAGGCGGCATTCATCCATTTGAGGGAAAAGAACTGTCTGAGGATAAGCCGATCAAGTATCTCGAGCCGTTACAGGGCGAGGTTATGGTTTATCCGCTGTCCCAGCACATTGGCGCACCTGCGAAACCACTGGTAGCGAAGGGCGATCACGTGCTGAAAGGCCAGATCATTGCAGAGGCAGGCGGATTTATTTCCGCAAACGTACTCAGTTCTGTTTCCGGTACAGTAAAGGGAATCGAGTCCAAGCTGGTTGCCAATGGTGCAATGGTTCAGTCAATCCTGGTGGAGAATGACGGTGAAGAAGAGGCGATCGAGGGATTTGGTACAGACAGAGATGCATCGAAGCTGTCCAAAGAGGAGATTCGCCAGATCGTTAAGGATGCCGGTATCGTCACCTGGGCGGCGCTGGTTTCCCGACACATGTAAAGCTTACTCCGAAAGATGAGAACGCAATTGATTACGTTATCGTCAACGGTGCAGAGTGCGAGCCGTACTTTAACCAGTGACTATCGTACCATGATAGAGCGTCCGGAGCAGATTATCGGCGGTCTGAAGGTTATGCTTCAGCTGTTTGACAATGCGAAGGGTGTTATCGGTATCGAGAACAACAAGCCGGAGGCTATCAAGAAGCTGACGGAGATGGTAGCGACGAGCCGAGATCGAAGTATGTCCGCTGCTTACCAAGTACCCGCAGGGTGGTGAGCGTACACTTATCTATGCAGTGACAGGACGTGAGATCAATTCTTCCATGTTGCCGGCAGATGCAGGCTGTATCGTAGACAATATTGATACAGTTGCTTCTATTTATAATGCAGTATGCAAGACAACTCCGCTGATCCGCAAGATCATTACGGTAACCGGTGATGCCATTGCAGAGCCGCAGAACTTTGAGGTACGTCTTGGTACCAACTATCAGAGACTGGTAGAGGCAGCAGGCGGCTTTAAACAGGAACCGAGAAGATGATTTCCGGTGGTCCTATGATGGGACAGGCTCTTTTTCAGCCTTTGACTTCCCGGTAGCGAAGACTTCATCTGCTCTGACCACCTTTACCAAGGACCAGGTAGCAGCGATGGAGCCGTCAGCATGTATCCGTTGTGGACGCTGTGTAGGCGTTTGTCCGGAGCACCTTGTACCTCCGCTGATGATGAAAGCATCTACGGCTCACGATCTTGAGAAATTCCAGAGCTTAAACGGCATGGAATGCGTTGAGTGCGGATGCTGTGCATATGCTTGTCCGGCAAGACGGCCGCTGACCCAGGCATTTAAAGAGATGCGTAAGGCAGTAGCAGCCAGCCGCAGAAAGTAGGAGGTGGAAGAAATGGAAAAATTATTAAAAAGTATCGTCATCACCTCACGTTCGTGACGGAGTTACGACACAGCGCCTGATGTTTGACGTTGTGATCGCCATGATTCCTGCCAGTGTTTATGGTGTATGGCAGTTCGGCATGAATGCACTTCTGGTTCTGATCGCTACCGTGATCGCCAGTGTGGCAGCCGAGTATCTTTATGAGAAATTAATGCAAAGCCGATTACGATTTCGGACGGCAGTGCAGTTGTTACCGGCATGATTCTTGCACTGAATATGCCGCCGGAAATCCCGGTTTGGATCCCGGTTCTTGGCATTCTTTGCAATCATCGTTGTAAAAACAGCTTTACGGTGGTCTGGGACAGAACTTCATGAACCCGGCACTGGCAGCCAGATGTTTCCTTCTGACTTCCTTCGCTCTGTTTATGAATAACTTCTCATCCGCAAAGCTTGGATTTGACAGTCTGACAGGTGCAACCCGCTGGCACAGTTAAGAGCCGGTGAGACAGTGGATCTGGCATCCCTGGTAATCGGACGTATCCCGGGAACTATCGGTGAGGTATCTGTAATTGCCCTGCTGATTGGTGCGATTTACATGGTAGTTCGCAAAGTTATCAGCCCGGTTATCCCGCTGATTTATATTGGAACCGTATTTGTATTTACATTCTGTTTGGCGGATTCAACCTGACCTATTCTCTCAGTGAGATCTGTGCAGGTGGTCTTATCTTCGGTGCATTCTTTATGGCAACCGATTATGTAACGAGTCCTCTGACCCGAAGGGACAGATCGTATACGGACTGATCCCGGAATCGTAACCGGAATCTTCCGTCTCTGGGGTGCTTCTCCGGAGGGCGTTTCCTATGCGATCATCTTCAGCAACCTGCTGGTACCGCTGATTGAGCGCTATACGCTTCCGACAGCATTTGGAAAAGGAGGTCAGAAGAAATAATGAACCAGATTATCAAAAATACAATCATCCTTTTCGTTATTACTTTGGTAGCTGGTATCTGTCTGGGAACAGTACATGATATTACGCTGGATCCGATTGCACAGGCACAGGAGGCAGCAGCTACTAAAACTTATCAGGAAGTTTACCCGGATGCGGCAAGCTTTGATGAACAGCAGGAGCTGGCTGACGCAGTAACTGCTGCAGCGGACAGCATCTCTGAGTGGGGATTTGAAAAGTTACCATCAATGATGCAAAAGAAGCGCTGGATGCAAGCGGCAACCAGATCGGCTACCTGATTACCTCTACCTCCGCAGAGAGCTACGGCGGCAACGTGCAGATCGCAGTTGGTATCACCAACGAGGGCGAGCTGACCGGTATCGGTTTCTTAAGCATCAGCGATACGCCAGGTCTTGGTATGAGAGCCAAAGAACCGGATTTCGGATCAGTTTATCGGCAAGAAAGCTGAGAACCTGGAAGTTACAAAGACAGGCGCGTCTGCAGATAATCAGATTGAAGCCATCAGTGGTGCAACGATCACTTCCAAGGCAGTCACCAACGCGACAGATGCAGCTATCTATTTCGTGGCTAACTGCCTGGCACAGTAGGAGGTGGAAAGATTATGAATAAATATGTAGAGCGTCTTATATAACGGTATCTGGAAAGAAAACCCGATTTTCGTTCAGATGCTGGGTCTGTGTCCGACCTTGGCGGTAACCACTTCCGCCATCAACGGTGTCGGCATGGGACTTTCGACAACCGCCGTACTGATTGCGGCGAACTTTCTGATTGCATTGCTTCGTAAGATCATTCCGGACGGCGTGCGTCTGCCGGCAGAGATCGTAGTCGTAGCATCCTTCGTAACCATCGTAGATATGTTGATGGAAGGTTTTTCGTTCCAAGCTTATATGCTTCCCTGGGACTTTACATTCCGCTGATCGTAGTTAACTGTATCATCCTTGGCCGTGCCGAGGCATATGCTATGAAGAACTACCCCGATCCTGTCTCGCATTTGACGGTATCGGTATGGGACTTGGATTTACAGTTGCTCTGGCACTCATCGGTTCCTTCCGTGAGCTTCTGGGTGCAGGTACTATCTTTGGTATCCAGATTATGCCGGCTTCCTATCAGCCGATCTCCAATCTTCATCCTGGCGCTGGGTGCATTCTTCGTACTGGCTTGCCTGACTGCTCTTCAGAATCGTCTGAAGATGCCGTGTGCAACAAACGGTTCCGTAAAAAGCAAGAAAGAAGAAGGGTGGCTGCTGCAGTGGCGACTGCTTAAGCTGTGCTGGTCATGATGCAGAAGTTAAGAAGGAACAGGAGGAGAAGTGATGAAAGAATTACTTATTATTGCGATAAGCTCCGCGCTGGTCAGCAACGTCGTAACTGAGCCAGTTCTCGGTATCTGCTCCTTCGTCGGCGTATCCAAAAAGTTGAAACAGCAGCTGGTATGGGTGGTGCGGTTATTCGTTATTACCATCGCATCCATCGTTGCAAACCTGATTTATCAGTTCGGTTCTGGCACCGCTTGGTATCGATTACCTGAAAACCATCGTTTTCATTCTCGTTATCGCAGCACTGGTTCAGATCGTTGAGATGTTCTTAAAGAAGTGCATGGTTTCCCCTGTATAACGCGCTGGGTGTATGCCTTCCGCTGATTACAACAAACTGTGCCGTTCTTGGTGTTGCCCTGACGAACGTCCAGAACGGATATGGATTTTTACAGAGCGTGGTAAATGGTGTTGGTACAGCCGTTGGTTATACCATCTCCATCGTGCTTCTGGCAGGTATCCGTGAGCACATCGAGGGAAATGATATCCCGTATAACTTCCAGGGATCTCCTATCGTACTTGTAACGGCTGGTCTGATGGCGATTGCATTTCTCGGATTTTCCGGATTACTGTAGAAGGAGGAGACGAAAATGGATATGAATTCAATCATTATCGCAACTGTTGTGATCGCGGCAGTCGGCATCATCGTCGGTGTCGGTCTGGGTCTGTTCGGCGCGAAATTTAAAGTTGAAGTAGATGAAAAAGAGGCAGCTGTCCGTGAAGAGCTGCCAGGCAACAACTGCGGTGGCTGTGGTTACCCGGGCTGTGATGGTCTTGCAAAGGCCATCGCAGAGGGCAAAGCCCGGTTAATGCCTGCCCGGTCGACGGCGCTCCGGTTGGCGAGAAGATCGCTGCTATCATGGGTGTAGAGGCTGGTTGGTCTGAGGAGATGGTAGCTTTGTTAAATGTAAAGGTACCTGCGACAAGACAAAAGTACAGTACGAGTACCATGGTATTGAGGACTGTGCGAAGGCATCCGTTGTACCGGGTGGCGGTGCAAAGGCATGTTCTACGGCTGTACCGGTTTCGGTACCTGTGTGAAGGCATGTAAATTGATGCAATCCACGTGGTAGACGGCGTAGCGGTTGTAGACAAAGAGAAGTGTGTAGCGTGGTGCCTGCGTGGCAGCCTGCCCGAAACACCTGATCGACCTGGTACCGTACAAGGCAAAACATCTGGTACAGTGCAGCTCCACGATCGTGGACCGGCTGTCAAGGCAGCCTGCCAGGTTGGCTGTATCGGCTGTACGCTGTGTACCAAGCAGTGTAAGTTTGACGCATCCATATGGATAACAACGTAGCTGTTATCGATTATGAGAAGTGCGTAAACTGCGGAGCTTGTGCAGCGAAGTGCCCTGTTAAGGTTATTCAGTAAATAACGTAAAAGAATACGGAAAAAAAGTCCGGTTGAACCGTTTGAAAAGATGGTTCAGCCGGATTTTTTGGTTAAAAGATAAGGCGCTTTTTCTAAAGCATCCGATGAAGGTGTTCTCTGAAATTTTGATGTTATGTCATACGAAATTTAAAGGATTGCTTTTGCTAATGCAGTATGTATCACATTTAATAATGCCTGCGAGGTATACTGGCTGCCACTTTCAAAGGAGAGATTTTCAAGCGATTGCGTGCTCACGATCTGCTCCGAGAGATGCGAAGCGGAAGAGGAGAGCAGTGGGTACATAGTTTCGATGGAATCGCTTAAGGACGGCAGGTAACAGAGGTGATCTGGGTGGAATCAACCGTGACTTCGACGTTGACTGCCTGGCTGCCGAGTGTCAGGGTAGAACTGTACATACCAGGCAGATAGGAAATGCCGGCCGCAGCGGGGAGCGGAGGCGCTCTGCGTCTTCCTGCCCGGTCGGAACATGATGAGAAGAAGGGCGATGAGAAGAAGCCCCAGTCCGATAAAGATAGCAGTATAAATAATCTCTTTCATGCGAGTACGACAATTTTGTTTTTGAGCTCATAAAAATCCCCGGAATTCGTTTAGTACAGTGTATGAGACGGTTTGAGGGGAAAATGAAAGAATATGATTTGTTATAAAATAAAAAATTTGTGTGTCTGATGTATCAACCAAATTGGTATGCGATTAGAAAAATCAAGTAGTCCAAATTCCATAAAATGAAATTTTTACAAAGTGTATTGAGCGAGTATTTTTTAAACAACATGTGTTAGACTACTGTTAACTAATCGGTATTTAACGAGGAGGTAATGATTATGAGTAGAAATATAAAAGGTGGTTTTAACATTAAGTGGTGTTGTTGGTATTGTGGGAATGATAATAGCGGCAATGCAAAATCCAGCAACTGCATGGGTAACGCCACCTGGAAGAATGATTGTAAGTATTTTAGAAAATGGATTATTGATTCCTACGGTTTTATTCCTTGTTCTTTTTATTTATGGATTGTATATTCTCCTATTGAGCAATACCGGTTTGTCGAATTAAGAAAACCGGTATTTGTGGAGGAGGAATTCTGTAATGAAATTTTTTGAAAATACCCGTAAGCCACAAGGCTTCGGCGGAAAAATTGATGACGAAGATGATGAACAGCGGTCACGCCAAATTATCGCAATGGGGATTCTCAAATATCTCCGCGAAGTCTGATGCTGAAGTTCTGGACGTCGGCTGTGGCGGCGGAGCAAATATTGCGGTCTGGCTTGATAGATGTGGAAATGGCCACGTGACAGGAATGGATTATTCTGAGGTTAGTGTGGCAGAATCTCAAAAATTGAACGCCCTCGCCATTAAACAAGGGAAATGTAATGTAGTTCAAGGAGATGTATCTGCTATACCCTTTTCTGACGCGACTTTTGATTATGTTTCTGCCTTCGAAACAGTTTACTTTTGGCCAGGATTAGTAAAATGCTTTTCCGAGGTCAACCGTGTGCTGAAAAGCGAAGGCATATTCCTGATTTGTAACGAGAGTGACGGAACGAATGCCGCAGATGAAAAATGGACAAAGATGATCAATGGTATGAAGATTTACACATCTAAACAACTTGTTGCCGCTTTGAAATAAAAAAGAATCCGGGTTTTACAGAGATCAAAACGTATTCAAATGCAAAAATCATTGGATAAGATACCTCGCTGTCGTTCTCAGCTGCAAATTCGCGAACCTGTTTTTTACATATTCATTGGAAGCACCGTCATCTGCCAGATCATCCTCGGATACGTTGGCAGCGAAGATAACCGGTTTCCAGGTTAAGAGATCCAGCGTATTGATGAACGCGAGTTCATCCTCATCCTCCGGCTCAAAGCTCTTTAGCCAGATTGCCGTTTTCAAGGTGCGCATACAGTTTTTCAGAGTTTCCAGCTCTTTTGGCAAGGGATTTATTTCCCATGCGCTTTTCCGGTCTTGGCGATACGGCGTTCCAGAAGCTCCATATCGGAGAAGATAAGCTCCAGGTTGATGGTTTCGATATCGCGGAGCGGATTGACGCTGCCGTCTACATGGATAACATTTGGATCCTCAAAGCAACGGACAACGTGTACGATCGCGTCTACCTCACGGATATTGGCAAGGGAACTGGTTTCCAAGACCCTCGCCCTTGGAAGCGCCCTTTACCAGACCAGCGATATCAACGAACTCGATCACAGCCGGAGTGATTTTGGCAGAATTATAAAGAGCTGCTAACTGACCCAGACGCGGATCTGGAACGGTACGACACCGACGTTCGGATCGATGGTACAGAACGGGTAATTGGCAGACTCAGCGCCGGCCTTGGTCAGAGAATTAAACAGTGTACTTTTGCCTACGTTTGGCAGACCTACGATACCTAATTTCATTTTTATGATTTACCTATCCGAAAACCCTTGCTTATCAGGATTTCCGCCTTCTTTCGGTTTCTTATTGCGCCTTTTACGCCCTTTTGTAATGTTTCTTAATTTTAATGAAAGAAATCAATGCAACTATGTATTATAGCAGAAAGACGGCGCTTTTTCAATCTCAAAGGAGACATTTAAACCGAAAGGCCGTAAGAAAATGGCAGCAGGAAGTATTTAAATGGTTACTGGGCACGCATGCGTGAACAGTAACCAGAAATGTGTAATGGTTGTCTATTTTCCTGTTTAAGAAGTAAGAAACGATTTTTTAAGGGAGCTGCGGAGTGGTAGGATAGGGCTGAAATACAATGATTTGCAGTAGAAAGAAACTATAAAAATATAGGAATAATTA
>VOFG01002194.1_pt1 | contig 15204 bp, 30 predicted proteins | sample 5384171 | NCBI WGS metagenome assembly VOFG01 (sample SAMN12384726, study PRJNA508395) | human gut metagenome | isolation source: healthy gut F | host: Homo sapiens
CACATTGGACGGTGTACCCTTGCCGTAACAATGGATCTCACAGAGCGCAAGATCACGAAAATCGCGCGGGAGGCCAGCAAGCTGGCCGTCCGGACGCTGAAGGAGGACGGCATCGGCACTGCGGAATACGATTTCATCCATCTGGTGCGCCACCATCCCGGCATCACGCAGGCGAAGGTCCGGGAGCAGCTCCGGGTGGACAAGGGAGCCGCCGCCCGCCGTGCGGCCAGTCTGGAGGCCAAGGGCTACCTGATCCGGCAGGCCAACCCCAAGGACGGCCGCAGCCAGCTGCTTTTCGCCACGGGAAAAGGCGGAGGGCCTGCGGAACTCCAAGGCGCAGGTGGAGACCACCTTTTATGAATGGCTGCTGGCGGAGCTGCCGGAGGCGGAGAAGGTCGCTTTCTGCAAAACGCTGGACACCATCTATCGCCGTTCCAAGCAGGAGAGAGCCGGGCGGGGTTCCCACATCACGGCTCCTGACGGAGCGGGGAGGGGGAGCGCCATGAGGCGACAGCTTCGCCGGACCGGGTCGGCCTATTTCCGGGCGGAATCCGGGGTGCTGGCGGTCATCACCGTGACGGGTCTCCTCTACAATATCGGTCTGGTGGCAGGTCCGTGGTTCGGGGACAGATGACGGAAGCGCTGGCCCGGATCCTCTTGGGAGAGGGCAGCTTTTCCGCCATGGTCTCTCTGGCAGCAGTGGGGGTACATCGCCGTTGTCGCCGCGGTGCAGGGCCTTCGGTTTTTGAAGCGGTTCTATGTCCGGCGCTTTTGCCAACACAGGTGAACCGCCGCATGAAGCGGGTCCTGTACGGCGCGCTGGTCCGGTCGGATCGGGAGGACTTGGAGCGTGAGGGCGCGGGAACGGTGCTGACCAAGGCTGGTTTCCGACGTGGACGACTGCGCCGGGGATGCGGAAATTCACCACGGAGGTATTTGACACCGGCGTGGCCTTGGCGGCCTATGCCGGGATGCTGCTGTGGTATGACTGGCGGCTGGCGCTGCTGTCCATGGCCTTTGCCGGGAGCTACGCGCTGGCGGAGCGGATGAAGCGGCCCGTTCAGCGCACCGGCGCGGCCTGGCATGAGCAGGCCGGGGTCTTGAACGCCGCCACCATGGATCATGGTCAACGCCCATCTCACCAAGTCTTTGGCTGAGGAGGAGCCGCAGCCTATGAGAAGCTAATTCCTCACCGCTACGAACACGCTGGCCAAAGGCAAACCTGTGGACAGCGTCCCCTGCCGCCGCTGTACCGGGTGCTCTCCATGATCGGGGCGGCGCTGATCCTGTATTTCGGCGGGAAAAACGTGCTGGGCACCGGCTGGACGATTTGGGTCCATCGCGAATTCACCACGTTTCTGGCCTGCTTTACCTGTGCTGGCCCAAATCCTCAAGGCGGCAAAGCTGTTCAACGCAGTCCACAAGGCGCAAATTGTCCTGGAAGCGCATCCAGCCTCTAATGCGGGAGATCCCCGCCTGTGCCCTTGCCGTTTCCGCCGGCAGGTGGAGCGTCTGGAGATCCGGGACCTCACCTGCGGCTATCCCAGTGACGCGCCGCTGTTTTCCGGGCTGGAGCTGACGGCCTGCCGGGGGCAGATCATCGGCGTCACCGGGCCGGTGGCCTGCGGAAAATCCACGCTGGGCAAGGCGTTCCTCTGCGAGCAGCCTTACGGCGGCAGCATCCGGCTGGACGGCCGGGAGCTGGCGGAGCTGTCCCTCTCTGGGAGCGGACGGGCCTCGTAGGGGTATCTGGGCCATGACCCGGAGCTGTTCAGCGGCACGATCCGGGAAAATGTGCTGCTGGGAGACACAGGCGATCCCATGGATTACCTCCGGGCTGTGTCTGGACGGCGAAGCGGCGGCCATGACGCCGGAGGGCCTGGAGACCCGGGTGGGCACCGGCGGCGTCCGGCTTTCCGGCAGTCCAGGCCAGCTGACTGGCGCTGGCTTGGACGCATCAGGGCCACGGAGACGGAGATCTTCGGCTCATCTGCGGCGTCTGGCGGCCGACAGCGTGGTAGTCTGATCTCCCACCGGCTGTACCTGTTCCCGGGCTGGATCGGGTGATCTGGCTGGAAAACAGGAGGCCAAGGTGGGGACCCACAAAGGTGGTGGGGAATACCCGGATTACGCGGCGCAGTTTGACGCGCAGAGGGAGGAGAACAGCCATGAATGACCGCAAAAAGCAGTCCATGTGGGGACTGTGGTGCTGGAAACGGTGAAAGACCACCTCTGGCTGTCCTTTTTGCCATTCTGGCGGTGGTGGCGGGGGCCGTAGGCGCGACGCTGGTGCCGCCGCTGGTGCTGGGTCAGTATCGTGGACGGCCTCACCGCCGGGGGAGGGCTGGACTCCTCCGCCTTCGCCCCTCGTGGTATCTGGCCTTCACTGCATTGGCGGAGGGGCTGAATCCGGCCCGGGAGAGCGCGCTGATTTGTATTCGCGCCAGAAAACACTGCACGTTCTGGTGGAGCCCGCCTGCCTGATGGAAAAGGAGGGCCGCCTGCCCGCCGACGAGCTGAACCGTCAGGAGCCGGGGGCGCTGGTGCGTCCTGGCTTCGTGGGGGACGTGGACACGGTGGAGACCCTGTTCACTGCCGGATTATCAGTATGGCGGCGGACGCCTGCCGGATCCCCGCATTCTGGATCGTGGTGTGCAGCAGCCAGCTTGCCTTATTCTGTTTCGGTTTTGGCGCCGTTGCCGGTGCTGTTCCTCTTTACCCGGTTCGTCCAGAAGCGGATGCTGCATAATCAGCTGAAAACCGGAAGGCGAAAGAGCCGGGCCTCTCCGGATATAAAGCTGGAGATTGCGAATCTCCGCAACATCTGCACGCTGGGCAAGGAGACCTACATGGAGACCCGGTACGATGGCGCACTGGGGAGAGCTACCGGGCCGGTGAGGGCACCAGCTACCATGACGCCCTGTATTCCCCGGTGATCCTCACGGTGAGAGCGCCGTTGTGGTGGGCGTGGTCATGCTGTTGTCCGCCTCCGGGACCCGGCGGTACTGACGGGCGCGGCGTCGGGCGACATATATAAGATGTTCTCCCCGCGCAGTTCTTGCCGCGTGAGCTGGCGGCGCTGCGCGAGCGGATGGCCCGCATAGAGCGCGACAACGAGCCGAGCCTTTTCGACCGTCTGAAACGTGACGCCCTCCTGTGTGCGCAGGTTTGTCGAGTCCCAAGTGAAGACGATGTCATACTCCTGATGGAGTAACCCCGCGGCCAACACATCCGTCGAGCAGCGGTAGAACGAGATGAGCACGTTTCCGTTTTTCTGGTGGAAGTGACGCATCAGGACCGAGAGGTCGCTGCGCTCGTAGCCGCGCACGTAGCCGACGCGCAGTGTGCCGGTCAGACCCGTCGCCGCGTCATGCACGCGCTCCTGTGCGCGGCTCATGCGCTCTAAGATCGCTTTTGCGTCCAAAAGGAACGACTTTCCCGCGCTCGTCAGGCTCACGGGGCGTGTGCTGCGGTCGAAGAGCTCGCAGCCGAGCGTCTGCTCAAGCTGCTGGATCTGCTGCGTCACCGCGGTCTGCGAGATGTAATACTGCTCCGCCGCCTTTGTGAAGCTCCGGTGCTCCGCGGCGGAGACAAAATAGCGTAGCTGATTGCGATTCATGTACTCATTTCCTCATAACATAAGTTTTGCTTATTATATCATCCGATAATCGGTCTTGTAAAGCCCATCTTCCTGCGGTAAGATAAGCACATCGTTCATAAATCTTTTACAAATGAGGTCGATCAACATGAAACGCGAATCGTTCCGCTCCCGCCTGGGCTTCCTGCTCGTCAGCGCGGGCTGCGCCATCGGCATCGGCAATGTCTGGCGCTTCCCCTATGTGACGGGCAAAAACGGCGGCGGCTATTTTGTTCTCTTTTACATTCTGTGCCTGCTCATCATGGGCGTGCCCGTGCTGACGATGGAACTGGCGGTCGGCCGCGCGAGCCGCAGGAGCGCCGTGCTCTCCTATAAGACGCTGGAAAAGCCCGGTCCAATGGCACATCCACGGCTGGTTCTGCCTGATCGGCTGCTACCTCTTGATGATGTACTACACGACGGTTTCCGGCTGGATGGTGAGCTACTTCGGCCGTTTTCTGAGCGGTAAGTTTTATGCCGGTATGCCCGCGGAGGACGCGTCCGCCGTGTTCGGCCAGCTGCTGTCCGATCCAGTCGAAATGGGTATTTTAGCAGTCGCCATCGTCATCGTCGGCTTCATCGTCTGCTCGTTCGGCCTGCAAAAGGGCCTTGAGCGCGTGACCAAGGTCATGATGCTCTGCCTGCTGGCGCTCATTCTCGTGCTCGCCGTTCACAGCCTGACGCTCTCCGGCGCGGCGGAGGGCATGAAGTTCTACCTGCTCCCCTCGATGGATTCCATCCGCGAAAACGGCTTCGGCAGCCTCGTCACCGACGCGATGAATCAAGCATTCTTCACTCTCTCTCGGCATCGCCGCCATGGAGATCTTCGGCAGCTACATGTCCGACGATCACACCCTCGCCGGTGAGTCCATCCGCATCTGCGCGCTCGACACCTTCGTGGCGCTCATGGCGGGCACGATCATCTTCCCCGCGTGCTTCACCTACGGCGTAGCGCCGACAACGGCCCCTCCCTCCTTTTCGTCACGCTGCCGCAGGTGTTCGTCAACATGGCGGGCGGCCGCTTCTGGGGCACGCTCTTCTTCCTCTTCATGATTTTTGCCAGCATGTCGACAGTGCTTGCGGTCTTTGAAAACATCCTCGCCGTCTGCATGGATACCTTCGGCTGGAGCCGCAAGAAGGCCGTGCTCATCAATGGCGTGCTGCTGATGCCTCCTGAGTCTTCCCTGCGTGTTCGGCTACAACATCTGGCAGAATGACCACTTTGTTGTCGGAAACACCTAAAAGCAGATTTGTGACCATGGTGGGCACCTTCAGATAGGCCAGCAGCCAGCCGAACATAGAGGCTGTGGAGATCAGAGCCATGACCATGGCGATGGTCCGCAGGGACTTCCGCAGGATGTCACCAAACTGCCGCAGCGGGATTTCACGATAGACAAAGAACGTGACAATGAATGCATACACCACGGCCACAGCAGCGGATTCCGTGGCAGTAAACCAACCGAGGATCACGCCGCCCACGATGATGATGCAGGTCATCAGGCCCAGCAGAGCATCTTTGGTGGCCTTCCAGATCTCCTTCAGAGACATGACCCGGCCCTTGGGATAGTTGCGCTTCCGTGCAATAATGGCGGTTATGATCATCAGAGCCACGCCCAACAGGATGCCGGGTATCAGGCCGCCCATGAAGAGCTGGCCGATGGATACGCCACCGCCTGCCGCCATAGCAAACAGGATCATGTTATGGGAAGGCGGGATCATAACGCCCTGGCAGGAAGAGGTGACCGTGACCGCCACAGAGAAGTCCTTATCATAGCCGGAATCCGTCATCATGGGGATGAGAATGGAGCCGATGGAGGACGTATCCGCCACGGCGGAACCGGAAATACCGCCAAAGAACATGGAGGCCAGGATATTCACCTGAGCCAAACCGCCTCGCATCCATCCGACGCATGCGTTTGCCAGAGTAATGAGCCGACGAGAAATGCCGCCTTGTCCCATGATCTCACCGGCCAGAATAAAGAAGGGAGCGCCAGCAGGGAGAAGGACTGTACACCGTTGACCATTCGCTGAAACAGCGTAGCCAGTGGGATATTCAGATACAGAGCCGTCAGAACAGAGGAGATGCCCAGCGTGAAAGAAATGGGCATCCGCGCCATCAGCAGCAGGACGAAGGACCCCCAGCATGATGGCAATGGCAATGGTTGTATCAGGCATGGTCATCCTCCTTTGCGGTTTCGCTATCTTTCTCGCCGCAACCAAAATAGCATTCAGCAGCACCAGAAGGCCGGACAGGGGCAGGATCACATAAAGTACGGAGCTGGGCATTTTCGTAGCCGGCAGGGTGGACATTTTGGTCATGTTCATAATGAGCAGACCATAGTACACCATAGCCCCGCCGAATACAGCAATCAGAATATGGTCAATGCTTTCCAGCACCCGAATGACCTTCGCGGGCAGTTTAGACGTAAACATTTCAATGCTGATGTGGATTCTTTCCAGAGCACCGATGGCCAGGCCGATCAGGCTGAACCATACCAGCATCAGCGTGGCAACCTCCTGGGTCCAAGGAAAGCCCTGCTTGAAGATATAGCGCAGGATCACATCCGTGAAAACGATGACGGTCAGGACCACCATGCAAATAATGGCGAACCATTCCAGTGCCTTGAACAGAAAACGGCTGGCTTTCTGCAGAATACGCATAGTGCAGACTCCTTTCTAATAATTCGCAAATTGAAAGGACGGCCCGGATGGGCCGCCCTTTACCAGCATAGATCAGCCCAGAGCCTGAACGCGCTCCACAATGGCCTTCTGATCAGCATTCAGGAAGGTATCATACATAGGTGCAACAGCATCCTGGAACAGCTTGACCTCTTCATCGGTCAGAGTGGTGAGGGTGCAGCCCTTCTCTTCAGCGATCTTGGCGTTCTTGGCTTCGGACTCCTCCCAAGCCTCACGATGCCAGACCTCGGCTTCCCTTGGCACAGTCGAAGATGATTTGCTGATCCTCAGCAGACAGCTTATCCATGGTCTGCTTGGAAGCCAGGATCATGTCAGGCATGTAAGGAATGGCCGTCATAGGTCCAGTAGGGAGCAACCTCCCAGAAAGACATCTCGATGTAAGAAGTCATGTTGTTCTCAGCGCCATCCACAACGTTGGTCTGAATGGAAGAGTAAGTGTCGTTAAAGGGCAGACCCACGCCGGCAGCACCCAGGCAGTCCATCAGGGTCAGCATCAGGTCGGACTCGGACACACGGATCTTCATGCCGGCCAGATCGGCGGGGGTGTGGATCTCCTTCTTGGAGTTGAAGAAGTTTCTGGAACCGGGATGCAGATAGGTGATACCCACCAGGTTGTTGTCCTTGAAGGTCTCAAAGACTTCCTGACCGATCTCGCCGTCCAGAACCTCAAAGAGGGATCCACGCTGGTGTACTATAGGGCATCTGCAGAGCGTCCATCAGAGGAGCGAACTCAGCAGAGGCACCGTGGAAGAAACACGGGTGAAGTCCAGACCGCCGAACTGGCACTGCTCGATGGTGGAGCGCTCGTCGCCCAGTTCACCGGCAAAGTGGCACTGGATGGTGATGCGGCCATCAGTCTTTTCGTTTACCAGATCAGCGAACATCTGGCAGGCCTGGCTGGTGATGTGCTCAGCGTTGTGGCTGTTGGCCAGACGCAGAACCACAGTCTCAGCGGAAGGGGTACCTGCAGAAGCAGTGTCGCCAGTGGAGGAGCTGTCCTTCTGCCCACCGCAGCCGGTGCATGGGGCTCAGCAGCATGACCATCGCCAGAAGGGAGGTAACAAACTTTTTTCATCTTCTTTTTCTCCTATCAAACTTTTATGATCCTAATCAGGATCACTTCTATAATTTGATTGTATCTTGAGAACAAAATATTAAGAAATCGTAAACTCTTGCGGTTTAGCCGTTATTTTTTTGCCAACATCCAAAGAATATTTGTTAAAATTGTGCAAAATTAACAACAGCAGGCAAGTCGCCTGTTGTTGTGTCTTTATTCCGTGGATGATACAACCGTGTTTCGATAAGCCGTCGGTATATCCTACCACTTTTTTAAATGCCTTTGTGAAATAATTGGAATCGGCATATCCAACGGAATGTCTCCACGTCGCTGACGGAGAGGTCTGTAGAAGTCAAGCGCTTACCTTTTCTGATGCGGTAAGACGTCAGATAATCCAAAAAGGTCTTTCCGGTAACCGCCTCTACTTGCCTCGAAAAATAAAAACGGACTCATTCATGGGTGGGCTGCGTCTTCCAGTGCCATATCCTGCATAATGGCGCTGCACCCATACAGCCAGCCCGACTCAAAGGGAGAGGCTCGGCACAACGCAGGTCCGTAGGTCAAAAACTTCTGGAGGCTTTCCCGCAGTTCCACTCGCCAACCGGTTTTAGAATATAGTCCTCGCCACCGGAACGATCGCCCCACTGCATAATCAAACCGATCATAGGCGGTAAGGAAAAATGATGTGGACCGTCTGGATTTGCTTTTAATGACCGCTGCGGCCTCCAACCCATTTTTCCGGGCATTTTATGTCCATAAATATTGGCCGTCCCTGGTTGTACGATGAAGAGCCTTGTCCACTGCGTCATTTCCCATCCGATGCCGCCTCAATCAGCGGCATCACCTAAGATCCCCCTGAGCCGAGATCAGCGCCCCCGACTTTTGCCCATCCTCAGCCACCAGCACCTTGAACATGCAATTCTCCCCTACAATCAATCTTACAGGTCCCCAGACCGACGGCTGAATACATCCATTTTGCCGCCGCTGAGTTCCATCCGCTGCTCCCGAATATTATCCAGTCCTACAGAGTGATGCGCGGCGGTGTCTCCGCTGCCTGCCGCGACAGAAACCGCAGCCGTTGTCAGTGACCATAATCGTACCCTCGACGCTCCCCGGAACGTGCGGACACGCATTCAATCCACCGCATTCCTTCAGCCCGTGAATGATTGCGTTTTCCACCAACGGAGAATAAATTTCGGATCCAGCGAATACCGGAAAAAATTAGACAGACGCAGAATCAGATCCTCTGACAGTGGTGCCTGTTCTTCGCGCCAGCGCGGCAATGGTGCTGAGGGTGTTGAACAGGAAATGAGGATTGATCTGGCTTTGAAGCTGGGCAAAGCGGCCCTCCTTGCAGTTTTTTTTTCTGCATCTGCGCCGCCTCCACCTCTTTTTCCAGCAGATGCTTTTCCATCTCAGACTGCTTTTCAAGAGCCCATATCGTGTGTCGGATCTCCGCTTGCATCAGATTGAAGGACTTTGCGGTTCGCCCCAGTTCGTCATCACCGCGGACAACTACGGGCGGAGCTTCATAGTGACCAGCGCTAATGGCATCCGCTGCCTGTCCCAGTGCGGCCAAGGGGCCAGAATGCTTCGTTTAAACACGACCAGCGTCAACCCCATCAGAACTGTAGCGACGATCAAAAACGCCACAAACTGCTTGCTGCTGCGGGCGTTTATCCGATCAATTTCCTGCCACTGCATGCCGCCTTGTACCATTTGGCTGTGGAGGAGGTCCCTGGTGTAACCATCTATATAAAAGACTGCGTTTTTTCAAGAGAAGATAATGCTCAATCATCTCTGACGGTTTTTTTCAGCATCCAGCAAAAATACGTTGAGATTCCCGGTAGTAGGTCATTGCGTTGCGGATGGCCCGCTTGAGTGCGTATTCTTCCCGCCAGTCTGCTTGCAAGTCGGGGCACAGTTCTTCCAGACAGTGGTTCGTCATCTGGATTGCCGCCAGATAGTCCTCCTTTGCGTCTATGGGTTGTATGGGCCTCATATACGCTTCCAAAGACGCGTTTTCGGCTGAAAACGTGTCCATGAATCCAGTAATATCCATATATTCATCCATAATAACGGAAGATCTTTCGCTGAACGTATGAAGTTGAATCATTACCAACGCCACCAAAACCCAAGTGACCGCAAGCATCATGCCCATCAGCAATATACTTTTTGTACGAATCGATACATCGTACCATTTTTGCTGCAGCCATTTCATCCAATCACCTCACTCTGGGCAACATACTCCTCATTATGGGTTAAGCGGCAGATGCCAAACGGACACGCGCTCAACACCAAAATGGGTGCAAACATGAGAAAGCTGTACTCCCATACATTTAAAATGAGTTGTGAATATTATAGCAATTTTTTGGGCGTTTTCAATATTCTTTATCCCATCTGAAAATAAATATCATCGCACGTGGCATAATATCCTTGCCTTTAGGCTTAGGGATATAAGTTGCACCTTGTTCCCCCTGCAAAAAGGCTTCCGGGGATTGCATTAGATATCGTTGAGGAACCGACGCTCCCCACGGCTTTAGCCGAGGGGAGCGTTGTTACAGCACCAGTGCTTTAACACCCGGAGGGGAGGTCAGGTGACCCTCCAGCATGGGCATGGTCAGGTCCTCCATTTTATGAGACATACATCGCCGTCATAGCCGGCCATCCGCACGGTGGAGAAAAACTCTTCACCACTGGCGCCGCGGCCAGCCTACGCCACGTAATCTCACGAACGTGCGCGGAACTGGTCGATGGGGCTTCAGTCCAAGGTGACCGTTTGGCCCGGCCATCCGCCGCCCGGGCGGGAGTCTTGCCGTGACGTGGCAGAGAGCGCCTGTTCCCCAGCACCTGGGCGGCCTTGATGGGGTCGCCGCCCATCCAGAACAGGTGGAGGGGTCCAGATTCATGCCTACCTATGGGCCAACGGCCCGTGCAGACGGAACAGGGTCTCCGGGTTGTATACCAGCTGCATCCCGTGGTTTTCCAGCGCGACCTGGATGGATGCCGCAGTCCTCCGCCATACGGACCAGCCCCACTTGGGATGGCCAACCTCGTCCCACCAGTCCAGAATGTCCGGGCCCCCGGCGGCCAACTGGTGGTGATCCAGACGGGGCCTTTGTCGCCGGGACAGCCGGCAGGCAGGCCGCTCATCATCACGATCTTCTTCCACGCCCAGCAGCTTCGCCAGACGGGAAGGTTTTCTCCGTCACCTCCCCAGTCCTTTCTGGAAGGCAAGGCTGAACAGTTGCCAGGGGATATCCTGGCGGCAAATCCATCCAGCGCTGCCGCCGTTTCGGGAGCCGAGCAGTTCCGTCCAGCCGATGGGGCAAAGGACCAGTTGCCGGTGCCGATCTCACTGCCTGAACGCCCTTGCGCCACGCAGAAATCCAGCATGCACCGCAAAGGGCATATCCAACGCAGGTTTTTAGAAAGCCGCATAGGGGACCTCCTTGTCGCTGATTTTTGGGGGTCATGGGCGGCGCATGAAAATCGTCTTTTCGCGGGCGTTGAGGGGCACTATTCCTTGGTGAACCACAGGTCCAGATCCACAGACCCTCGATCTCGTCCACAACACCGCTCACTGTACTGCCAGAGGCCGTCCGGTCCAGCCGGACGGGCCGCAGAGCTGGCCAACCAGACCGGCAGGTGCGCCAGCCCTCCATGCCGCGCCATACTTCCGGCCCAGTGGAGTGTTCGCGACCACCGGCCTGTAGCCCGCCTGACGATCACGTCGCAGAAGCGAGGGCGTTTGGGTGGCCTGTTCGCCGGTGAGATCGTCGGTCCGGGCCTCGTCCGCCGTGTAAAATTCCAGATCGGGGCGATGGGGCCGCTGACGTTCAGTCCCCGGAGCCGCTCCACCACGAACCGGGCTTCCTCGGCGGCTTCCTCCTCCGTGACGGCCTGAGAGTAGAAGTAAACGCCCACCGTCAGCCCTGCATTGGCGGCGTCGGCGGCGTTCTGGGCGAAGGCGTTGTCCCTCCACCATGTCTCGGTGCCGTAGCCCGGAAGCCCACCCGCAGCATAGCGAAGTCCGCCCGGCGGCTTTCACGGCGGGCCAGTCCACGACACCTTTGATAGCTGGAAACGTCCACCCCGGCATAGGCGGTAACGCCGGGGGCGTCATATTGATAAAACGGCTCGCTGCGGGTCAGGGCTTCCTCACTGACGGTGACGCCCGGCCCCGGCGCAGTATGAGCCCGCCATTCCAGAATACCCCAGATCCCCAGGCCTGCCAATACCAGCACCGCCAGCAGCCAGCCACGACGGTTGGGCGCGGCCCGCTTGCCGCCTTTCTTTTTCTTCCATGTGTTCCCCTCTTTCTGCCCAGACTACCACCGGCGGCGCTGCCTTTGGTGAACAAAGTCTGAATTTGCCGCAAAAAGGGGAGGGGGCAGGTTTTCTTTGCGCCAGCATCCGCAGGGCGAACAGGGTGTGGAGCGCCAGCGCCGGTGGGGAGAATCCCCGCTGAACACCACCGCCTGTTGTGCATGGGCTTGCCGTAGCGAGGGGTCCTCCCAGGCGTTCCGCCCCCAGCAGCAGGTAGGCGCAGGGGCAGCTCATAGGTGAAGGGAGGCGAAGTCCTCGGAGCCCATGCCACCCTGATTCAGACGGTATACCCGCCTTGCCAGCCAGCCCTCCGCCCAGCTTCCGCGACCTGTTCCATCAGGGCGGGATCGTTTACCAGCGGCGGCGCGGAGGCGATATCCTCCAGATGGGAGCTGCCCCGGAAGGCCGCCGCCGTGTTTTCCGCGATGACCAGGATCCGCCGGCATGATCCGGGCGATGAGCTCCCGGTCAAAGGTGCGGATGGTGCCCTCCAGCACGGCCTCCCCGGGATGATATTGGGGCCTGCCCCCTGGAACCGGCCCACCGTCACCACGGCAGGCTTTTCTGCGGAGATCTCCAGTGGTCAGCCTCAGCAGGAGAGGTAGATATGGGCGGCGATGTTGATGGGGTCCACGCCGGTCTCCGGCATGGCCCCGTGGCAGCCGGTGCCCCGGACGGAGATCAGGAACAGGGCAGCCCGCCATGAACGTCCCCGGCCGCAGAGCACCATGCCGGAGGGGGGTGCCTGGAGTTGACATGGAGGGCCAGTGCCGCTTTTGGGCGACGGCGCATCCTTCAGGACCCCGGCCGCCAGCATGGATTCTTGGCCCCGGTGAAGCCTCTCATCCGGCTGGAACACCAGCCGCACCGTGCCCTTCAAGTCCGCCTGATGCCGCTTCAGTAAAGCGGCGGCGCTTTAACAGCATGGCGGCGTGTATATCGTGGCCGCAGGCGTGCATGGCGCCGTTTTCCGACTGGAAACCAGTCCTGTGGCCTCCCGGACCCGGGAGCGTCCATGTCCGCCCGGAGGCAGCACGCACCGGCCGGTGTCCTCACCGGTGATGTCCGCCACCACGCCCCCGGCCAGCGGGCGGGGGCGTATACCCCAGCGCCGTCAGCCGTTCCGTCACATAGGCGGCGGTGCGTGAGGGGCCCACCTCCGGGTCCCTGCAGGGTCCGGCGATCCGTCAGAAGCTGGGGCTCAGGGCTTCCGCCTCTGCCACAGCAGAGCTTTGGTATCCATGGTCATAGCACGTCATCCTTCCTTTGAACTGCGCCGTTTCCGGCAAGCTTACAATATTTAAGTTATACCGCAGGGCGATGCATTGTCAAACACCGCCGGAGAAAACGGAGCTGCGCCAAGTATCTTTTTATTTTCCTGATAGGACTTCGGCGAGAAAAGTGAGCGCGAACTGTCTTGAGAAGCCGCCGCTGGCGGCGCTGGACTGAGAGCGGCAGAGACACTTGCCGTAGCGGGCAGAGCTTAGGCATGCAGATCAGCCAGTTCTGGTGATGCGGACTGGCCAAGCTGTGAAGTAAAGCGGGACAAAATGTTTAAATTTTACCGGCAGCAGAAATTGAGATTTGGAAAAAAAATGATAAACTTGATGAAAATGAAAAGGTTTTGATTGACTCAAAAGAAATTGGCAGTATTATACGACCAACAAAAACGGTATGTTAAAGGAAAGGAGCGGCAGCTATGTTTAATCTGAGTTCTCGAATGCTGATCTGCATGTACATGGACATGGCTATGCCGATGCCCATGCGTTTGTGTGCTCATTTGCTGCCTTTCCGGAACATCCGGGGTCGAATGTGTCTCTGTGGATCATAATATGCAGAGTTATTGACGCATTTGAAGCGGGGAGCTTTGAGCTCCCCCGCTTTTTTTGTTAGTTAGAAGGAGGAATCGATTTGATTGAACTGACACACGTCTCCGCGATTTCGGAAAAAGGGCAGCAGGAGGTCCACGCTGTGCGGGATGTTTCCCTGTTCTATCGATAAGGGTGAGATTTTCGGAATCATCGGCTTTTCCGGGAGCAGGGAAGTCCACACTTGTCCGATGCATCAATCTTCTGAGCGGCCTACTGCCGGCACGGTCATGGTAGACAACAAGGACCTGACCGCACTATCCGCACGGGAGCTGCGGCAGGCACGGAAAAAATCGGCATGATCTTTCAGCATTTTAATTTAATGCCGTCCCGCACCGTCGCCGGAAATGTAGCCTACTCCATGCGCGGCAGCGGTCTGAGCAGGAAAGAAACGGCGGACAAGGTCGCACATCTGCTGGAGCTTGTGGGGATTGGCGATAAGGCGAACGCCTATCCCAGCCAGCTGTCCGGCGGGCAAAAGCAGCGCGTTGCCATTGCGAGAGCATTGGCCAATGATCCCAATGTGCTGCTGTGCGACGAGGCCACATCTGCATTGGACCCGCAGACCACACGATCCATTCTGTACCTCCTGAAGCACTTGAATGAAACGCTTGGCATCACGATCGTGCTGATCACCCACGAGATGGCTGTGGTCAAGGAGATCTGCAGCCGGGTCGCGGTGATGGAGCACGGCAGCGTTGTTGAACAGGGCGACATTTTTCCATTTTCGTTTCGCCAAAGCAGCCGGTCACACAGGATTTTATCCGAACCACCTCCAATCTGCAAAAGATCGAAGAGCTGATTGCGGAAAATGCGCCCATCACGCAGCTCAAGCCGGGAGAATTGATCGTGCGGCTTTCCTATACGGAGCGAAATACCTCAGAGGCACTGATCTCTTCCGCTTCCAGACAGTTTGAAATCGATATCAATATCATCTTTGCCAATATAGAAAGCGTACAGGGCGCGCCGATCGGCGGCACGGTTGCCATCATCAGCGGCGCACGGGAAAGGATCACAGCGGCAATCGCATATCTGATCGAAAAGAATGTAGGAGTGGAGGTGTTGAAGGATGCAAGAGTGGCTTGAGACCTATTTGCCCAATGTGGTTGATTCCTTTCGGTATTGCAGCAGAGTATTCTGGAAACGCTGCAGATGGTTCTGGCGGCGGGCCTGATTTCCTTTTTCCTGGGCGTGCTTCTCGGTACGGTTTTGACGGTGACCCGGCGAAATGGAATTCTGCCGAATCCGGCAGTCTATCAGGTGCTGGACAAGCTCATCAACCTGTTCCGATCGATCCCGTTTATCATTTTGCTTTTCTGCCTGCTGCCGCTGACCCGGCTGCTGGTGGGGGCGATCGGTGTGCGGGGCGCGATCGTGCCGCTGGTGTTTGGAACAACTCCGTTCTTTGCGCGGCAGATCGAGGCCTCCCTATGGGAACCCCGGCGGTCGAAGCTGCACAGGCCATGGGCAACAGCGATTTTGAGATCATTCTCCATGTCTACTGGCGGGAAAGTATTGCCGGAATCGCCCGCGGCACAACGATCACACTGATCAGCTTGATCGGGCTGACGGCCATGGCCGGTGCAGTCGGCGCGCCGGGCTTGGGCAACTAC
>VOFG01004403.1_pt1 | contig 15201 bp, 28 predicted proteins | sample 5384171 | NCBI WGS metagenome assembly VOFG01 (sample SAMN12384726, study PRJNA508395) | human gut metagenome | isolation source: healthy gut F | host: Homo sapiens
GAGTACATTATGACGAATTTCTTGAAAGCATCTAAATTAAATTCTACCAATCCATTATACAAACGACCTTCCCAACCGAAGTTTACGGTCTCGGCAATCTCCCATTTAATGTTATCATTAGCATAATAGTAAACATGGTATTGCTCAAGCATTCCCCCGTAGGTTCGGATCACGGTAAGATCCTCTTTTTCCAAGTGATGGTAAATAAGCGAAGCGCGGTTTCATTACCAATAGCGTCATTACCTACTTGTCCATAAGAAGCTCTTACTTTCAAATAAGATAACCAATTTGAAGCCTTTTTGCATAAAGGGTTCGTTAGAAACAATCAAGATACACCCCCTGCAGGGAAAAATCCCCATCTTTCACCATCAGCAGGAAACGTTCAGAACCGTTATATCCAAAGTTACCCTCGATAAAATAACGATCTTTAAATCCGTAAGTTCCACGCATAGAGAACGTCATATTACGCTGAGGTTGACCATTCAACACGCTCTGTACCGGATCATTTTCTTTTCCATCATTTGGAATACCCCTGATTAAAGAAGTCTGGTGATTTTCCAAGCTGCCGTATGATACAAACTAACATCATAAACAACTTGAGTAGAAGCCGTATTTGTCTTTTGCCCTACAGACAAGGTTCTCACCGCTTCGGTCGGATTAATAGCTTGCAGGGTATGCTCTCCTGTTTCTTCGCTATAACCTGCCAATGAATACAAGAAAGGTGTTGTTTTTAAACATTGTTGCATTGTACCCCTCTGAACTGATAGAAACACCGGCACGAAGCTCTAATCCTTTTACTAATGAAGAAAAAAGTTCTGGATATACTCAAACCGGTTTGAAGTAGAGTAACGAGAACGTTCTTGATATCCTTGATGCAACTGCATGTAAGGATTCGTCTGTTTGGCAGTAGTAGTACCAAAACGGATATGCGGCCAATTATAAGTTTCATCTGCCGGATAAACAGCTGCAAAGTCTACCGGAGGCTGAGAATGCCATACCGTACACACTACTAGCCCCTACCATCGGACCATGATATTTATCGAAGGTCGTGGCACTATTAATTAATAATTGGATACCTGCTTTCAAATTGATCGTCAAGTTCGCACGGAAAGTCGTTGAATTACTCTTGATTCCTACCTCGAAATCGTTCAACTTATCCGTTTTTTGTTGCCCCAAATCTCTATTGTAATTCACAGAAGCGTAATATTGTAATATTTTTGAACCACCCCGGATATTTAAACCGAAACGATGATTTAACGTATAGTCTTTAATCATCATGTCATACCAATCATTAGCCGGATACAACCAATCCGGATATTTGCCTGAAGCTGTCCGGTTAATTTGCTCCACGCTATATTTTGGTGTCGCATTCGGATTACGTGTTAATAATGCTTGGTTATACATTTTCATCAAGTAATAGGATCTACGACTTCGATTTCTTTCGTTGGCATAGAGAATACAGCTTCATAACGTGCTGTTGCATAAACACTACCCTCTTGTCCTTTCTTAGTTGTCACCACAATAATACCGTTCGCACCACGAGCACCGTACATTGCTGTTGCAGATGCATCTTTCAAAAACACTGAAAGTCTCAATATCTTCCGGAGCCATCCGGGACAAATCCAATTTGGAAGATTCTACCCCATCAATCAAAATCAATGGTTCAGAACTCGCATTTTGGTTAAAAAAGTAATTCCTCGTACATAAAATTTGGTATTCATCTCTTCCTCGGTCAAGGCTCCCGGCATACCCCCCGTTTGCCAACCGATAATACCGGCAACACGACCGGCTAAACTAGAAGTTAAATCGGAACTGGAAGATTTCAGATCCATCGGACGTACTGTCGTGATGGCAGATACAACACTTTCTTTTTTCTGTGTGCCGAAAAGCCACAACCTGTACTTCTTCAATATTTTCAGCTGTTGGGTTCAGGGCTACATTTACTTTTGTTTTCCCTTTTATTGGCACAACTTCCGGTTTGTATCCCACGAAAGATACCCGTAACACGTCATCCGGTTTCACGGCCAAAGTATAACGACCATCCACATCCGTAGCAACTCCTTGTGTGGTTCCATGAATGATTACAGTTGCTCCGGGAATCGAATTTCCTTTCTCATCCGTAACTTTACCACTCACCTGAATCAATTTTACCGTAGAGGTTTCTTGTTGCTTTTACGATAGCAATATTATTACCTGTAATTTTATACGTGAACCCCGTATCTTTAAGTATTATTTTTAATACCTCCTCTACCGTTGCACCTTTAATGCTAATCGTCACTGGTTTAAATTGTTCTACTTGTGTTTTTTCATAAGCGAAATTGACGCCAGTTTGTTTTTGAATATCTAGCAATACATCTATTAAAGGAACATTTTTTAAATCAAGAGAAACCTTTTTTATTTGGGGCCTCTTGCGCATTAAGATTTATAAATCCTACTAAAAGTAAGCATACCAAAAGGTATATTTTGCAAAAAGAGCTATCTCCATTGCGAAATAGTAAACTTTTTTTTCATAACTTTGTTTTTAATATTTATCAATAATTAATCGGCTCCAATTTCTCACCGAGGAACCATTAATTTATTACACAGGATGTTCAAGGCCAAAGGGCATCCTGTTAATTTTTCAGGACATCTTATTCTACAATCTTCACCTCCTTCCCTTCGATTAAGAATTTAACATCCGAAACAAATTCGATCATATCAAGGCCTCTCGGGTGACGCATGTTGTTTTATGGAAAATACGTATTCTTTTTTCTTCAAAATTGCATCATTTTTGACTATAAACTGAACATCATAGTACAGTTCAAGACTGGAAATTACTTGTTTATGGTTTTCCCGTTGAAGAGAATATAACCGTTACGTTTAGCGGCATATTCTGCCAGATTTGTTTGTGTAACTGTCAACTGTCCTAATTTATCCACGAATGATTTGTCACCGGGATGAAGTACAGTTTCCTTTCCATCTGATGAATTTTTCGGGGTAATATGACAACACCCTCTACCAACACGGCCTCATCCGGCAAATTGTCCCGTGAAATAACATTAAACGTTGTCCCATACACCTGCAATTTCATATTATCCGTGTTTACCACGAAACGATTCGAAGATTTTGTCACCTCAAAATATCCTTCCCCACGAAGAGTCACTTCTCGGTAGAAGTTGAATCAAATTTCACCGGGTAAGTTAATTCACTCTCTGCGGGTTAAGCAACACGAAAGTTCCATCCGATAATACAAGTTCAAAGGTTTTCCTCTTGGAACAACAACCGTGTGCACCGGGATAATTTCTTTTTTCTTGCACCGTATCCACACGATAAATACTATCGGATATCGTGTAATTCAACTTACTACCGTGAGTTTGCTGATCCATTTTCGAATTTAACTGCTCGGCAGTCAATTTATCCCCGGTTCTCCGTGATAATAATAACCGATTCTCCCGCATTCTCGCTTTTCATGGCAATCTGCATCCCGTCCATCTTATCCCCGGTTTCCGTGATTATAAAACCGATTCTCCGCATTCTCGCTTTTCATGGCAATCTGCATCCCGTCCATCTTATCCTGATTCATGTCATAATACCACCAGATTCCTAGTGAAAAGAATAAAATAACAGATGCTGCCACAGTCATTCGCTGCCACAGTACCCGTTGATGTTTCCGTCTTCTCGTCTTTGCAATTTTGAATAGAACTGATCCAGCTTTTTCTTCAGAAAAAGATTCGTTACGAGTCGGCTGATTTGCATAGTAATCAGATGCCCGTTGATAAAATTCTTCATTCCGGGGATCTTCTTTCCGCCAAAAATTCTACCTCTTCGACCGTTTTTTTATCAGTCTGTCCATTGATATATGAAAATATTTTACCCCAATCAATCTGCATAAATTTTCAATCTTTTATACAATAAACGCACAATGAAAAAAATGGGACCCCCATTTCCAATATTTTTTTTTGAAAAAAATTTCATTGATCCAACCTGTAGTTTCCTAAAATTGGTTTACTAAGTTTACTGTAAACTTTTTCAGGACAATACACAATACTTGGCTCGTGGTTAGGCTATCCTTTCCCTATACCATAAACATAGCATGAACATAGTAACAACATAACAACAACATAGATTTGTGTTCACGTTCTGTACGCGGTATGTTTGAGATGACTTTATGTGGTAGAGGAACCATAGAAAAAGGATAGAGGAAAAGATAGGGAAAGGCGGGATCAAATCAAAAAAATAAAACGAGTTTTTAATACTTGTAATAAAAATTTTATCTTATATATTTGTGAGATGTATCTTTAATCCTTACTATGCAAGAGAAAGAATTTGAACATATTTTCAAATGCTATTATAGTGATATATATAATTTTATATATCATTATATAATGGATGGAGATGATGCGGAAGATCTAGCCCAGGATGTTTTTATTTGTTTTTTGAAAATATAAATCACTGCCGGAAAGGATCAATTCGAAACAATACCTCTTGTCTATTGCCAAAAACCGGTGTATTAGTTTCCTACGCCACAAGAATGTCATTGACCGGAATAACCTCAAATACTTTGAAACCCTATTATTCAGTGCCACCTCAGAGTACGACACCACGTATGATGATTTATTTTTAAAATTAAATATTGCCATGGACAAACTTTCCGAGCTGCAAAAGCAAATTGTGCAAATGAAATTAGCCGGGAAAGATTACTCGGAAATGTCGGAAGAACTAGGCGTAACTCACTCTCAGATCCATAAAAACATCAAAAAAGCCTATGATAAAATCAGACATTACGTTGAAAAAATGTGACGCTATCATGCTTATTCTATCACCTCTATTTTCACTTTTACATCATTAGCAGTACATCCATCCGTCTTGAATTCTATGATCATCCCAGTATGAGTCCACATCGTCTGGAAATCCCGATCTTTCAGTTCTCCTGCTTTTAAATGGAAACGAGCGACGGGAACGAATCCCACTAGTTTCACCGTCCTCTCTTATGGTCAAAATAGCATCACAATCCAAGGTACCTTTCACCGTGATATGTAGCCTTTGGGGAGTTTCTGTTTCGGTGTTATAGACAAAAGTGGCCAATTGCTTATTATTAATAGTAAACGTCTGTTCCTCAACAACTCCACCAGATGATTGCATCCACACGACGATTCCCAGTATCAACATGATTAAAACCGCAAAAACATATAGAATTCTTGCAGTTTTTCAATTTCTTACTCGTCATAAGTACCTAGTTTTTTTTGTTATAATGATTATTACAAAGCTAGCAATTTAAGGTCAAACAGGATCAGCCTTTCAAAAGCCGGGCAAAAGAGAATTGTGAGGCCTTCACTCCCACGTAATCCAGATCGAATACCGATTTATTCAAGGCTTCGACTTTCTCTCCCCAACATGATTCCGGGGCCATATCGATAAAGTTATATTTCAATACTTTCGACACGAAGGGGAAACTTCTCGATGCCCGCAAATTACACTCGATGACCTTTATATCATTGTCTTTCGCCAAAACTGCATATTAAACGGACCGGATATGTTCAGTTCTTTAGCGATGGAACGGGCAATCTTTTTAATTCGACGGATTGTCTCCACATAAAGTTTCTGTGCCGGAAAACAATAGTCGCATCACCGGAATGTACTCCGGCAAATTCCACGTGTTCACTGATAGCGTAAGCCTTCACCTCCCTTCTTGTGCCACGGCATCAATCTCTACCTCTTTCGCCTGTTCGATAAACTCGGACACCACAACAGGATGGTCTTTCGATACCTCTGCCGCTAACTCCAAGAAATGTAACAACTCATCTTTATTTGACACCACGTTCATAGCAGCCCCGGATAGCACGTAAGAAGGACGAATCAACACGGGGAAAACCCACGGTATCCACGAAATGATAAATGTCCTCTATACTAGTTAACTCACTCCAACGAGGCTGGTCGATACCCAACTCGTCACACATGGTAGAGAACTTCTGACGATCTTCTGCCCGGTCGATAGATTCGGGAGAAGTTCCCAAAATCTTCACGTGTTGACCATGCAATCCGCATAGCCAAGTTATTCGGAATCTGGCCACCCGTGGAAACAATCACGCCTTTCGATTCTTCAAATTCGATAATATCCATCACCCGTTCGAACGACAATTCATCAAAATAGAGGCGATCGCAAGTATCGTAATCCGTGCTGACCGTTTCGGGGTTATAGTTAATCATCACCGAACGATAACCGGCTTTCCGGATCGTATTCAAAGCACTCACGCCACACCAATCCGAATTCCACGCTACTACCTATGCGATAAGCTCCCGACCCCAATACGATCACGGAACGCCCGTCATGTTCGTATTTCACGTCATTTTCGAACCCGTTGTAGGTGACATACAAGTAATTTGTCATTGCCGGATATTCACCCGCCAACGTGTCAATTTGTTTCACACAGGGCAACACTCCCAGTTTTTTCCGATAATCCCGAACCTTCAACATTTTCTCATGGTGAGATAACGAGGTATTCTTCACGGTCAATCGTCCGATTTGGAAATCAGAGAAACCATATTGTTTTGCCTTTCGCAACAGACCTTCACTAATATCCGTTTCTTATCAAGTTTGCTTAACTCTTCTTTTAGCAAGTGAATGTTTTCCAAACGTTGTAAAAACCAGTGATCGATTTTCGTCAATTCATGAATTTTCTCCACGTTATATCCCTTGTCGAAAGCCCCGGCAATGGCAAATATCCGAGAATCTGTCGGGTTCACTAACTCTTCATCAATATCTTTCGCTTTCAACACGTTACCGACAAAACCATGCATTCCCTGCCCGATCATCCGGATTCCTTTTTGAATTGCCTCTTCAAAAGATCGTCCAATAGCCATGATTTCTCCCACGCTTTTCATGGAAGAACCGATCACTTTGGAAACTCCCTCGAATTTATTCAAATCCCAACGAGGTATTTTGCAAACCACGTAATCTAATGCCGGCTCGAAACATGCGGTGGTGACTTTGGTTACCGAGTTTTTGATCTCGTGTAACCCGTATCCCATACCCAATTTTCGCGGCAACAAAAGCCAAAGGGTACCCGGTTGCCTTGGATGCCAATGCACTGGACCGTGAAAGACGAGCGTTTACCTCTATTACCCGATAATCTTCCGAGTTCGGATCCAGAGCATACTGCACGTTACATTCACCCACGATGCCTATATGCCGGATTATTTTTATAGCTATCGATCTCAATTTATGGTATTCACTATTACTTAAAAGTCTGTGATGGAGCAACTACTATACTCTCCCCGTATGAATTCCCAACGGATCGAAGTTTTTCCATGTTACAGACGGTGATACAATTATCGTATTTATCACGCACTACTTCATATTCTACCTCCTTCCATCCTTTCAAAGATTCTTCCACTAAAACCTGAGGAGAATAAGAGAAAGCACTCGTAGCCAACCGTTCCAACTCTTCTTTATTCGAACAAAAACCGGAACCCAATCCCCCCAGCGTGTAAGCTGCCCGAATAATCACCGGAAAACCTAGTTTATCCACCGCAGCGAATGCTTCTTCCATGTCACTGGCAGCAATACTTTTTGGTGTTTTCACGTTAATTTCTGCCAATTTCCAGCAAAGATTTCCCGGTCTTCGGTATCTATGATGGCTTGTACAGGCGTTCCGAGTACTTGCACGTTATACTTTTCTAAAACACCCGATTTATAAAGAGCCACTCCACAATTCAATGCAGTTTGTCCCCCGAAAGAAAGAAGAATACCATCGGACGTTCCTTTTCGATCACCTGTTCCACGAATTCCGGTGTCACGGGTAAATAGTATATCTTGTCAGCCACCCCTTCCGATGTCTGTACCGTGGCTATATTCGGATTTATCAACACGCTGTAAATACCTTCTTCCCGAAGTGCTTTTCAAAGCCTGTGATCCTGAATAATCAAACTCTCCGGCCTCTCCTATTTTCAACGCTCCCGATCCCAGAAGCAATACCTTTGCTATACCCATTCTTATTTTAGATTTAAAATTTTAGATTATTAATCACCCCGCTTTTACTCATTCTTAATCAATCGTAAAATTAATTTGTTTTCAATTTTTTTTGATGTTTTCATTGCAGCAATGAAATTGTCAAAAAGAAACTCCGTGTCCACGGGGCCACTTGATGCCTCCGGGATGGAATTGAGCCGAGAAAAAGGTTTTTTCTTGTGCTGAATTCCCTCGTTTGTACCGTCATTTACGTTCACGAACAACGGTTCCCAGTCAGCGGGAAGTGTTGTCTCATCTATCGCAAACCCATGATTCTGGGAAGTAATATAACAACGGGTTCCACCGGGGTTCATGACCGGTTGATTGTGACTTCTATGTCCGTATTTTAATTTATAGGTAGAGGCCCCGGCAGCCCTTGCCATGAGTTGATTTCCCAGACAAATACCCATGATAGGAGTATTTCCTTTCAATGCTTTCCGTATATGTTCTATCGTTTCCTCGCAACGAGAGGGATCTCCTGGCCCGTTAGAAAGAAAAATACCATCGAATTTTTCCTTCGTGAAATCATAATTCCACGGAACTCGTTTCACCGTAACATCCCGTTTTAACAAGCATCGCAATATATTGTTTTTTACCCCGCAATCCACCAAAAGCACTTTATATTTCCCATTCCCGTATTCCATAATCTTTTTCGTGGAAACCTCGGCAACGATATTGTCTTTGTTCGGATCATAATAGGGTATGTCTTCATTGTCAAACAGTATTTTACCCAACATTGCTCCATGATCCCTTAACTTTTGAGTCAATGCCCGGGTATCTATACCAAAAAGCCCCGGAATCTGTTGTTCTTTTAACCAATCTCCGAGACTTTTTGTGAATTCCAATGACTATACCGGGAAGAGTAATCCGAAATGACCAAAGCTTTTACAATGAATCTTATCCGACTCGAAGAACTTGGATATTCCGTCTCGTTCGTCATCGACCGGAACCCCGTAATTTCCGATCATGGGATAAGTCGGAACCAGAATTTGCCCCTTATAAGAAGGGTCTGTTAAGCTCTCCGGATACCCGGTCATTGCCGTATAAAAACAACTTCCCCGGACACCGATTTCTCGTAACCAAAGGAAGTTCCCTCATAAACTGTCCGTCTTCTAAAAACGAGACGGGCTTTCTTTAATTCATGCATATTTATTCGATCAATCAACTATAAATTAAATTTTATGCAAAAATATGGCGAATATATGAATTTACAAAGCATATTTATGAAAATAAATATTTTTTAGATTACGAGGACATCAACACACCGTATTCAAAAACTTATTAAACCATTATACTCCCCAGATAAGTACATAAAGACAAGATAAAGCCGACTTAAAGCCGAGACAAAGATGACAGGTATCGACTTTATTCTCATCGTGCCACTTCCAAATGCCTCGCATCCGCAATATACCCTGCTATTAAGGTTGTAATACTCCTCTCTTTATTTTATATTCCCATACTGAATATAAAACAAATTTCCCTAACTTGTGAGGCGTAATATAAACACCTATGAGAAATAAAACGAAACGCCTATTGGCCATTCGAAAGCTTATTGAGAACGAACAGATCTGCTCGCAGGAAGAACTATTGTTCAGACTAAAAGAACTAAATGTAGAGGCAACGCAAAGTACGTTATCACGCGATCTTAAATTTATGAGAGTAGCTAAAATACCTCACAAAGATAAAGGTTACATATATATTATCCGGACAGTATTCAGAATGAACAAACCGATGAAAAAGCCTCCACCATCGTGACGGACGCCATTTCAAGCATTGATTTTTCAGGGAATATTGCCGTGATGAAAAACTCTTCCCGGATATGCGAAAGCCGTGACCGTTCTAATTGATAATGAAAATTATTTTGAGGTACTAGGAACTATCGGCGGTGACGATACAGTTCTTATTGTCATGCGGAAGGCGTTACCCATAACGAGTTACTGGATGCTCTCTCGTCTATACACGCTAATATTCATTCACTATTTAAATAATCATTTTGAATTTTCAACTTTCAATTTTGCATTATATCGAAAATAGTTTGTAAACTTGCACCCCGTATTTTCAAGAATATAAGCATGAATATTATAACTAAGAAAACGGAATTAAGCACCGTTATCGAGAAGTTGAAGAGTGAGGGAAAAACGGTGGGTTTAGTGCCAACAATGGGTGCACTTCATGAAGGTCACATATCCTCGTGAAAGCATGTAAAAAAGGAAATGATATTGCCGTGGTCAGCGTGTTCGTGAACCCGACGCAGTTTAATGATAAAGAAGATCTGAAACGTTATCCCCGTACTTTGGACAAAGATGTCACTTTATTGGAAAAGAACGGATGTGATTACGTGTTCGCTCCCAGCGTGGAAGAGATGTACCCGGAAGAAGATACCCGTGTATTTAACTTCGATACGTGGAAAGCGTCATGGAAGGAGCAAGACGTCCGGGACATTTTAATGGCGTGGGACAAATCGTAAGCAAGTTATTCGACATCGTGCGGCCACACCGGCATATTTCGGAATGAAGGATTTCCAGCAAATCGCAGTGATTAAAAACATGGTGAAACAATTACATTATGATTTGGAAATTGTTCCATGCCCTATCATCCGGGAAACAGACGGGCTGGCCATGAGTTCCAGAAATACTTTATTGGAACCGGAATACAGGAAAAATGCCACGCATATTCACAAAGTACTCGAAGAGGTCACTCATTTAACTTCCCAAATGAACGTGGAAGAATTAAAAAAAATGGGTAGTAGACGAAATCAATAAAAACCCTTATCTGGAAACTTAATATTTTGAGATCGTGGACGACACAGAACTGAAACCTATTCAGGACTGGAAAGAAAACAATGTAAAAGTTGGATGTATAGCGGTTTATGCCGGTAAAATCCGATTAATTGATAATATTGTATTTTAAACTAACACGAAGATGTTTATAGAAGTAGTAAAATCTAAACTTCATAAGGTTACCGTTACTGATGCTAACCTTCAGTACGTGGGCAGTATCACTATTGATGAAGCTCTGTTAGAGGCAGCTAACATGATCGAAAACGAAAAGTTCAGATCGTGAACATTAACAATGGTGAGAGATTCGATACCTATATCATCAAAGGAGAACGTAATTCGGGTATTATTTGCCTGAATGGTCCGGCAGCACGTAAATGTGCCGTGGGTGACGTGATCATTATTATCTCATACGCTTCAATGGATTTTGAAGAGGCTAAATCACACAAACCTACGTTGGTTTTCCCGGACACCGCAACTAATAAACTTATTTGACATGATCATGGATTATTTATCACTTATCGAGAAAAAAAATCGCAATAATAACGGCGAAAGAGGCTGAAAATATATTGAGTCTGTGAGATTTGAGCATGTTTTCACAAACGGTTGCTTTGATATTCTCCATAAAGGACATATAGAATACTTGGCTAAAGCGGCTTCTCTGGGGACTAAATTGGTGATCGGATTGAACACTGATGCTTCTGTAAAGCGATTGAAAGGAGATTCCAGACCTGTAAACGACGAGAATGCTCGAGCATTATTATTAGCTTCTCTTGTATTCGTTGATGAAGTGATCTTTTTCGATACGGACACCTCGTGATCTGATTGATTTCGTTCAACCAGACGTGTTGGTAAAAGGCGGAGACTATAAACCTGAAGAGATTGTGAAGTTACGATATAGTAAAGGCCAAGGGAGGAGAAGTGATTACTATTAATTTCATTGAAGGATATTCAACTACCTCTATGATCGAAAAGATGAAAAAATAATCGTGTATTTCTCTTTTTTAAGAGATAACACGATTCTGTCATAATAAATTGGAAATAGAATATAATAAAATTCTATTTCCAATTTTTTTTATATTCTACCTGTTAGTAACTGTTAGTATCTCGTGTATTGATGGTGGAATAAAAAAAGAACTAAAAAGAATAACTTTATTTTGATTTCTCGATTTCGAATTCAAGTAATAATAGAATTAAAAAATGCAAGAATAGTTATTCAAATTATTCCAATTCCTTTTTCTACAAAATACTAAACATCAATTCACGGAATTTCACCAAATACTTTTTCAAAGTCTATTTTACTAACAATTGTGGATAACTCAAAAATAAATCTCATTATCAATGATTAATAAAATTATAACCTGTGAATAACTCTTCACTCCATAAATAATAACGATTAAAACAAAAGAATCGCCTATTTTTTATACCAAAAACTCACAGTCTATCATAATACTCATATTTCTTTTTTTTTAAAAAAAATAAAAGATAATATATATATGATATTGTTGTTGGGAACTTGTTACTTGTGTCTGTTGAATCATATTTGATAAAGACAAAGTTATTATGAATCCTTTTAAAGAAACTAATGGGGAAACCGTGATTTATGGTTTCTCGACAATACTCGGACGGTTTTATAAATTGGTTGCTGGTTCCACTATATACTAGGGTACTTTCTCCGGTTGATAATGGTATATTCACGAATTTGATGGGGTATGTTGCTTTGTTAGTTGTATTGTTGACTTATGGTACGGAGACAGGATTCTTCCGCTTTGCAACTAAAGACAATAAAGACCGGGTGTTTTCAACCTTATTGACCTCTTTACTCTTTACTTCGACTTTGTTTTTATTACTCTGTTTTTCGTTTCTCCCGCAAATTGTCAGTTTTCTTGAGGTGGGGAACCACCCGATTTACTTCGTTTTATTGATTGTAACGATCGCAATTGATGTGGTGAGTACTTTGCCTTTCGCTCTATTGAGAATGGAAGGAGAAAGCCCTTCGTTTCGGGGTTATTAAATTCGTGAATATAATCATTAACGTGGGGTTGAATTTATTTTTCTATTTGCTCTGTCCGTTTTTGGAGAAGAAAGGATTTCTGTTCCTTTCTATCAGGCTGATGGTGGGGTAGTTTATATTTTCATTTCCTATTTGGTTTCTTCTGTTTGCACGCTGGTAATGTTGTTTCCTTTATATTTTCCGGTTCAAATTTGTTTTCTCGTTCTCTTTGCTGAAAGATATTTTGAAATATTCATACCCGATCTTGATCGTGAGTGTTGCCGGGATGATTAATTTACAAGGAGATAAGATTTTTGATGCCTAAAATTTTAGGAGATGGGGGAAGAGGCTTTGGCTATAACCGGGATATACGGGGCAAAGTTATAAATTGCTTTTAGTGATGTATATTTTCACGCAAGGTTTCCGCTTTGCTTTCGAACCTTTCTTTTTCAATTACGCCAAACATAACGATTCGAAGAAAATATATCAGGATGTATTGCTCTATTTTACCGGATTCGGTTTAATGATATTTTTAGGGGTTATGTACTTTTTGGATGTATTAAAATATTTCTTAGGATCAGAATATTTCAGCGGGTTGACGATATTGCCTTGGGTATTGATGGCTAATTTGTTCCAAGGAATTTACTATTCGTTGTCCTTGTGGTATAAATTGACGGATAAACGATATACGGAGCTTATATGGCGATTATCGGTTGCGTGATCACGATAGGAGGAAACGTGGTTTTCTTGCCGAAAATAGGTTTTATGGCTTCTGCCTACTCCGTTTTCACGTGTTTTTAGTTATGACGATTTTATCTTTTATCCTGGGAAGACATTTTACAAGATCAATTATGATATACCTAAGATTATTTTCTATTTTGCGATTTGTTTATTGTTCTATATTGTCGGTGGCTATATAAAATTTGACAATAACTTGGTGACTTGTTTGGCTCGTTTACCGTTATTCGTACTCTTCGTGTATATTTTTATAAAAAAAGAGATGAGTTTTTTACTGACAAAAGATTTTATGTACAAGTTAATTCATAAAAATAGCTATCTTAGCGCAATTTATGGAAGTAGTTAAAATGTGATTAACATACAAATTTACAGAGAGAATGAAGATTAAAATAGTGAATAAATCGAAGCATCCGCTTCCGGAATACAAGACAAAATCATCTGCCGGTTTAGATATACGGGCTAATATTGATGAACCTATCATGTTGAAATCGTTGGAAAGGAAACTTGTTCCGACGTTTGATTTATCGAATTACCTGATGGTTACGAGGCTCCAGATGCGTCCGCGGAGTGGATTGGCTTTAAACGCATGAGTGCATTTTACTGAATACCCTGGAACGATTGACGCTTTGATTATAGAGGGGAAATCGGGGTTATTTTAGTGAATTTGTCTCATGAAGTAACACAGATTAATGATCGGGGACAGAATTTGCCAGATGGTGATTAATAAGGTTGAACAGGCTGAATTCAATTGAAGTGGAGGAATTGGGCGAGACGGAGAGAGGGAGAGGGAGGTTTCTGGTCACACAGGTAAACAATAAATCATTTATAATGACTAAACTAGGTCGATTATTATTTGTTTTTTATTGCTTTTGTGTACTACTCAGCTTTTTGCTGATAAAAAGAGAAAGTGGTAGAACCTACTTTAGAAGGTGAGGCTAAAGTACAGTTTGATTATGCTTTCATGGAAGGGGTACGTTGTAAGGTTTTAGGTGACTTGAAATCTGCTATTGCCTATTTCGATCAGTGTATGAAAATTTATAACAAAAGTGCTGCGGTACGTTATGAATTATCAGTATATTGGTATTAGGAGAGGATTATACGTTGCCTTTACAACTGATGCGGGAGGCTGTGGAATTGGAGCCGACAAATATTTGGTATAATTTTTGTTGGCCTATAATATTTTGCAGAGAAAATCAATGATTGAAGAGGCGTGTAAGGTATATGATAAATTGATATTATTACATCCCGAGAGAGAGGATTTTACATCGTGGAGACTGATTTGTATTCTTCTGTTGAGAAGTGGGATAAGGCTATAAACGTGTTGGACCGTTACATGAGAAACAGTTTGGAATAAGTGAGCCGGCTATTATTGAAAAGGCTAAATTATATTCCAAGATGGATGATGTAAAGAATGCTTCGGCGGAAATCATGAAGTTGGTGAAAAATATCCTGAAAAACAGATTATTTGGGTTTATTAGCCGAACTGTATTTGTCACATGATCAAGAGAAGAAAGGTCTTCAATTATTGAATAAAATCGTAAAAAAATGATCCGGACAATGGTTTTGTGCGGCTTTATCTAGCTGATTATTATCGTACAAAGAATGATACTTTAAACACGGAAAAATATATTCGTTCGGCCTTGTTGAATGATAAGGTTGAAAATGGATTGAAGGTTCAATATTTGCTGAAGTTATTAGTTAATCAA
>VOFG01000982.1_pt1 | contig 15199 bp, 21 predicted proteins | sample 5384171 | NCBI WGS metagenome assembly VOFG01 (sample SAMN12384726, study PRJNA508395) | human gut metagenome | isolation source: healthy gut F | host: Homo sapiens
ACTATCAGTATCTTCCGTTTCATTCGTCACTCTTTTTATCTCGGCTTCCGCCACTTTAATGAGGATGGCGGTAATCCATAATCTGCCGGGTATGTTCATTCAATATCTTATCGTTTATAGTCTCATTTCTCAGTAAGTGCGATAAGCCGACAAGGCTTCTTCCATTTGCAGCAATTCCCACATCGGTTGCATCCGGTGGGTGATTTCACGCAATTTCTGCCTGTCACCGTTTTTCATTGCCGTACCGAGTTCCTCCCGGTCTTTTTTCGACTGGGATATAAAGGAAAGAAGCGTTTTCGACTTGTCGCTGACTTCAGAGAGTATCAGACTGAAATCGACGCTATGGTTGTCTTCCTGCCGGTTTTTTCTTATCATTGAAAGCAGGCTGAGCAACTCGGAAGAAGAGAAAGGCTTGTAGATATAGTCTGTAAAATCCGGCATGGAGGAATACCTCCTTGTCCCTGTCACCGCGTGCAGTCATGGCCACAACGGGTATGGAACGGGGAGTTCCCGATATTTGAGTTTCGCAACAGAGTCAGCAGATCGAAGCCGTTGGTTCCCGGCATTTGAATGTCTGACAGCAGCAAATCATAATCCCTTGCCCCGCATTGCCTTTACGACCTCTTTGGAAGTGGCACAGGTTGTACAGTTCATTCCGTTCCGCTCCAGCATCTCCTTTATCACATCCAGCAACATGGTGTCATCATCGATGACAAGTACATTTTGGGGCAGGTGTACCGGGTGCGGGATTATCCGGTTCTCGCTTTCTATCGGTTCGTCCATTATTTTCATGGGAAGTGTCACGCAGAAGGTGCTGCCTTGGTCTATGCTACTTGTCACATTGATGGTTCCGCCAAGCAGGTTGACAAGTCCTTTCGTAATTGGCAGACCCAATCCGAATCCTTGGACGTTAGCCAATGAACTCAAACGTTCGAATGGACGGAAGATACGGGAGAGCGTCTCCGCACTCATGCCGATACCGGTATCTTTGACTTCTAACAGCAGCTCTCCTTCATGATAACAGGCATTAAAACTGATTGTACCTACTTCTGTAAACTTTGACGGCATTGCTGAGCAGGTTGTCTATAATCTGCTCAGCAATGCGGTCCACATCGCCATAAAGTTTGACATCGGTATCCTTAAAATCGTGACAGAATAGAACTCCCTTGTTATTGATTACGTGGGAGAAGCCGAAAACGGTACGTTCCAACAAGTCTTTAAGGCTGAACGGCACATCGTTGCGGATTTCTTTGGCCTCGTTCAGACGGTACACGTCCAACAGGTTGTTAAGCAAGTGTACCACGTGTTTACAGACAATTCGGATGTTGTCCAGGTGATTGTTCCTGCGTTTCTTTTCACGAGTGTCCGTAGCCAGTTCGGCACTCCCGCTGATGATGTTCAGCGGGGCGCGAATATCATGGGAAATGGTTAGGATAATATTCTTACGCATTTCCAGCAACGCATTGTTCTGTTCTATTGTTTCTTCCAGGCGTTTCCTGTTCCTTGCCTTAATCTTGATATCCCGTTGTATGATAAGAAAATCGGCCGACAGGAATCCCAGTTTGGCGAACAGCCACGATAGAATTGGTATCTCAAAAACAAGTCCCATTGCCAGCGACATGGTCATCAGCGTTGAAATGTAGGATTGCAGTGCAATCATGTTTTCCACCTCACTGCTGACCTGATAGGTTTCCAAGAAACGGAACGTCAGCGGGAAAATCAGAAAGTAGCTGACCGCCACACCCAAGGCGAACATAGCATAGCCGCCTCCGACCACCCGCACCACATATTTCCGCTCATTAACATATAAAGCAGGCGATACGAAGCGAAACAACTGGTAGAGGATATATGGCGATGCACAGAGAACACCTGCACATAGTGCGGCTTTCATGTGGATGATGAACTGCCCAGCCAGTCCCGTGTTGATGAGCTTCACGAGAAAATCCGGCGCACCGGATTCCGTCACCAGACCGCCGAGCGAATAGAGCAGGCGGTAGGTAATGAAGTCTGCATCTTTGGGCGCGAGGATGACTGCGAACAGCTCTTCTTTGAAGCAGAATGCTGCCACGCCGAACACGACAGCCACGAGCAGGCTCTTAACGATAGCCGCCCGCAGCACGTCGAGATGTTCCCAGAAAGATTGTTTGTCTGTATCAGCCGCCATCCGCTTATTCTTTTTTCACCGGTTCCTCCTCGATCTCTTTCTCCATATTGTTCATCCCTTCCTTGAACGAACGTACTCCCTTGCCGAGACCTTTCATCAGTTCGGGAATCTTCTTGCCACCGAAGAACAGCAGCACGACCAATGCGATCAGTAGCATTTCCTGCATACCCAGACCGCCGATAAATAAGGGCGTTATCATATTGGTTTTGTTTTAATTCGATATATCTGCTCTATAACCAACGTATTGCATCGTTACATGAATCCGTAGCATGACTACCCGAAACATTTACGTCCTAATTCGTAAGCCTGTCGACTGTATTCCGTGTCATTCACCGTACCCGCTGGCCACATTCCCTCCGCCACGACCGTTCCACAGTCTTTCCATCCTAAATACCGGAGCAGCGTATGGTAATGCGAGAGCATCGGCTCGGCTTCTTCCGCAGCTGTATCAGCGTATGCCATCAGCAAGGCCGACCGTTTCTCGCTTCCCTTGAACTGCCCGTTGAGCGCATAGAAGCGGTCTATCACGGCTTTGAGCTGCGAAGAGAATCCGAAGTAATACATTGGCGTGGCGAATACCACCATATCGGCGGTCACAAGGTGCGGACGAAGCTGCCCGAAATCGTCGTTGAATATACACTGACCGTTCATTCCGCAACGGTTGCAGGCGATGCAGGAAGAAACCTTGTGCTGGGCGCAATCGAAATGGTACACCTCGTGTCCGGCTTCTTCCGCACCCTTGATGAATTGTCCGGCCAAATGATTGGTATTCCCGTTCCGGCGCGGACTTCCTGTCAATACTACTATTTTCATTTTCTTATCCGTTTTATCGTTCAACAATTCGGCTGCCTTCGCTATCCCGACTCCGGAAAGCAGGGTTGCTCCGGCTGCTGCACCGACAGTCTTTATGAATTTTCTTCTGTCCGTATCAGTTCAACTTTTTTCATTTAACCACTTTGATAGATGGTCTGCCACTTCTGATATTATTCAAGTCAGGCAACAGGAAATGCGTGTGACGCATAGTTCTGTTTCCGCCAACTGATACCCCGATACGATTTATCGGTTACCACGGGAAATTATCCGGGTCGTTCTGTTCATACGCACGTTGGTTGCGGTTCAGACCGGTAATAATCTCCATTTCGGAAGGCGAAAGCTCGAAGTCGAAGATACGGATATTCTCGTCCGTGTACGCATCGTTGTCGCAGCGGGGAATGGTGACCAGCCCGCGCTGCATGTGCCAACGCAGGATGACCTGTGCGGCAGATTTACCGTGCCGGGCGGCAATCTCGCCGATTGCAGGGTCATCGAGCACGCCGGTAACGCCCTGTCCCAACGGTCCCCATGCTTCCACCTGAATACCCTTGCGGAACGTATAGCCCACGACATCGTGCTGGGTCATGTACGGCTCGATCTCGATTTGATTGACGACGGGACGTATGCGTGCATACTCCAGCAACTCGTCGAGATGGTGCGGGTTGAAGTTGCTCACGCCGATACTGCGGATTTTCCCCTTGTCCACGTATTCCTCCAATATCTGCCAAGTCTCCTTGATATGTCCTTTTACGGGCCAGTGGATGAGTACGAGGTCGATGTAGTCCGTTCCGAGGTCGGCAAGACTTTTGTCAAGCGACTGCCGCACGGTGCCGCCTCGCATTTCCGTAGTGTTCACTTTCGTGGTAATGAACAGCTCTCGGCGGTCTATTCCGCTCCGGCATATGCCTTCGCCCACCTCTTTCTCGTTTCCGTAGCCCTGTGCCGTGTCGATCAGGCGGAACCCGACCTTGATTGCATGGCATACTCTTTCTGCGGCATCATCCTTGACCAAGAACGTGCCGACTCCCAATTGCGGCATTTCCATGCCGTTGTTCAGTTTTACAGTTGGTACTTTATTCATTTCCTGTGCGTTTGTTTGAATTGCCATCCCCCATACAAAGGCAATGGCAAGGATTGTTTTCAATCTGTTTCTCATTCTATTTATTGTTTATCACATCGCCGTATATCCTCCGTCCATCGCCCAAGTCTGTCCGATGGCAAAGCCGGCATAGTCGCTGCAAAGGAGCAGCACCATCGAAGCGATTTCTTCTGCCTTGCCGACACGCCCCAACGGGATGGCGTCGATGACACGTGCCATGTGGTCGGGCGACTGCTCGATGGCCTGACGTACCATCGGTGTCTCGCAGGTGCCGGGGCAGATAGCGTTGATGCGGATTCCCTGCCGGGCATACTCCAACGCCGCCGATTTGGTCAGTCCCAGTACACCGTGCTTCGAGGCGTTGTAAGCCCCGATGCAGGGGATGCCTACCAGACCACCCTGCGACGAGCAGTTCACGATGGCTCCCTTGCCGTGCTTTTTCATCTCGACAAGTTCGTACTTCATACAGTTCCACACGCCACGCAGATTGACCGAAATTACCCGGTCGAAATCCCAGCCTTCGGTTTCCGCCAGATCTTCCCGCACGGCGGCATGTATGCCTACGTTATTATAGGCTATATCCAACTTGCCGAAAACAGCGACCGCCTTTTCGACAGCCGCTTTCACTTGTACCTCGTCCGATACGTCACACCTGATACCGATGGCGTTGTGTCCTTCCGCTTCCAGTTCCTTGGCACGGTCTGTTACCCGACTATCCAAATCGGCCATGACAACCGACGCACCGGCTTCGGCAAACATCCGTGCGGCGGCATAACCGATACCGCCAGCCGCACCCGTAATAAATGCCACTTTATTTTCAAAACGTATTTCCATAGTGAATCAAAGTTTTTCCGTATCAGACATATCACGGGTAATACTCACGCTTTGACGGACATAGAGCGTGTCATCATGTATAAGACGAACGGCAAGCCCGACAACGGAGGGGATGGTCGAAACATATCCTTTCGCTTGTTCGCCTTTGAAAGTCAATGTGAAATCATCCTTATCCCCGTCCCGTAAATACCCCGGACGAAGTACCGTGTAATCCAGACCGCTGTTTTCCACAATATCCGCCGCTTTGCGGTTGGGTATTTGGTCGGGATTGTTTCTAACATTGTCTTCATCGTCCATGTCCGCCGGAATCTCATCGTAGATTCCCACGGCTCCCATAAAGATAATACGGCGTAAACCGGCTTTCTTCATGGCTGATACCATTTTTTTCAGCGATAACGGGCAAATCGTCGCCCGATATGGCGCAATACACCACATGGCAACCCGCCATCGCCTGCGGCAAATCATCCGCTTTCATGGCGTCACAATCGACGACATGGCATCGCTCACTTTCGTGGTAGCAAGCCGAGGCATGACGGGATGCAAGCGTCAGATGAAACTCTTCGTCATTGTTCAGCTTCTCGACAAGAGCTTTCCCGAATGTCCCGGATGCTCCTAAAATCAGAATTCTTTTCATGCTTGAATTATTTTAGTTTTAACCAATTGTTTCCGAATGAAGTCTGTTCGGTCTCCGCATGACCGCGTATGCCATATACCGGCAATCTGTCGAGTTCGGAATCCAGCCTGTCGAACTCTTCATCTGTCAGTTGCATTTCGCACGCCCGCAGATTCTCCATGATGCGCTCTTTGTTCTTCGAGCCGGGAATGGGCACGACATTCGTATATTTACGGAGCATCCAAGCCAAAGAGACCTGCGCTGGAGTCGCCTGCTTTTCTGCGGCAAAACTCCTGAGCATTTCGACAATGGGCATATTGCCGGTTATGTTCTCCCGCTTCAGTTGTGGAACCCATACACGCACGTCATCGACCTGACCGAACTCCGTATCCGGTGTAATTTTTCCGGATAAAAGTCCGCTGGCGACAGGTGAGAACGGCACAAAAGCAATCCCGTTTCCCACGCAAAAAGGAATGACATCTTTTTCAGAAGTGCGCTCCACCATAGAGTAGATATTCTGCACGGCACCTACGGGCGTTACGGCATGCGCCGCTTCAAGTTGAGCCTTGTCCACCGTCGAAATGCCCCATTCGCGGACAAGTCCCTCCTGAATGAGCCTGCCCATCGCATGGGCGACCTCCAGATTGTCCACCTCCATGTTGATGCGGTGCAGATAGTACAAGTCCACGTAATCGATCTGCAAATTCTTTAACGAGCGTTCAAGGTGGCGGCGGACGGCAGCATAAACGGAGCCGCAATCTTCAACCGCCTCAGGCCGGATATGCAGTTTTGTGGCAATCACAACCTCATTGCGAAAGCCTCTGACCGCACGCCCGACAATCTCCTCGTTATGTCCGGGATAATAAAGCTCCTTCCCGTATCCTTCTGCCGTATCGAAAAAATTGCATCCATAGCCGAACGCTTCCCGAATGGCTTCTTCGGCATATCCTGCGCCCGGTACTTGGCCGTATCCGTGGGAGAATCCCATACAGCCCATGCCTATTTCACTGACGCTTAAACTGCGAATCTTTCTTCTTTTCATAGCTTGCAGTTATCTACCCAGTTGCGAATGCTTTTCTCATCGGCACGATTAAGCAGGCGTCCCTCTCTCCAGTTCAGCGCGGGATAGGTTTTCTTCAACGCCGCCGCGCTGCCCGCGAGCGTGCTGCCTCCGGATGTGGCGAACGGGATGACTGTTTTGCCCTTCAGGTCGTGGCTTTCGATGAACGTATTGATAATGCGCGGCGCGAGGTCCCACCAGATGGGATAACCGATGAAGATGACATCGTAATCGGCGATGTTTTCCTTTCTGCCTTTGATTGCCGGACGCGATTTAGGGTCGTTCATCTCTACCGAACTGCGCGACCGCTTGTCATTCCAGTCGAGGTCGGCACTCGTATAGGGTTGTGCAGACACAATCGCATAAAGCTCTCCACCCGTAACATTCGCCAGTTTTTTGGCCGCTCGTGCCGTCGTTCCCGTCGCCGAGAAATAGGCTACCAATATTTTATGGTCTGATCCTCCTTTGTTCATATCCTGTCTTTGTTGTGCGCCGGCGGTAGCCATGCCGACCACCGACAGCAATATCAATAAAAATCTATACATGCGGCTGATTATTTAAGTTTGTCATACTCTTCGTCGGTAACGGGTTCCAGCCATTCATTGGAAGCGTTTTCGCCTGCAATCTCGAACGCCAGATGCGCGAACCAGCTGTCGGCTGCCGCACCATGCCAGTGCTTTTACATTGGCCGGAATGTGAATGACCGTTCCGGGCAAAATCTCTATCGCCGGTTTGCCCTCTTCCTGATACCAGCCGCGCCCGGCCACACCGATAAGCATCTGTCCGCCGCCTTTCGTGGCTTTATGGATGTGCCAGTTGTTGCGGCAGCGAGGTTCAAAAGTCACGTTGGAGATATTTACCTGCTCACCGGAGACCGGTGCGAGGTAACTATTACCGGTAAAATATTTTGCATATGCCGTATTGGGTTCACCGATGGGGAAAATCATTTCGCGTTGGAATGCAGCTTTTGCATCCTCTCCGGTCGTCTCTTCCGCCCATACCTCTTTCGCCAGACGGAATGCCGCCCATGCCTTCGGCCAACCCGCGTAAAAACCGATATGCGTGATAATTTCGGCGATTTCGGTGCGGGTGATACCGTTGTTCTTCGCCGACTGCAAATGATATGTCAGCGAGTTGTCTGTGATACCTTGACTGATGAGCGAGGTAATCGTCACCAAGCTGCGGTCGCGAAGACCGAGCTTGTCGGTGCGGCTCCATACCTCGCCGAAAAGGACGTCGTCGTTGAGTTCTGCGAATTTCGGGGCGAACCCGCCTAACTGATCGCGCCCTGCTGTCTGTACTATCTTTTCCTGTGCCATAACATTAAATGTTAAAACGGTGAATACTGAAATTAAAATAATTCGGTTCATGATTCTTTATTGAATGAAGTTATTGATTCGGTTCGCGGGATTGAGCGGCGTCTGGTCAGACAACACCAGCGACTTGACCATGTGCAGCGTCCCCTGCTTGTATTTTTGGAAATGTTCGGAAGCGATATGCTTCTCGTAGGCTTCACGGCTCGCATAAGTTTCGAGGATGGTTACCTTGCAGGGATTCTCCTTTTCGCTGACTGCGTACATCGTCAATACGCCCGGTTCGGTACGCAGGGAGACTTCGCCCACCTCGGTCGCGTATTTCATGTACTCGTCGAGATGCTGCGGGTAAACCTCGATTTTCGACAGGCGCACGATACCGTCGGCGGTCATCGGCTCCTTGGCGCACATTCCCGGCTGCTTGTCCAAGTTCAGGCATTTGCCGATAATCTCTCCGGTGGCGATGTAGGAATAGGTCGGAAACTCGAACAGCACGGGTTTCAACCGTGTATAGTCGAGTTTCCCGTCAGCGTCGAGTACATCGGGAGCAGCGTAAGTGTTAGCGACGGAACAGATAAAGTTGTCGAAGCCTTCGGTTTCGTAGATGTCCACTACGTCGCACTCCATCGTCAGCGGCGAGGCGTCGATTACGGGCGTGCCGTTCTCTCCCCAATGATAGTCGAATACGTTCGATTTATCGACCGATGCGCCGCTCACGCTGCCCACATAGTCGGCTTTCGGCAGCATTTCACGACTGACAAGGTTGATGGAGAGCTTCTTCGACTTCCTTATCCCTTGATTGGTATGATGGTTTTTGCTCATGCTCACGAGAATCCGGTCGTGGCCGATGATGCCCGTATGCCCTACAACGAGCCAGTTCACCTTTGCCCTCTACCTCCGCACCGACAACGGTCATCGGTTTGGGATAGAGGGCAAGCAGGTTTCCGATATTCTTCTTTTCCATTTCCGTACTGTTTTGTTTGTTTCCTCCTTTGCCGGTTGCGTATTGCACGATAACAAAAGGGAGAGAAACAAGATGATTCCTATTGATTTTCTCATCCTCATGAATACTAAAATCATCTTTTTCATATCGTCAATCTACTTTGAACGTCAGCAGGAAATTGACGAATTCGGGGTCGTAATGCGAGAAGAAAAGGCTTTTACCCCCGTCCAAAGCAGCAAGCGCATTCATATCCGCATCGGTGAGCGTGAAGTCAAACACCTTCTATATTCTGGCGCATCCGTTCGATGCGGACCGATTTAGGAATCACGATCACACCCCGCTGAATCAGATAACGCAGCGCCACCTGAGCCGAACTCTTGCCGTATTTATGACCGAGTCCCTCTAGCACAGGATTCGTGAACAGGTTGTTCCGTCCTTCGGCGAAAGGCCCCCACGACATGATACGGGTTCCGTATTTCTCCATGATTTCCTGTACTTTGACCTGCTGGTTGAACACGTGGGTCTCCACCTGGTTAATCATCGGCTTGATTTCCACATGTTCGCAAGGTCGATGAAGCGGTCGGGGTAAAAATTGCTCACACCGATGGCATGCGCCTTTCCTGCCTTGTAGGCTGCCTCCATTGCACGATAAGTTCCGTAATAGTCGTCGAACGGCTGGTGTATGAGCAACAAATCCACATAATCGGTCTGCAACTTGCGCAGCGACTCGTCAATGGATTCGCTGCTTTCGCTTCGCCGGCGTTGGTAATCCATATTTTGGTGGTAAGAAAAATCTCTTCACGGGCTATTCCGCTTTGCGTATCGCATCGCCGACCTGTCGCTCGTTGAAATAGACTTGTGCCGTGTCGATGGATCGGTAACCGACGTTCAGGGCGTCTGACACGCAACGTACGCACTCTTCGGGTGTTACCTGATAAACTCCGTAACCTATAATCGGCATTTCAATGCCATTGTGTAATTTCACTGTTTTCATTTTCTTCTGAATTTAGTTCGTTTTGCAACAGTCGTTTTTTTTCGGCATCCCGAACTGCGTTCGGCTCTGCACTCGGCTTGTCAAAAACGTTCGTTTAATTATTCCTTTAGATTTTTAATGAGGATTATCGATTTTTCATCCTCAAAATAGTATTAAAGGCTTTGACGCAACACTTCGATCACATCCTCACGGGTAAGGACAACGTAGCCGCTTTCGTTGATGGGGCACGCATCGGCCATTCCTTCGAGCTGCGACGCATCGGCACCGCAAGCCGTAATGTCCATCGCCAGTCCCAGTTCCCGCATCCATGCCTCCATCCGTGCGAGTCCTTCCAACGCGATTTCCTTGTCCGTCTTTCCGGTCGGGACAATATCCCACACGGCGGTCGCCAGTTGGCGGAATTTCTTCACCGCCTCTTCGGAACGCCCGATGAGCAGGCGGTAGTAAGCCCCGCTGACAGCCGAGAGCGTATGCCCGTGGGTAGCGTCGGTATAGGCGGCTACGGCCTGTCCCAGCATGTGAACCATCCAGTCGGTGGGCTTCCCGCAGGCGAGAAGCCCGTTCAAAGCCCATGTCGCAGTCCACATGATGTTGCTGCGTGCTTCGTAATCCTCCGGATTGCCGAGCACTTTCCGGGAGCTGACAACGAGGGAGCGCATCAGCCCTTCGGCGATGTAGTCGGTCGTGTTGTCGTCCGTTCCCGAAAGATATTGTTCCAATATGTGCGACATGATGTCGTAAATGCCTGCCACCGTATGGTGCTTGGGCACGGTATAAGTGTAAGCGGGATTGAGAATGGAGAAATCCGGATTGCGGAAATAATAGAACTTCTTCCGGTTTTTGCTGTGTTTGGAAATGACGGAACAACTGTCCATTTCCGACCCCGTTCCAGCCATCGTGAGCACGCAGCCGACAGGAATCCACCGGCAGGTCATTTCGCCCCAGTTGTTGAAATAATATTCCCACGGGTCATGTTCGCAGTACGCGGAGCCTGCCACCGCCTTGCAATAGTCGCAGACAGACCCGCCGCCGACGGCAAGGATAAAATCCACCGCCTCTTTCCTTGCGAGTGCCACGCCCTCCATCACCTTCTCGATGGTGGGGTTGGGCATGACACCAGACAGTTCGACCGTCTGCTTGCCCGCTTTGCGCAGCTCCGCCAGCACTGCGTCGTAGATGCCGTTCTTGCGGATGGAGCCGCCGCCGTACACTAACATGACTTTTTCTCCGTACTTGCCTAATTCTTTACTCATTCTCCAATGAGTTTTCTCCGAAGTATAGTTTCGTGGGATTGTGAAAAGTGAAATTGCCTAACATAATCGACTTGTTTTTAAGTTATTACTTGTTGTTAATATTCTTGATGAACCGTGCCGGGACGCCGCCCACGACCGTACCTGCCGCTACGTCTTTCGTAACGACCGCGCCTGCCGCAATAACGGCATTGTCACCGATGGTCACGCCTTGCAGAATGGTGGCGTTCGAGCCAACCCACACATTCCTGCCTAATACGATAGGTGCAGGATAAGTGGATTTTCGTTCTTCTGGTGCAAGACCGTGGTTGAGCGTGGCAAAGACCACATTATGACCTATCTGGCATCCGTCGCCTATCGTGACTCCGCCGTGATCCTGAAAGTGGCAGCAGGCGTTGATAAACACATTTTCGCCTACGGTGATGTTTTTACCGAAATCCGCATAGAGGGGTGGAAAAACGCGCAATGATTGCGGAACTTCATAACCGAACAGTTTGGATAACAGTCCACGTACTTCATCCGGCGTATGATAAGCCGTATTCAGACGGAAAGTGACGCGACGGGCTTCGTTGCTCATCTCGTCCATAAAACGGTGTATTTCCTCCGTATCAAGAGGCTTCCGTGTCTTTACGTATGTCTTGAAATCTTCTATCGTCATACTTATTGCCTTTCGAATTTTACTGCTATATCTCCTCCGATATTCAGAGCTCGATGTCATTGCCGTCGATACGGCCTATTTTAATCAAGTCGTTGCTATGTGACCAGTTTTTGCAGAAAATCGCCACGTTGCCCCACGGCGCATAAATCGTGATGTCGCCTGGCGTGGGTGCACAGCCGCGTGTCACGCCTTCGGTCGTCAGAGCCGGACCGGGATAAAATATTTTCTCGGTCGTGTTGTTGTAATCGTTCAGTGTAGCCTCTAACGGCAGACGGGAGAGAAATCCCTGCCTGCGGCATTGTCCTCCATCGTGGCGGTAATCGTGCGGTCGCCAACCGAGATCTTCATTTTCAGAGATGTTTCGTCCGGTGTTTCCGATTCTTCACGGCTCGCTCCGATTTCTTCAAGCCATGCAGGGACACGTGTCGCCATTTGCGAAAGACCTGAAGAGGTCAGCAACAGGGTACGGTCGATGATTGTCGCATCGGGGCAAAGGCTACGGGCCTCGCTGACCGAAGCGGAAATGCCGCTGCTGCCGCTGGTGGCGAACAGTGCGATTTGTTTTCCGGCAAGTTTGGAGGCATGGGAATGCAGGAATGTCTGCATCGATGTCGCCATACTGCCGTACCAGATTGGATAACCGACGAATACGATGTCGTAATCGTCAAAACTCTCCATCGAGGTTTTGACAGACGGATAATTGCCCTGACGGATGGCAGCCAGTTCTTCTTGCGACCGTTCCAACATGGAGTTGTAATCATTGTCGTATGCCGTTTCCGGCTCCACTTCAAGCATGTCGCAGTCGAGTGTCGTCTGAATCAGTTGCGCCACACGCTCGGTATTGTTCGTGCGGGAAGCATAAAGAACAAGGTAGCGACCGTTCCCACCGGGAACAGGCGTGTCGGGATTATCGTCGGAATCATCACCGCCACCCGGATTTTCCGGCTGTTCGGGCTGTTCTGAAGTGAACGGCTCATCAGAACCGCCTCCGCAAGCCGCCATAGACAAGGCGGCAAGCAATAAAAACGGAATCAATAAAATCTTTTTCATATCATAAATACTCTCTATTTGTCGATTTGGCTTTCAGTAAACGGATCGGCACGGTGCCCCATAAGGTCGATTGCAGCGTATTCCTTGTCGAACTCCTCCATTTCGTAGGGAGTGAGACGAACGGTCGCCGCACCGAGAAAATCATCCAGATGGCCGGGATTGGTCGTGCCGGGTATCGGGGCTATCCACGCCTTGCGCGAAAGCATCCACACGAGGGCGAACTGCGCCGGAGTCACACGTTTGCGCTTCGCCCATTTGCGGACAAGTGCCACGAGCGGCATGTTGTGTTTAAGCGCTTCAGGGGTGAATTGCGGCAGGTTCCAGCGACGGTCTCCCTCGTAGAAGCGGCTGTTCCCGTCGATTACCCCGGTAAGGAAAGCACGTCCCAACGGGCAATAGGGAACGAAACCGATGCCCAGTTCTTCAAGCGTCGGAAATATCTTCGTTTCTGGTTCTCGCCACCAGATAGCATACTCGCTCTGCACAGCTGACAAAGGACATACGGCATGGGCGCGACGGATAGAACGTGCGCTGGCTTCCGACAGTCCCCAGTGCAATACCTTTCCCTCCTGCATCAAATCCTTGACCGTGCCGGCGACCTCTTCCATCGGCACGTTCGGATCGACACGGTGCTGGTACAAGAGGTCGATACGGTCTGTACGCAACCGCCGGAGCGACCCTTCCACTGCACGGCGGATATGGTCGGGTCGGCTGTTGAGTGCGGTTGGCTTGCCTTCCTCCACTCCGAAGCCGAACTTCGTACCGATTTTTACCTTGTCACGGAACGGGGCGAGTGCTTCGCCGACCCACTCTTCGCTGGTATAAGGTCCATACACCTCCGCCGTATCGAAAAAGGTCACACCCTTTTCGTAAGCACGCCGGATCAGGGCAATCATATCCCTCTTCTCATACTTCCCGCCATAATAGCCTACCATCGGCAGGCAGCCCAGACCGATGGCTGATACGGCCAGTCCTCCGAGGTTTCTGTATTCCATATTCCCCGACGGATTATTTCCGTTTGAATCAAACCGTTTTTAGACTGAGATGGCAGATTGAGCAAAGACTTTCGACAGTCCCGTCCATTCCCCGGCAGCCAATAAAGCCGTCATTGATGACATTTTCAAAAAATCTCTTCTATCCATAAATCCTGTAATTTTTAAGAATGACCTCCATAAGTCAAGCCCCGCATGATCTCCATTTCATTATCTTCCAACCGGAAAGTCATGGGTTCGTTTTCCTGTTTCGGGCAAATCCCGTCTTGCACGAGAAAACATCTCACCACGTTTTCGGTAGAAGTATGATAACGGTCTGCAAAAGAAGCACACGACTTCATCTTCATACAATTCCGCTGGAATGTCAATTCGTTCATTCATCATTTGATTTCTTTTGATGATGCAAAATTACCGGGTTACACGACGGTGGACTTAACGATAAGTGGGTAACTTGTATCACTTTTACTGAATTTGATATGGCTGATATTCGGCTATATAATTGAAATAATGTATCTTTGCATTCGTACAAGAAAGCTAGAGTTATATAAATGCTATGAACAAAATTCTGAAGGTCAGAAACGTGGGCGATTACAGCCGGTGGGTAGGACATACCGACAGACATCCGTTAGTCAGTGTCATTGACTATGCGGAAGTATCCCCTGTACGCCATAGCTTGAACAATTACAGCATCTATGGTATTTTCTTTCATGACGAAGCTGAAATAGACCTGGCATACGGTTGTGGGAAGTACGACTACAAGGAAAAGAGGACAACGGTGAACGAGTGATGCTGACAGGCTGGGCACTACTGTTCCATCCTGACCTTTTACATGGTACCCCGTTGGAAAGGACGATAAAGAATTATGCGGAATATCTTCCAAGTATATTGCATCCAAGTTGCGCCAATATGGAGTTGCCGAACAGATACTATTTCTTCAATACTTCTGCCAGTGAATGTCCTAAACTTGAATTATAATAATTAAAGAGATAAAAATTCGACAGCTAAGGTTTATATGAAATTATAGTAAGAAAAACAGCAGATAAATAAAAAAATACTATCTTTGTATATGAATAAAGCGTTCTTTTAACTTAATGCAAAATATGATGAAATATGCAGTTCGCTCGTTTCTAAATCGTTACCCACTCAAGATAATAGGAACTATAATTAATTGTATCTCAATCAGAAAAGAGAATTTGAATGTCTTGCAAGGTGGAAGGTAATATTTTTATTTATACCGCAACAAATCCGCAATCTCTTTTTAAGTAAGAATTAAGTTTTTGATTGCTCAGTACAGGCAGCAACTTGACCTTGGGGGGAGCTGACCTTCATATTTCTGGAGTATCGCTTGGGAATTATTTTCAGCAGCGGTAGCGTTTACCAGGAGTATCTGTCTTATGACGGTGCGTCATGATCCAC
>VOFG01004051.1_pt1 | contig 15181 bp, 23 predicted proteins | sample 5384171 | NCBI WGS metagenome assembly VOFG01 (sample SAMN12384726, study PRJNA508395) | human gut metagenome | isolation source: healthy gut F | host: Homo sapiens
GGTTCATCCGGCAGCTGTCCGCCGTGGACGAGCGGGCAGGTGCGGCGCATCGAGGCGCTGGGCTTTCTGAACCGCAGCAACGCCGAGCAGGTGGCCCGGGCGCTGATGGAGCTGCGGGTGGAAAAGCCGCTGACGCTGATCTTTGATAACTTCCAGCTGGCGGCGGACAACTGGCCGCCCCAGGTCATCGACGCGCTGGCAAAGCGTCCGGCGGACGGGCTGCACCTGATCTTCATCGCGCAGAATTTAGGCGCACTGCGGCCTGTTTTTGACGGGCTGGGCGAAGCGTCTGTTTTTGCGCGCCAGTGCCCTGCTGCTGACGCGGGAGGACATTTTGGCCTTTTCCGCACGGCGGGGCGAGGCGCTGACCGAGGCGCAGGCCGACGCCATCATGGCCAGCACCGGCGGCTGGCCGGCAGCGGCGGCGCTGTGCGTGGAGGCGGGCGGCGTGACCGGCGAGATGGACGAACTGCTGTACCGCCTGTTCTGGGCGCGGATGGAGGCGCGGCAGCGCACGGCGCTGCTGTATCTCAGCCTGTTCGACTGCGTTACGCCGTCTATGCTGGACGCGCTGCTGCCCGTCGGGGTGCTGCCCCCGGAGGAGCGGGACGACTTTTTCCGCCGCGTGCCGCTGGTGCGGCAGGACGCGCTGCGGGGCAGATATTATCCCCATGAGCTGCTGCTGCGCTTTCTCCGCGCACGGCTGGACGAGGCGGAGGAGGAGACGCGGCGGCGCATCTATGGGCGGGCCGGGCAGTGGTATCGGGACAACGACGCCACCCGCGCCGCCGTGGACTGCTTTCCGGGCCGGGGACGACGGGGCATCCTCTCGTGCCGGCTGGTGGGGCTGATCACGGAGCGGTTCGGAGACGTGAGCTACACCGAGCTGGCCGCCGCGGTGCTGCGGCGCTGCCCGGAGGAGGTGCAGCGGCGGTATCCCCTGTCGCTGCTGCGGCTGTGCTACGCGCTGGTACGGCGGTTGCGATTTCGGAGAATTTGCACGGCAAATGGCGCGGGTGCGGGGACTGCTGCGGGAGAAGCAGCATTTGGGCGAATGGGAGCTGCTGGACGCGCTGGAGTTCTTCCGGATCTTGACAGGATGGACGCGGCCTACGCACGGGCGGAAGCGCTGATGACCCGGCCCTCGGGCTGTTTATCCCGGAAGAGCCGTTCTTTTTCGGGTGCACGTCCATGTGGTATCTTTTTTACGCAGAGCCGGGGCAGATGATGGCCACGGCGGAGCGGATGGCGGTGGTGTTCAAGCGCTACGACCGGCTGACCAACGGCCACGCCGCCGGGCGGCGGAGCTGTACCGGGGCGAAGCCTATTCGGTGCAGGGCCGGTTCGAGGAGGCGGACATACAGGCGTACCAGGCGGCGTTTTTTGTCGGAGCAGAGCCGCAGCGCCACCGTGACCTACGGCGCGGCGCTGCTGCTGGGTATCAACGCCATCTACCGCTCGGACATGGCGGGTTTGCAGAAGGCGGTGGACTATCTAGAGAACAAGGCCCGCAGCTACGCCTTTTGCAGGGCACAAGCTTGGGCACATACATGGCGGAGACGGTGCGGGGCTATCTGCTGGGGCTGATGATGGAGACCAGCCGCTCCCCCTGTGGGCCAGGGCGGCGCGGACACGCTGTCCGACCTGACGTTCACCAACTTCATGATCCAAGACGTGCCGCGTCACCGACCCTGCTGAAGAAGGAGTACCAGCGGGCCATCGCCTCGGTGGAAGCATCGCTGGCGCTGGACAGCCGCCTCATCTCCGCCGCCACGCGGAACTTTATGTACTGCGGGCTGGCGCTGTGCTATCTGGCCACGGGACGGCTGGGCCGGGCGGCGGAATGGCTGGATCGGTCGCTGTCCATGGCGGAGCGGGACAAGAACTACTCCTTTATCGCGTGCTTCCGCAAATACTTCCAGCCGCTGTTTCTGATGCCGTCCATCGCGACCCGGCACGGGCAGGCCATACGGGAGATCAAGGCGCTGGGCATACACTACACCCGGGCGGACGAGAGCCGCATCTTCGCCATGCTGGATGACGTGCCGGAGCTGAAGGAATCGCTGACCGACCGGGAGCGGGAGGTGGCGGAGCTGGCGGCGAGGGGTATGCGGAACAGCGAGATCGCCGAAACGCTGCATATCTCGGAGAACACGGTGAAGCACCACCTGAAAAACGCATTCAAAAAATGAACATAGACCGCCGCAGCCACCTGATCGAAATGCTGCGGTGAGGGCAAATATCACCCGTTCGGGTGATGTGCCGCGCTGCCCTTTCTGCTATAATAGGGCTGGTATTTTATCGCCTTATTTTGGAAAAGAGAGGATGATGCGGTATGAAGAAACGGATCGTGTCTCTGCTGCTGGCGGCGCTGCTGTTCGTCACGCTGCTGCCGGCGGAGGCGCTGGCCTATGTGGGCAACGTGGACAAGGGAAGGCCCGCTTTGCAATCGGGCAGAGCCGGTGACGATCAAGCGGGAGGGCGTAGACGATGGGTCACAGCTCTACTCCAGGAAGATGAAGAACGGCAAGCTGGTGTTCTTCCTGGCGGTGGACGGGCCGCATATCGGCAAGTCCGTGACCAACTCCGACCGGGGCTACACCGCCACGGGGATTCGTTCCGCAAGGGCGTGTACGAGCAGGCCCGGTTCACCCTTCAGACCACGGGTGGTCAGCGGGAGCTGCCCATCCAGAAGATGGAGGTCATCGACCCGACTAAAGACCTCACGTTGGAGGCTGTCAGCATACACAGGGTGATCTCAAAGAATGCCCTGACTGTTAAATACACCTTTGCCAACGTGCCAGCCCCGGAGTTTGCGTGCTACATCAGCTACTACTTTGTGGAGCTGGATAAGGGCACGAGCGAGGGGGACTTTGAGGCCACGTATGTAACGGCGGACGGCAAGACCTACGCGCTGGTGGCCCAGGCATTTTGGGGACTGGACATTCCCACTGACTACACCACGACCCCGGATTTCGTATTCCGCTGGTTTCAGGAGTACCACGGTTTTTTTCCGGATGGGCCACGCCCAGGCAGACCCCTCGGCCCATGTGAAGGCGAGCCGCAGCTATAAGCAGAAAGGTACGTATACCGCCAAGAGCACGGACATCACCGCCGGCATGGGCCGCACCAACGTGTACGGGGCGTTCGGCAGTGGCGACGTGTGCGAGGTCTACTCCGACAGCTACGGCGTGGACAGCCCCTTTGTGCTGGCCCACGAGGAAACGCTGCGCCGCACCAACGATGCAAAGGCCACGGCGTATATGACGTATGACGCGGAGAACGACCTGCTTACCGCCGAGTGCGGCACAGAACGGATAGGCGGACGGACCGGGCATCCCCGATCAGCGCGATCCAGGTGTGGGGCTTCCGGGATGTTTACACCAAGAAGGAGGCCGCCTCCCTGGCGGACGTGAAGTTCACCGAGCCGGACAGGGGTGACCATCCCCAGGACGCCGACCGGCTGGGGCTGTATAAGAGCGGCGGTAAAATAGTGGCCGCGCCTATCACCGACACGGCGCGGGAGAACGTGCTGAAAAAAGAAGTACGGCGAGCCGCTCTACACCCTGTGCGGCGATTTCGAGCCGGGACGGGACGACAACGGCAAGTATTACGAGTATACGGATCAGGAAGCGTGGGGCTGACCTCCACCATCACCGCCACCTGGGGCAGCGGGCAGCATTTCCGCGTCGGGTGGACGAAAACGGGTTTGTGACCAGGTTCGACACCACGGCCCAGGTGACGTACAGCACGCCGCGCTTCCTGCTGTACTCCGCGAATAACGGGGTGACGAAGCGCGGCGGAGCTAGCCTTTGACGGCGAGGGAGCTGGCGCTGAACATGAAGCCGGAGGACAACGCGGTGCTGGTGTTCATCGACATCCCGGAGGTCAGCAGCCGGATCAGCAAGGCGCTGATCAAGGGGAACGGCGGCTTGAGCTGTCCGGGAATATGGGGCTGGATCTCATCCTGAACTGCGGCAGCGATAAGCTGATCGAGCTGAAGCGGTTGGGCTACGGGCCGAAGAAGGAGGAAAACGGCAGCATCCCCTTCGTGCAGCAGGGCTTCGAGGCCAGCGGTAAGCTGGACACCGGGTCGCTGATGGGGCTGGATCTGGCGGAGCTGGAGGCGGACATCAACACGTTTGACGGCGAGGAGCAGTACAACTTCTCGCTGGAGCTGAACGTGTTCGACCTGTTCGAGACGGCGGCGGAGCTGAACCTGAAGCGGCTGAACAACGGGCGGCTTGCGCCCAACGATCTGTACTTCCGGCTGGCTGTCGCCGGGGCATCCCCATCGTGCCGCCTGTGCCTACGTCGTTCATCAAGGGCGGCGGCGGCGGATTCTACGGGCTGGCCGACACCATCAACGGCGACTTTATCGCCATCCCGCCCATCCGGGTGAAGATGTCGGTGAAGCGGCGACTATGTGAAGCGTCATCGAGGGCTGGGCCAACGTGACCGTCGGGCCGAGCTATCTGGAGTTCGCCGGGACGGATCTGACCATCGCCAAGATGGACTTTATCGATGAGTTTAAGATGTATCTGCGGCTGGTGGGCGAGAAGCGAAAGTATTTGGGTAAGGAATACACCGGCCTGCGGGCGGGCGGCGGCATGGGCCTGAAGCTGGCCGCGCCCAACAACGACACCGCCATCGGTACGATCTTTTGAGCTGGACACCGAAATCGAGGCCAGTATATTCGGCGGGCTGGACAACTACCCAAGCCCCAAAATGCCCATGTGAACCTGGACAGCCGGGGCAGCATCGAAGCAACGGTGAAGATACCCAAGCTGGGCAGCCTCAGCTTCGGGAAGCTGGGCGGCAAGAAGCTGGTCAACACCCAGGTGGACTTCATTTTGGGCGCAGAGACCGCGATCCCCGTTGGTGGAAATGCGGGCAGTACCGCCAAAGAGGTGCTGAAGAATGTGACCACGGACGCGTGGAAGAACCTGAACATCTACGGCGGCATATCCAAGAAGGGGTCGCTGGTCCTGACCGGCTACCGCATCTATTACATCATCCCCAACCACTTCGGCGGCGCCATCGACCTGCGGTGGAAGAATGATGACTGGACGCTGGATAAGGAGATCGAGAAGAACAACTGGGGCTAAAAATTCCGGCGCCCAAAGCGTGCGGGCCATGAGCGCCCCGGTGTGGACGACGCAGGTGGCCGACTGTCTGGACGCGGAGACCGGCGAACAGGTGGGCATCGCCGTGCTGGAGGTCAGCACCTATGAGGTGGCCCAGAACGGCATCGCGCTGCTGGCAGCGCCGACTCCCATCAACGGAAAGACTGAAAAGACCTTCGACTATACGCCGAACGGTGCGCCTGACGGCAAGCTGGGTATGTTCATCGCGCCTGCGGACGGCGCTACTGTGGATGAGTTGAAGCAGGAGCTGGGCGTGTATAATGTAACGGATGACACGAATGTCACCAAAATCGAGCTGAAGGAAGCGGTTGCGAAAAATGCCGAGGAAATCGAGGACAGGGAGCTTGAGAGCGCGAACATGACCGAGGTGACGGTGGAGGGCAAGACGGGCTTGCTCATCAACCTGGGTGCTAACAGCAACGCCGCCAGCAAGTGGAAGATCGAGGCGAGCTGCGACTTTACGTACGAGTTCCTGGCCAGCGCGGAGCTGACCGGCGTGAAGCTGAACCTGAGTGGGCAGAACGCCACCGCCGACATCACCAACCCGCAAACGGACAAAGCCTACGCCGTGCGGTTCTATTTGGATACGGAGCAAGACCGTACCGGGACGAATTACTATTTGGGCATGGTCGAGAGCAGTCCGTATGAGTGGACTATCCCCACCAGCGGCGCACTCGCCCCCACGGGTAACTACTACGTGACCGCCGTGCTGGTGGAGGGCGTAAAGGCCGACCTGAACGGCGACGGAAATATCGAAGATAACGAGTTCTCCTGGGTCACGGTGGACACCGCGACATCTGAGACGACTATCTCCTACACCAACGAAAGCACGCCCGCCGTTCCTACTAACGTCACCCTGGCTGCCACCGGCAACGAGACGCTGACGGCCAGCTGGAACGCTGTGGACGGCGCGGACGGCTACCGCGTGGCGCTGTACTACACGGACGACAACGGCGATGTGCAGCAGGCGGGCGCGGCCTACGTGCTGGAGAACGAGGACTTTGACAGCAACAAGCAGCCCCACGCCACCAAGGATGCCAGCGGCAAGCTCTCCCTGCGTATGGCGCCTACCGTGGGCGGCAACAGCGTGACTGTTGGATACCCCAACAGGACGGCAACGGCAGAGGGTGAGGTGAACAAGGAAGATGTCAGCTTCAGCTTTACCGGGGAGGAAAATGACATCACCCCGACCGAAAAGGACTACTTCGTGAAGCGTGGAAGCCTTCAAGACAGAGAAGGCGGCGGGCGTTACCGGCGACCTGCGCTATTACAGCAATCCCGCCACGTCCGGCCAGGTGAACCTGCCCACCTACTCTCCCCCGGATGTCGGCGTGATCACCGACACACAGTACGTCAGGCTGGACGGCAGCAACGGCTACGCCACCCTGCTGTGGAACGCGCTGCCCACCGGCACGCTGTTCAAGATCAACAGCGCTGTGGACAGCATCACCATCACGCCTGAGCAGGGCAGAGGCACGTTCACCGTGGCAGGTGACAGTCCAGAATGGACGGTGACGTGCAACGAGGCGGCGCGGCAGCTCATCGCCAACAGCGGACGGGTGAAGCTGACGGTGAAGCGCGGCCTTGACACCACCGACTACTACCTGCGGCTGGCGCTGGACGATGTGCCCCCGCTGCTGACGCTGGACGCGGACAACGTATGCGCCGACATGACCACCGGGGGCGTACACCGTGGCGGGCCGCACCGAGCCGGGGCTGACCGTGACCATGGACATCCCCAATGCCGCCAACAGTCCCACCGCCACGGCGGATGAAGCGGGACGCTTCTCCTTCGCGGGGAATTTGGAGGGTAATGCCACCGAGGGCTTCACCGCCATTTTGGCCAACGTGAGCGCCAAGGACGAGGCCGGAAACGAGGACCATCGCGCCGGCGCTGATCTCCGCACGGCCCGACCTGACACCGCCGGAGGAGGATGATCCCACCGATCCGGCTGATCCCAGCAACCCCGGCGGCGGCAGCTCCGGCGGCGGCAGCTCCGGCGGCGGATCTTATGGCGGCGGCACGCGGCCCAGCATCGCGGCGGAAAAGACCAGCCGCGACGCACGCAGCGCCACGGATTACACCGACGGCATCTACGGCCTGACGCTTCCGCTCCTCTGCCAGCTTCTCCAGCTTCCGGGGGGTGCAGGTGGACGGCAAGACCATCGACAAGAGCTGCTATATCGCCGAGGAGGGCAGATCGAGGTATACCTGAAGGCGGTGTATCTGCGGACGCTGGCGGCGGGCAAGCACACCGTGACCATTCTTTCCAGCGAGGGTGACGCCACCATGAGCTTCACCATCGGCGGCGTGACCACCGGCGACGCGGGCATTATGCTCTACGCCATGTCGGCGGCGCTGAGTCTGGCCGGTACTGCCGTGGTGAGAGGCCGGAAGCGGCGCGGCTGAGGCCGAGAGAAAAAAATATCTGAAACAGGCTTGGCAAGTGAACGACCGTTTACTATACTATGGTAAACGGTCGTTCACCGTTTTTGAGGTATTCTATGGCTGACACCAGGAGAACATTCTCAACACCGCGCTGCGGCTGTTCGCACTGGGACGGCTACGAGGCCGTGTGCGTGAGCACCATCGCCGGAGAGCTGGGCATGACCAAGGGCGCGCTGTATAAGCACTATAAGAACAAGCGGGACATTTTTTTGACAGCATCGTAGCCCGGATGTACGAGATCGACGCGCAGCGCTCCCGGCAGTACGCCATGCCGGAGGGCAACGGGGACGGCATCAGCGCCGCGCCGGAGAGCATACGGGCCTTCCACAGCGGCCCAGTACCTTTTTGGACGGAGGACGACTTTGCACGGTACTTCCGGCGGATGCTGACGCTGGAGCAGTACCGCAGCGAGGAGATGGCGGCACTGTATCACAGCTGCATCATCGCCGGGCCGGTGGCGTATATGGCGGACATCTTTCAGACGCTGCTGGACAAGGGCGTGCTGCGGGGCGGCGAGGCGCGGCAGATGGCGCTGTCGTTCTACGCGCCGCTGTTCCTGCTCATCACCATGTCCGACCGGGATAGGGACAAAGAGGCGCATTTGGCGCTGCTGGCGCGGCATATAGAGCGGTTTTTCAGCAATATACGGCATAAGGAAAGGAATGGAAGCTATGCGATATGTAAAGAGTGAAAAGTACAACACACCGGCCTTACAAGCCAAGATCATGAAATTTGAACCCCATCAAGCTGGAGGAGGAGCTGCTGCCGTGGACGCCAGAGCAGCTGGACTATATGCACGACGTGGACTACTGGAGGGCATCGTGTCCCAGTGCCGGGGCGCGGAGGTGCTGTCCATGCGGGAGATGGAGAGCAACGACGAGGTGTGGGCCGACTGGCTGGCCCAGGACAACGAGTACGCCGTGGGCGACCGCAAGTCCATGGAGGCCGGCGGCGGCAAGTATCTGAACTTCATCGCCATCGTGCTGCGGAAGAAGAAAAATAAAAGAAGCACCTCCCGGGTGCTTCTTTTTGCTTTCAGGCTGTCGAAAAAAGCCTGTCATTGCGAGCCAGTCCGCAGACTGGCGTGGCAATCCGTTCTCAAAACACATGATTTTTGCGCTTTAGCATAGATTTGCAGCTAAAGATTACGGATTCCCACGCCAGTGACATCGGTCACTGGCTCGGAATGACAACGCAAGAAGCTGGTGCAAACAATCCCTCCGTCACGGCGAAGCCGTGACACCTCAGCTACGCTTCGCTACGCACAACCCAGTGTGCGCACTGGGCCGCCTCACAGAGGGAGGCAGGGCCGCGCCTGCGGGCGCGGCGGGGCGTAAGGGGGCATCGCCTACGGGATGTCTATCGAGGTGTGTTCGTACAACAAAGAGCGGACGGGTGGACAAATGCTGAAGCTCTCCCGCATCTACCGGGATGCCCGACGGCTCCACGGGAATGGACCCTACAAGGACCACCTGTGGTTCTGCGTCCGCGCCGGCGGCGAGGACTGGACGGGGCGGCCCACGTTTTACTTTGAGATCGGGCCAGACTATTACAGCTACGGCATGGGCTTTTGGGCGCCGAAGGCGGCGCTGATGGAGGCGTACCGCAAGGGCATCGATGAAAACCCGGAGACGCTGGCCAAGCTGGTGCGGCGGTTCAACCGGCAGACGCATTTTCGTCCTGGCCGGGCCGGAGTATGCCCGGACAAGGCGGGGAGGTCAGCGAACTGCTGCGGCCCTGGTATCAGAAGAAGTCGGTGAATTTGCAGCACGAGCTGCCGCCGGACGAGCGGATATTCTCCCCGGAGCTGGCGCAGGATATGATGACGGCTTTGAGGGCTGATGCCCCTGTACAAGTATTTCGACGCCCTCTGCGCCGCCGCAAGCCGCTGGCGAAAAATTTTTGTGAATTTTGGCCGTTTTCACCTTGACAAGCGGCGTACAAACGATTAAAAATAGCCATACTGAATGAGGGAGTAATTCCGCAGCGCCGCGAGCGCGGCGTGACACACCGTCATCCCGGCGCGAAAGCGCCCGATGTGTCCTGAAAGAATGAGACTCATGCACCGACATAGCCCGTCCGTGCATGGGTCTTTTTTGCTTTGTACGGGGCGAGATGATATAGGACGAGAAACGAAAAGGAGCGAGGTCACATGGACAAGATTACAACCGCAGCCCGCAGGAGGTTCTGGAGGAGCTGGGCTCCTGTCCCACCGGCCTGACGGAGCAGCAGGCGGCGGAGCGGCTGGGCAAGCACGGCCCCAACAAATTGAAGGAGGCGGAGAAGCCCTCCCGTGCTGCAGCGGTTCCTGACACAGCTGAAGGATCCCATGCTGCTGATCCTGATGGCAGCGGCGGCGGTATCCGCCGTGACCAATGCCCTCAGCGGCGAGAGCTTCACCGAGGTGTTCATCATCCTCATCGTGGTGCTGCTGAACGCGGTGCTGGGCGTGGTGCAGGAGAGCAAGGCCGAGGCGGCCATCGAAGGCGTTGCAGACCATGACCGCCGCCAAGTGCAAGGTGCTGCGGGGCGGCCATCAGGTCGTGGTGGAGAGCAGTCAGCTCGTGCCCGGTGACGTGGTGGTGCTGGAGGCCGGTGACGCTGTGCCCGCCGACGGCCGCCTGCTGGAGAGCGCGTCGCTGAAAATCGAGGAGGCGGCGCTGACCGGCGAGAGCGTGCCCGTGACCAAGGCGGTGGGGCTGCTGACCGGAGACTCGTTCCCCTGGGCGATCGGAAGAATATGTGCTATATGGGCAGCACGGTGGTCTACGGCCGGGGCAAGGCAGTGATCACCGCCACCGGCATGGACACGGAGATGGGCAAGATCGCCGGCGTCCTTGCTCAGACGGAGCAGGAGCAGACGCCCCTACAGCGCAAGCTGAATGAGCTGGGCAAGACCATGAGCAAGCTGGTGCTGGCCATCTGCGTGTTCATCTTTATTTTTGATCTGGTGGTGGCCGGCGAGTTCACCCTGAACACCGTGCTGAGCACCTTTATGGTGGCCGTTTCCCTGGCGGTAGCGGCCATTCCGGAGGGACTGGCCACGGTGGTGACGGTGGTGCTGTCCATCGGCGTGACCAACATGAGCAAGCAGCATGCCGTGATCCGGCGCCTGACGGCGGTGGAGACGCTGGGCTGCACGCAGGTGATCTGCTCCGACAAGACCGGCACCCTGACACAGAACAAGATGACCGTGGTAGAGCACACAGGCCCCACGGAGCTGCTGGCCACAGCCATGGCGCTGTGCAACGACGCCGCACTGGAGGAGAACGGCGCCATCGGTGAGCCCACGGAGGCGGCGCTGGTGAATTTTGCCGCTGCCCAGGGGCTGAACAAGGGCCTGACTGGAAAGCCGCCAGCCCCGCTGCGGCGAGGCCCCCTTTGACTCCGGCCGGAAGATGATGTCCACCATCCACCGCACCGACACCGGGTTCATCCAGTACACCAAGGGTGCGCCGGACGAGGTGCTGCGCCGGTGCACCAGCTATACGGAAAACGGGGAGATCCTGCCCCTGACTGAGGAGAAGCGCACCGCCATTCTGGCGGAGAACAAGGCCATGGCCGACAAGGCCCTGCGTGTCCTTGCGGCGGCGGAGCGCCTGTACGATGCCTGCCCGACCGGCAGGAGCCGGAGGATCTGGAGCAGGAGCTGTGCTTCATCGGCCTGTGCGGCATGATCGACCCCATCCGCCCTGAGGTGAAGGACGCCGTGGCGGAGTGCCGTGCCGCGGGCATCCGGCCCGTGATGATCACCGGCGACCACAAGGATACCGCCGTGGCCATCGGCAAGGAGCTGGGCATCATCACCGACGCCAGCCAGGCCGTTACCGGCAGCGCGCTGGACAGCCTCACCGATGAGGAACTGGACCGGGCGGTGGAGAAGTACAGCGTGTACGCACGGGTACAGCCGGAACATAAGGTCCGCATTGTCTCCGCCTGGCGGCGCAAAGGCGCTGTGACCGCTATGACCGGCGACGGCGTCAACGACGCGCCCTCCATCAAGTCCGCGGACATCGGCGTGGGCATGGGCATCACCGGCACGGACGTGACGAAGAACGTGGCGGACATGGTGCTCAGTGACGACAACTTCGCCACCATCGTCTCCGCCGTGGGTGAGGGACGGCGTATCTACGACAACATCCGCAAGGCTATCCAGTTCCTGCTTGCCAGCAATATGAGCGAGGTGCTGGGCGTGTTCTTCGCCACGCTGCTGGGCTTCACGCTGCTGAACCCGGTACACCTGCTGTTTATCAACCTTATCACCGACTGCTTCCCCGCCCTGGCCCTTGGATTGGAGAAGGGTGAGCCGGATACCATGACCCGCCCGCCCCGGGACAGCAAGGACGGCATCTTCGCCGGTGGCCTGGGCTTTGACATCCTGTATCAGGGCGTGCTGATCACGATGATCACATGACCTCCTACATCATCGGACACTGCATGGAGGTGGGCTATTTTGAGATGCCCAAGGGCGTGTCCGACGACGGCATGACCATGGCGTTTTTGACCATGAGCATGTGTGAGATATTCCACAGCTTCAATATGCGCTCCCAGCGCAAGAGCGTGTTCTCGCTGCCCACCCACAACAAGGTGCTGTGGGGCGCGATGCTGGGTTCGCTGGTGCTGACCACGGTGGTGCTGGAGGTGCCCGTCATCGCCAACGCCTTCGGCTTCACCCCCGTGAGCTGGACGGAGTACGGCATCGCGCTGGCGCTGGCCATTCTGGTCATCCCCATCGTGGAGCTGGTGAAGTTCTTCCAGCGCCGTGCCGCCAGACGCAAAGCGGCGAAGTAAATAAGCGCAAAAAAGAAAGCCCAGGGTATCCTGGGCTTTCTTTTTTCGTGTATTCAGCGGGCGTTGTAGGCGGCGATACCCTTGGCCAGCAGGTCCATGGCGCGCTCCAGGGCCGCCTGCTTCAGCACATAGGCGATGCGGATCTCGTTCTTGCCCTTGCCGGGGGTACCGTAGAACGGCTCGCCGGGGGCGAACATCACCGTGTCGCCGTTGTCCTCGAACTCCTCCAGCAGCCACTTCTGGAAGGCGTCGGCATCGTCCACAGGCAGGGCGGCCATGATGTAGAAGGCGCCGCGGGGGCACTCGCAGACCACGCCGGGGATCTCGTGGAGCTTATTCACCACCGTATCGCGGCGGCGCTTGTACTCGTCACGGACGGCGGCAAAGTAGTCGGGGCCCACGGTATACAGCGCGGCGGCGGCGGCCACCTGGTCGATGGTGGGGACGGAGAGGCGGCACTGGGCGTACTTCATGGCCTGGGCCATCAGCTCCTTGTTGCGGGAGATGAGGCAGCCGATGCGCGCGCCGCAGGCGGAGAACCGCTTGGACACGGTGTCGATGACGATGACGTTTTCGGCGGCATCGTCGAACTGGCCCATGGATTGCAGGGGCTCGCCGCCGTAGACGAACTCGCGGTAGGCCTCGTCGCCGATGATGAACAGGTTGTGGTCCTTGGCGATGTCCACCAGCATACGCATCTCCTCAGGGGTGAGGACGCAGCCGGTGGGGTTGCCGGGGTTCGTGACCATGATGGCACGGGTGTGCTCGTTGATCTCGGCCTCTACCTTGGCACGGTCGGCGTAGTGGTAGCCATCGTGGGGGGAGGTGGGGATGGGATGGATCTTCGCGCCGCAGGTGTAGGCCATGGTATTGTAGTTGGGATAAAAGGGCTCGGGGATCAGGATCTCGTCGCCGTCGTCCAGGATGCAGTTCATGGTGATCTGCAGTGCCTCGCTGCCGCCGTTGGTGATGAGGATATCACCGGCATCGAAGTGCATACCCAGATCGGCGTAGTACTTGCGGATGGCCTCGATCAGCTCCGGGATACCGGGGACGGGGCATAGGCCAACACCGGCAGGTCAAAGTGCTTCACCGCATCAAAGTACGCCTTGGGCGTCTCGATATCCGGCTGACCGATGTTCAGATGGTAGATCTTCCTGCCCTTGGCCTCGGCGGCCACGGCGTAGGGGTGGAACTTCCGCATGGGCGAGAGCCCGCATTTCAAGACCTTGCTGGAAAACTTCATGGTGGTTCCTCCTTCACCGTAATACTTACGAAAATATAGTAGCGCGTTTTGGCCGCAGTTGCAAGAGGGAATTTGGCAAAATGCGGAGGGAGGGACGGGCTATCAGGAATACAGCCCACTTGACAAACGCCGGGGGATGGATATAATATAGGCAAGAGGGGACGCTGCGACAAGCGGTCAGCCCCGTATGGATTGGGATTTATTGAGCTATATGCTCACAAAAACCGTCACCGGCCAGGGTGGCGGTTTTTGCTTTTCAGTCGTTGGACTCGTATCGAGATCGAATGACCCAGAATATGAATCGTAAACACGAAAAACATGTATGTCACCCCCTCTCGGGGCTGTGACTAACCGCCTGCCGTTTATTGCAGCGTCCTTGTGATGCAGTATACACCGCAGGCGGTTTTTTGTCAAATATCGGCGGGACGCATGGGTCCCGCCCTACGAGAAACGGATTCCCACGCCAGTGACACGGTCACTGGCTCGGAATGTTACAGCGCTGCCGCCGCTGATGGGACGTCGTACCCCCAAGGGCATTTGTTCCGCTGCGCTCCACTGCAGGACGCCGTCCCCCTACAGGGTTTGGCGGTCATGCGGGCGGACAGAGTCGTCCGCCCCTACACATGGAAAAAAAGACCGCCGACGGCGGTCTTGTGTGAATGCCGGTGCGGGCGGTCACCAGCTTGTCAAAGCCGTACACCAGGCTGCCGCCGCCGGTCATGATAATACCGTTGGTGGACACGTCCGCCACCAGCTCCGGGGGCGTCCGCTCCAGCACGGAGTGAATGGCCTCCATAATGCGCTCCACAGGCTCCTCGAAGGCGTCCATCATCTCCGTAGAGCTGACGGTCACCACCTTGGGAAGGCCCGTCAGCAGGCAGCGGCCCTTCACGTCCATGGTCTCCTCCTCGTCCTTGGGGAAGACGCAGCCGATCTGCTTCTTCATTTCCTCGGCGGTGCGCTCGCCCACCAGCAGGTTGTGCTTGCGGCGCATATACTTCACCACGGCCTCATTCAGCTGGTCGCCGGCGATCTTGATAGAGGCGGATTCCACCACGCCGGAGAGGGAGATCACGGCGATGTCCGCCGTACCGCCGCCGATGTCCACCACCATGTGGCCGTCGGGTTGGGTGATGTCGATGCCTGCGCCGATGGCGGCGGCCACAGGCTCTTCAATGAGGTAGACCTTCCGGGCGCCAGCCTGAATGCCTGCGTCGATGACGGCGCGCTCCTCGACCTCCGTGATGCCGGAGGGCACGCAGATGATGACCCGGGGCTTGAAGAAGGAGAAGCCGGCAACCTTGTGGATGAATTCCTTCAGCATCCGCTCCGTCATGTCATAGTCGGAGATCACGCCCTCCCGCAGAGGACGGATGGCGATGATGGCCAGCGTCAGGCACACCACGTCCGCCGCGCCCGCTTCCCTCAGTATGCGGACGCACTCGCTGAGGTGGCGCCGGTGGTGAGAATATCGTCGATCAGCAAAATCGCTTGCCCCGGATGGCCGCAGGCTCCACCGCTTCGTACACGTTCAGCACATTGGCGCGG
>VOFG01004401.1_pt1 | contig 15173 bp, 25 predicted proteins | sample 5384171 | NCBI WGS metagenome assembly VOFG01 (sample SAMN12384726, study PRJNA508395) | human gut metagenome | isolation source: healthy gut F | host: Homo sapiens
CACCTAAACACTCAATTGTCCTTTATTGTTAACCCTGTTTGACCAGCTTGTGGAGCATCCAAAACGCATCTTGATTCTTTAAATATTTTCATAACTTCACTTTGCAGGAACTTTTGTCATTTTAAAACTCTGTAATTTTGCATTTTAAATTTGGTGCAAATATTTTGTGATATATATTTAAGCTTAGATGGCATATAATGATATATATACTGATTTGGCATAATATCTTTTAATTTTATCTGAAATTTCATTAATATCCTTATATTTCTGAGGATGAGCTGTCCCTATGTATGAACAATCATATACATATTCATCCGTTTTTCACTACCTATATTCTCATATATTCTTGTATAAATAAAGGTAGAAATTTATATTTTTCCATTGTTTCGGCAGTCATTTAAATCAAATGTATATAATTGATCTATATATGGGTGTATTCCTGTTGAATAAGGTAAATTTTTTTCAGAATCCCACTGATACATAACAAACCTAGCTTGTGGATTCATGTCTCGTATTTCTTTTTATCATTTTAGGTGTAAAAGAATGTCATACCACCAACAATCAACACTTCATCATACTTTTTTACTCACAGTTGGTAAAACCGTATTTTTAAAATATTTTTTGTTGCTCCCTTTAATAAACCTTTTGTTTATTCTACCTAGTGCTTTCGAAATATTAGAATTACTTGGAGCATCACATATATAATCCACATCATATTTTAACAGTTCTGCCTCTTTTATCATCTCTTTATAATAACCAAAAAAACAGGCGCAATTAATAACAATTGTTTTCTCATTTACATTCCTTCCTACTGCAATCCAGTTTTACCACAATCCTCAAACCAGTCCCTAAAACTTTCTTCCAATGTATAATGAAACTTATAATCAGTTGCTGCCAGTTTCTTGCCACATATATTTGTCGACACCATAAGTTTCTTAACTCTGGCTGGGTGTATACCTATCTTCTTGCCACCAATAGGTCCTACAATTTTGCCACAGTCAGCCCCCCTGGGATTAATGGAATATGTCTCTTCATACCAGTTGCCTTCTGCATTGTTGTGCATATCTGTTCTATGTTGTAAGCAGGCTCAAAATGTGCAGTTAAATATATCAACACCCGGATAATCATTATCTATCATTCTGTATTTGAAAATCCGACAAGTTCCTTAACATATATACAAGCCTTGATTGTGTCCTTTCTTCCTGTATACACGAAATAGTGTTTTTTCTGTCCCCAGTAAAGACGAGTCATATTTCCATGTTCACCTTTTTCCATACACAATTCCAGGACGCACAATTGTCAGTTCTCTCGCTGGATTCTTTGCCTGCCATATCATATGAATTTTCTCTGCAGTGAGTTTACTTATTCCATATGGTGTATTAGGTGTTGGAATTGTAGCTTCTGTCTTTAATTTCTCTGCCGCACCATAAGGTGCTATTGAACTTGTAAAAAGGATCTTATTTATGTTGTATTTTTTTCTGCAAATGCAGTAACATTCTCTGCACCAAGTATATTCGTTTCAAAATACGCATAATCTGGATGCCCAGGTGTTCTATGCACTGCAAAGCAAGATTGAATATAATGTCATTGCTTGTTGGCTGAAAATTAAGCTCAATCTCTTTTCTGACATCAAGTCTCACATACTCAACGCCTTCTATCTTCTCTACAACACCAGGGACAACGCCCTCTTCTCCTGGCATAACAATATCCAAGTCATATATTTTATCACCTGCTTTAACACATTCTTGCTTTAAAAGTTTGATAAGATGTGTTCCAATAAAGCCTGAACCACCAAATATTATGTAATTCATCAACGCTCTCCTTTTATACACTATTCTCATGTAATATTTTAAATAATAAATTTTTTATACTCATTAAGTATATCATAAAATTCCAATTCATCTTATGTACTTTATCACAAATTTCTTAAAAAACAATATTTATTAATTCTAATTTTGTCGAATTTACAATTAGCCTGCAATTTACTTTTTTGCAGGTATATCTCGCTAAACCAAAAAATTATTACTTAACCGTAAAAATACAGTCAAATTAACTATTGTTAACTTGACTGTACTCATTTAATCATTTTATTACTTCTAAATTCTGCCGTCTCTTCCTTCTGCTTTTCCTGCCCTTATATAATGCATATAATACTTAACTAAATCATCTCCATATACACTTCTTAAATCAGCATATCTTGCTTTATATGCATATACATTGAATTCCGCTGTTCCCTGTCGTCCTTCCTGCATGCCATGCTCTACAAAATGCTTAAGTGCTTTCATTGTATCATTCTCATATGCTTTCTTTAAATCAGCATATTTGCTAAGATAATACTCTGCATTAAATACTGGTGCATAATATTCTGCATCATATGTTGTTTCTTCATATACAGCATTTACAATCATATTTGATGTTACTTTTGTAAAGTCCTTATCCCAACACTTAAATCCAGTTTTATTTTCTATCTCTGATGGTGCTGTTGCATTCTCTCCTCTTTTACTTTCTGGACTTTTTACCACTACATTTCCATCTTTGAATGTTACTGTATATGTATTTTCAACCGCCCGTTTCTTCCTTCTGCTTTTCCTGCCTTTATATAATGCATATAATACTTAACTAAATCATCTCCATATGCATTACTCAAATCTGCATATCTTGCTCTGTATGCTGCCACATTGAACTCTGACGAACCTTGACGTCCTTCACTCATTCCATGTTCCACAAAATGCTTAAGCGCTTTTTCTGCATCGTTTCCATATGCCTTTTTCAAATCAGCATTTTTATTAAGATAATATTCTGCATCAAATACTGGCGCATAATATGAGGCATCATACTTTACCTCCTCATATACAGCATTTACAACTATATCTGATGTTACTTTTGTAAAGTCCCTATCCCAGCATTTAAATCCTGTTTTGCTTTCTATCTCTGATGGTGCTGTTGCATTCTCTCCTGATTTTACTTTCTGGACTTTTACCACTTCATTTCCATCTTTAAATGTTACTGTATATGTATTCTCAACCGCTCCATTTCTTCCTTCTGCTTTTTCCTGCCTTTATATAATGCATGTAATACTTAACTAAATCATCTCCATATGCATTACTCAAATCTGCATATCTTGCTCTGTATGCTGCCACATTAAATTCTGCTGAACCCTGACGGCCTTCACTCATTCCATGTTCTACAAAATGAACAAGTGCTTTCTGTGCATCATCTCCAAATGCTGCCTTTAAATCAGCATTTTTATTAAGATAATACTTTGCATCAAACACTGGTGCATAATATGAAGCATCATACTTTGGTCCTGTTGCCGGTATCTCTGTAACATCCGTCTTCGCATCACATACTGTACAATGGTGGCTCTTGCTTCCTGGTGTTGTCTCTGTTGCTTCAACATCTACTGTCCACTCTGTACTGAAGCTGTGTCCCTTTGCTGGGATTGTTTCTGTGTATGTCTTCTTGTCACATGTTCCTGTTGTAGATATACATGTATATGTAAGCACTCCTGCCTCTGTACATGTTGCCTGCTTTGTTATCTTTGACTCATACTTATGTGTATGTGTTGTCTCTGATGTTCCAGATGGTGTATATACCATATAGAAAAGATTGATTGCATCTCCCTTTGTTACAGTTACAGCACCCTTAGCAACATCTACTGTTAATGTACCATCAGAACCAACTTTTTTGCTTGTTCCATTAACTTTTACGCCCTTGCCAGAAGCTGCCGTTGTTCCGCCAAATACAAGTGTAAGCTTTCCAGCGGATGGTGCTGTGAACTTAATACTTGTTGATGACTCCATCTTAAGGCATTTTGTAAGTGTAAGACCGTTGTATGTTGCTGTACCTTTATTTGTTGCTATGCTTCCTGTAATACTATAGAAGTCACTTGTTGTTCCTGATTCTGTAAAGTTATGTACCTTTGCATCTCCTGATACCGGTGTGTCAGGTGTAACAGGTGTATCTTTTCCAATAGCTGGAATAACTGCTGTTTCATTATAACCACATCCTGTACATGTGCGGCTCTTAAGACCTTCTTCTGTCTCTGTTGCAGCCTTAACAACTGTCCACTCACCATATGTATGTGTATGTGATTCGCCTGATACGCTTCCACCACCTACTGATACAAGAGATGTCTTGTATGCATTAAGCTTATCCTTTAAAAGGCTTGTTAAGTGAATGGCTTGTATCATCAACGCTGTTATCAAATGTCCACTTGAAATCTCCGCCCATAATACGTCCTGCATACTTAGTTACAATTGAAGGAACATCTGCAGGTGCATCAATATCAGCAGTATCAACGCCTAAATCAAGCTTAGTATCAAAATTAGAATATGTCTTTCCACCCTGCTTTGCCTTACAAGTTGAAGGTACTGTTTCACTTCTTGATGTTGCAAGATATGCATCGAAATCAGTTGCACTTGCAGTTGTTGTACCAGCATCCGAATTAGCATATATAACAGACTTCTGACCTTCCATATAGTTGTTGTATGCCTTGATGACACCACCATTCTCTCCTGAGAATATTCCACCTGCCAGAACATCACTTCCCTGCATTGAACTGAGCATTGATAATTACAGTTTCTGAAATAGTTAGCCTCTACGAATGCCTCACTATCCTTTGCAGCGCCTACACCATATTTAGAATTACCATCATAGTAGTTATTATATACATGAACTGACATTGTTCTGATACGAGGATGTCTTGAATCAGAATGGTCAAACCAGTTATGGTGATATGTAATCCAGTTCTCACCTGATTCTGACTTCATACCACAAAGTGACATCTTTCCTGAATCCCAGAAATGATTGTAAGATACTGTTACATACTGAGAATTATCCTTTAAGTCCATAGAGCCATCGCCCTTAGCCTGGTCACCATCTGAACCAGCATTACCATAGAACACATCGTTGTTATGTACCCATACACCACGTGACTGCTTAAGAGATATACCATCTCCGTCGCCTCCACCGCCCCAGTTCATAAGACCAAGGTTTCTTACTTCTATGCCTGTTGACTGCAATACAGCCACACCTGCTTCATATAACAGTAGCATCATCACCAATACCCTCACATGTTACGTTAGCTGCTCCCTTTAACACCAATTGCATATGCTGATGATACATCTTTGCAGGCAAGTCCGCTTAATGTAACCTGACCTATAATACGGATAGCAACTGGCTGGCAGTTATTCTTAGCCTTAATTGCCTGTGTAATAGCTGCTACACCTGTATATTCTGTGTTACCAATCTTCATCTTAACTGTATTCTTATTAGCTTCTGTAACATAAAGAACAGATGCATTAGACTTTAATGTACCATCGTTGTTATATGCACCAACGCCATTCTTTACCGGTGAATTACTTGAAAATGTGAATCCGCTTCTGTCATGTGCTTTTTACAGTAAGCTTATCTGAAACGATAGCAGCTGCTGTATTCTCCTTGCCATTGTTCAGCGGAACAATCTTCATAACATAATCGCCTGCTTTTAATCCTACAGCATCCGCTCTCATGTAAGACGGATACTTTCTGATAAGCTCATCGTCCAACTGGACATAAGCTGAATCTGAGGCACTTGCAGACTTAACATATACATTGTAACCTGTAGCTCCTGTTACAGGTGTCCATTTAACATATGCTGTCTCAAGCCAGCCTGATGCTTCTGTTATTGCGCCAGAAGCTGCATGTACTGGATTCATGTCAAATACTATAACTGACACTGCCACCATTACGCATGCAAGTAATGCACTCATAAACTTTTTACTTGCTTTTCATTTTTCCTCTCTCCTTTTCCTTTATGCACATTTTTGTGCAAATTTGATATGTTTTATTCACAAATCAAGTTCATATTACCATTATTATACAATATTTTCAACCGCATTTTACATGTTAGAGAAAATTTTTCGTCATTTCAACACATTATTTCTTTTTCCTAAAGCAAATGAATATACAATTTTTTCTTTTACAGTTTTTCCGGTAAGCTGTTCCAGTGCTTTTGCATAGTAATCAAGCTGGATTGCGTATCTTTTAACAAGCTCTTTTCCCCCGCTTTTGCCCTTCATAACCCTGTCAGTCTTATAATCAACAATCACAATTTCTCCGTCCTCTTCAAAACACAAGTCAATTATACCCTGTATAAGCTGTCCTTCGTACTCAAATACAAAAGGCTGTTCTCTTCTGACACTGCCACAGTTCACCGCATTTGCAACTCTCCTGCCTGTATCTGATTGTACAAATGTATATATATCCCACGGATTGACACTTTTCACCTGTAATTCATTCATCTTGCCTGTTTCTAACATTCTGTTAATATCTGCTTTAACTCCATCAAGGTTCACACTCACTGAATAGTCAAGACATTCCATAACCCTGTGATATGCGCTACCACGCTCATTAGCGACAGAAGCTGCACTTCCTCACCGCTTATGAACTTTGGAATTATGCTGTTTGTCTCATCACATTCTTCCTTTTTAAGTGCTGCCTTCACAGATTCATCCATGTAAGCATTTTCCTCTGAATCATCATCCGCCTGCATAGCCTTAAGCTGCGAAACCGTCAGCTTCATCCTGCCGGCTGCATTATCAGCAGGAACATACTCCGGAAGCTCATCTAATAAAGGATAAGACACAGCTTCCTTAATTTCATCAGCCAGTTCACCGATTCCAACAACATTCGCTGCACCAGCCAGCCCCCGGATTCATCCGCATCAGCCAAGGAATCCTCTCCGGCATCAACCATAACTTTAAAGTCGCCTTTCAATTTATCTGAATCCATAAGGCACACCGGCATTATCATATCAAGATAGTTCTTTATATTCTCACTGTCTGCGTAAGACAACATTCCATCTGCTTCAAGTTGCTTTGCACTTCCCCTGTATTTCTCAAGTGTCTTGTCTGCATCTTTTACAACTCCAGTGATTATCAGCTTTTTCTCTTGCTCTTGTCATTGCAACATAGAGAAGTCTCTCTTCTTCTGATATCGACTCCCTTACAATTCTTCTTGCCATGGCACCTTTTATTATGGTAGGTGTCTTCGTTCTTCTTTCAAGGTCAACATAATCAACTGCAATTCCTAAGTTCTGGTCTACAAGCACCGGTGCTGTTGCGTCCATAAAGTTAATACTTTTATGCGCTCCTGCAAGTATTACAATAGGAAATTTGGGGCTTTTTACTCTTATGGATACTCATAATTCTTACAAGATTCTCATTGTCAAGGCTGGCGTACCCCCTCTGCAAAATCTTCGTCAAACTTCTTAAGTCTTTCAATATATCTTAAGAGATTAAACAGACCTGAATAACTTGACTTTCCATATCCCGCTGCTCTTTCCAGCAAGACATTTAAGTTAGCCTGTCTCTGTGCTCCGGCAGGCATTGTTCCCACATAATCGTAGTAGCCTGAATCATATATCATCTCCCAACACAGATCATATAGTGACTCAACACTGCTCTTGTCTCGGTATTCTGTGAGCTTTGCAAGAAATAATGCACATTTGCCGGACAGCTGCTTGACATCGTTCTCCTGTATCTTATCTGCTCCGCCAAGCACTGCAACTGCTTTCAAATGTTCATACAGATTATTATGCACATTCTTATCTGCATGCTCTCTGCCAAGCTTTCTCACCATTCCAAGCTCCCGCTGCCGTAAATCCTCCAAAAATAAGACATCATTGCCGCCGCGAGGCTTATCTCCCTGAACCGGATTATCTACTATTGTAAGCATACTTAAGATTACCTGTATCTCACGCACGCTGAAATATCCTGTTGACGAATCTGTATACGCCGGTATCCCCTGTCCATCAGGGCATCTGCAAATGTATCTGCCCAGCCTGTAACTGACCTTGTAAGAATTACAATATCCCTGTATTCTGCCGATCTGTATATATTCTCATCTGAATCATACACATTTACACCAGAAGCAACTATTCCCTCAATCAGCTTTTGCAAGCCTGTCTGCCTCAAGCTCTCTTGTCGTAGCTTCTTCTTCATTCTCTGAAGATATAAGAATTATATCTGTACTCTTGTTGGCTTCATCACCGTAATTACTGTCACTATATTCAGGATATGGAAACCCCGCATTAAGCCTTACCGATTCGTCATACCCGATTCCTGAAAAATTCTTATTCATGATATGACTGAACACATCATTGGCACACTCAAGTACATTTTCCCGACTTCGGAAATTCTTCTGTAATTCAATTCTTACATTATCGCCAGTCTCGCCGTATGTATCGTACTTCTCTATGAAAAGCTCCGGGCAGGCAAGACGGAACTTGTATATGCTCTGCTTTACATCACCAACCATGTATATATTGTTATTCTCATCGGACAGTCTCGTCTTCGACACCGCATTAAGAATAACCTCCTGCAGTTGGTTGGAATCCTGATACTCGTCTATCAGTATCTCTTCAAATCTGTTCGCAAGCTTGTCGGCAGTCTCTGTGTATACAAGCTTTCCGTCTTCTTTCTTTACAAGTATTGAAAGAGCAAGATGTTCCATGTCATTAAAATCAATTATACCCTTCACGCTTCACCTCTGAAACACGCTTGGCATACACCTTTGCCACTTTTAAGTAAGGTCCGTATCTGGATGCCTGCCCCCTGCATGTCTGCAAATATTCCCTCATCATCTTTAAGAATATCTTATCATTAAGCCGTCCTATGTAATCTTTTAAACAACTTTCGCTGCCCCTTAACATATTCCTTAATATCCGGGTCTGCTCCTGCATCCTTCTTTCTTGACAGGGCTTCAAATGAAAATATTCTTATTCTTCTGCCAAGTTCTCCAAAATCCTGTGAATTAATCATCTCATTAATTCCAAGCAGGTCAGACTGCAAAGCGCCTGTATATCCGCAGGTCCTGCCGGCTCAGAACAGATATCTACTAATCTGTTATATTTATCACGGTAATCGAGAAGTGCATTTTTAATTGAATCATACAGCTCCTTAATTGCCGGATTATCGTAAGTCTCATCATCATAGACTAACATGCACTCGTCAAACCACTCATCAATCCACGGATTGCTTCTTGAAAAACGGTATATTTTATCTATAATGCTCACAAGCCCTGAATCGTCCCGTCCCATGCCAAATGCATCAACAAGATTAAAGAATTCTTCATCAGCCTCTGCGTAGAATTCTTCAAGCACATCTTCTAACACATCATTTTCAATAAGCTTCTTCTCACCCTCATCCATTATCCTGAATCCCGGGTCCAGATTAACCTCTGGAAAATGATTTCTGATTATCCATAGACAGAAACTGTCTATCGTTGTTATCTGTGCGTTGTTAAGCAGTGTTATCTGTCTTAAAAGGTTGACATCCCCGGATTATCGTCAAGCATTGAATCAAGTGCTTTCCTTATCTTGTCTTTCATCTGGCTGCCGCCTTTGTAAATGTAACAACAACCAGTCTGTCTATATCTATATTCTTGTCAGGGTCTGTAATCATGGAAATAATTCGCTCGACCAGAACAGCAGTCTTACCTGAACCGGAGCCGCTGAAACCAGCACATTACAGTCTCTTGTATCAATCGCGCTCTTCTGCGCCGGTGTCCATTTTCTTTCCATTCTCATCAACCCCTTCCTTTATAGTATTCCATAATACTTCATCATCGAATTTCTTTAATTTTCTGTAATTGCAGCCTGGCAATTCCACAGAAAATCCGCACACCGCCCCATAAGGACATCTGTCACAGCTTGAAAACTGTCCGTCTATATAAGGACTTCTCCTGATATCACCACCTGCAATTCTGTCCGCGGTATCAACCGCCCTTACATCAACGAATCTTCCAAGCATATTAAACTGCTCTGTATTCATCACCTTGCTTCTTCGTGAGTCAAATCCGCCGTCAGCCTTTCTGCTAACTGGAATATTAAGTGATGTACCCTCGTTATTGTCCATCTTCTCGGCAATATCCTTATCAGAATTAACCATTCCTTTAAGACGCAGTTCACCCTTAATCTTATCCTCTATCTCTTCTGCACTCTCTGTTGTCGCAGATACAATCGGGTCACTTATGTTGTAGTAGAACACTCCGGCAGGAATCACATTTTTCCCCGGACGCATCTTCGCTACAAGCTTCATTGCCGCTTCCATGTAAAACCATAAGCTGGATATCAATTCCGTAGTAGGTCTTTACTATGTTGAAATCCTTCTTTCCTGTCTTGTAATCGATAATTCTTACATATACATCTGTGCCGTTTTCGCATATGTCAACGCGGTCAATTGTTCCGCTCATAAGTCTGCTTTCTGTCTCCGTCCCCGACTTCCATATTGAACTTATGCTCAAATACAAATGGCACTGAAATCACCACATTTTAACTGTTCACCCATCGCCCATACAGTGCGGTCTGCAAGGTCTTCCATCCGCTTAATCATGAATGAATTACGGCTTGAATCCTTAAGGATACTGTTCTGGTATATGTCAGTAATTGCAGCGACACTTCTTTTTACCATCTCGCGGCGTTTCTCCTCTGATATCAGATAGTACGACTCACCGTTTTTCTTGATTTCGTCGCACACCTCACGGATAACCGCATGCAGTACGACGCCGAAGTTTACCGGTGAAAATGTGAATTCTTCCCTTTCCTTCAAATCAACTCCATACCTTAAGTAATATCTCAATGGACACTCTGCAAAGTTCTCAAAAGATGTGACGCTTCCGACAAGCCTGCCGCCAGTAAGTGAATCAATAATATCCTGATCTACATTTGCAGCAATTTCAGTATTATCAAAGCTGTTAGCCGCCCGCGGTATTGTCACATATGAATTCTGCTGTGCCGTGTCTTTGTAAGATAACTTAAGGCAATGTGAAAACATTTTCTCATGCTTCTTATAATATATGAAGGCATCAGCGCCGCACCCTCGCTGTTTTTACCGCATATGACATGTAAAGCTTCTCCGCACTCTTTGTCATAATAAGATACAGATAGAATCTCTGTGTAAATGCTTTCTCCCTCACGGAAGCTGACATAACTATTCCCTTATCCTCAAGATACTCAAGCCTGTCGCTTTCTGACAGAACGCTTCTTGAATCAGCCTTCTTAGGTACATTGCCGTCATTGATTCCGACAAAGAACATGACCTTGATATTGTCAAGACGGGTTCTTTCTATATCTCCGATAACAACGCAGTCGTTGGTCTGCGGAATAAGTCCTATCTTAATCTCCTGAAATCCTGACGCAAGTATCTTGTTAAATTCTTTAATACCAACCTTCTCGCTTCCAAGAAGGGCATACATTTTATCTAATACTTCTATAACTTTCTTATATAACTGCGCATATTCATCACCAGTGTACTCGCTGTCATTAAGCACACTTACCTTCTGCTCCATATCTTCACGCACAAGGAACTCATAAAGTGCCTTTACCATATCAGCAACATTTGATTCCTTTGACTTTAGCACTTCTTCCAATGGATCCAGCATATCCGTTATCATTGTTCTTAGTGAATTAAGCTTCTCAAGGTCAGTATTATTGACTGTTCCCTGAACTTTCTTATCCATGGTTCATGCCATTTTCCCCTGCCTCTGATTCCAACTGCAACACAGTAATTGTCTAACAGATCAATATCTTCGCGCTCCATTCCGCTCATTCCGGTTCTTAGGAATCTAATATGCTGTCATAGCTGTAATTATTCTCTATTATTCCAAGTGCACCGTTAATTGCCGCAATAAATGGATTGTCCGTCACATGGCGCTTGTAATCTAAGAAATATGGTATATCGTTCTGCTTTAATATATTAGCCGCCAGTTTGCCGTAGCCATCCATGTCCGCAGTAACTATCGCAATCTCGTTATATCTGTATCCACACAATCTTGTTAGTCTTATTATTTCTCCTCTTTGCCAAATGTTAATTCTTCCTTGGCAACAGCTCCCTCATATATAACGATATTGTCAGTCTTCTTATTAAATCTTCCCGAATTGTTTCTGAAAAGATTCTGTTCCAGGAAATCCAGTTCTTCTGAATTCTTAAATCTTGAATTAACATTTACAATTACATTCTTTCCCGGTACTGCTTTTCCTGCAATATACACAGGTTCAGGACTTTCACATGTTCTTCATCGCATATCTTATAAAGCTTTGATACGCAGTCCTTACTCATGAAAAAAAGTTCTTCCCTGCCTCTTACTGAATTTTCACGCTCAGATGCATCAATTGTCAGAGAAACATATATCTTCGGACACATTGAAAAAGAATTGTCATTAAATTGTACTGAACCGGGTAAAGCCTGTGAATCCGTCAAATACTATCTCGCAATTCTTTATTCTCTCTGACTCTGTAACCTTCTTTGCATAATTTATCCAGTATTTCTTCTTTAGTTATATAATTCTTGTCTATGTACTCTGCAAATGCGTTATATACAAGTACTATATCATCAAGCTTATACTGAAGTGCTGCACTTCCCTCTGAATCACTGTATGCTGCACCTGCCGCATCCTGCATAACATCCGGCTTGATATCATACTGAAGCATTTCAGATATAACAGACTTCATCTCTGACACAAATCCTGTATTAGACAGATTACTTCCAAAATATTTTAATCTGTCCTTGTTCTGCTCTAAAACTCTTTTAATAATCAGATTCTTTCCTGTATCGTCAAGGACTTCAAGATTATCCTCACCCACTTCCTCAAATACTTTATACGCAAGCCTTTCAAAGCTCACAACATCTATATTAAGTATTCCTTTTCTTGGATGCATGGACACCAGTCTTTTCTGAATTGCCATAGTGTACTGCTCCGGCACAACAACTATATAATTCCTGTCAGGATTCTTCATTGATTCTTCAATTATATGTGTATACAGATAGTGCGATTTACCCGCACCAGAGCTTCCCAGAATTAATTGTAATGACATATGTTACTCCTCTAATCTTTCTATAATAGACTTTACCATCATTTGCTTTACCATAATGCACCTTTTCATATCATGTCTCATCATGGTTCGAAATCAACCGCTTCATATTCCACCGTGTCTGAATAATCCCACCATTCTCCCTGATAACCTGTAAAGCCATTATTCTCCATAGCATTCTGAAGAATCATAACATTGTTCACAGCCTCTTCATTGTCTATATCTGAATAATTCCTGTCTGCTTTTAGAGAGAAATCATCAAATTCTGAAGGCATTGGTATAATGCTTCCATCTGCAGCAACCATTGTAATATCCACTGTTCCTCCCAGATTATGCCTTCTCATTCCGTTAGCAGGATTAGCAACATAGTTAGGGTCGGATATACTTCCCACAATTTCTGCTGTGCCTCAAATGGTCTGTATGCATCCCAAATCTTTAAGCTGTATCCCTCTTTGCTTCAATTCCTTTGTACCTGTGCCAGCTTCTTAACAGTTCCATATCGGAGGTATGCTTCCGTGAAATCGTATATCTTTACCCCTGTAAAGTTATTCTCTGTTGCATATCTTAATTCCACATATATGTCCGGTATATATTTCTTAACAAGTACATATTCGTCATCCTCTGGTTCTTTTCAGTTGTAATCTCCTGTGTTATAATTTTCTGTGCTGTCACTTCCTGTCCGCAGTCTCCTGTATGTTCGCCGTCTCTTTTTCTGATACATCATCTGTTGTGACATTTTTCTTTTGTCCACATGCTGTCATGCCTGCCGCTATAATCACTATTACTGCAAATGTTTTGATTAATCTACTGTTCATAATCATTCACCTCTTCATAAACCTACCATTTCATCATATTTAACAATTTAGTAGGTTTTTTTCAAGCTATGCATTATCATTTAATGAATACATTAGTAATTAATATACCACATTTTAATCATAATCTCCACTCCATACCATATATTTTGTAATAATGAATATGAAGGGCAGGTTTCTTTGTGATGAGTCAGACTAAAATTGTTGTTATTCCATTTAAAAGCTCCTTATTGGAGCTGTTATCGCTGCTATTATAATAGCTTTTATTATATTCGCTGTTATCCGTCTTGGCAGCAATAGTTCTGATAATTCCAGGAATACCACTAAACCTAAGAGCAGCACTGTAAATGCTTCTGCTTCTTCTAATATTGAGACACCCTTGATAATGCCGACGCTCCTAAATTCTGCCCGAGTATATACCGCCTCTATTCTGTTAGACGGCAACCCCGTTGATATCCAGGTCACAGTTGATTCCTCTAACATTAACAGCATTGAGCTTGTTAATCTTTCTGAATCAATCACAACTATGTACCCTAAGCTCACAACTTCATTTGATGAAGTTGCTTTGCTAAAAGTCATGGAAGCCGGCACAACCAACATAACCTATGATTCAGCCAACAGATATACATATTCCGTCTTTATAGAAACAATAAGCGCAGCCCTTAAAAATTTGCGCCATGATTAATATCTTATATTTTCTGTCTTGTACCCCACATGCCTGCTAAATCCGTCTGCCACTACTTAGAATAAGTCACAGCCTCACTATTCTCATCATAATCAAACATGCCATCATTCTTCTCTTCAAGTGCCTTGATGATGTGATATGTATATTCATTATATGGTGTATCAATTCCAAGTTCTTTCCCCATGCGCATCATTGCGCCGGAGAACATATCTATCTCTGTGTGTCTGCCAGCGTCAATATCCTGCAGTGTTGAATATCTTGCTGTTGGCGGAACAGCGCTTCCTCGGCTTGAGTTATCTGCACACCTGCTCATATCAATGCCTTTGGCAAGAGCTACTGCTTCAACCTCCTTACGTAATCCTTCGCTGATTGCTTTCATATGCTCACTGTCAGTATAACAGCCAACACCTGCTCAATAATAGCCTGTGGAAGATTGTTACAGATATTAAGTCTATACTTGCTCCATATCTCTTCTTTGATATGTTCAGTCACTCTGTAATTAAGTCCTGTTCCATCAAATAAATCTTATTGCCGCAACTCTCTCACTCTCAAATGGTGCAGTTTTCCTCCATATATAATGCCTATTGTAGTCTCAGGATTGAACACATATTCCTTTACCTTCTGCGGTGTGACGCCACCTTTATAAGTGAATAAATGATATGTGATTTATCTATCTTGGTAGATATTATCTCTTCACTGTCAACACCATTCATAAGACTCATGACAATTGTATTCTCACCGACGGCTTCCATAATATCATCTAATACCTGCAAGTGCGCCGTATTTTAATGATACAACAAGAAGGTCAACACCTTTTGCTTCC
>VOFG01004324.1_pt1 | contig 15163 bp, 27 predicted proteins | sample 5384171 | NCBI WGS metagenome assembly VOFG01 (sample SAMN12384726, study PRJNA508395) | human gut metagenome | isolation source: healthy gut F | host: Homo sapiens
AGTTAATAACATAACTAATCTGTCGATACCCATACCCATACCACCAGTTGGTGGAAGACCGTATTCAAGGGCTTCTACATAGTCCATATCCATTTCGTTGGCTTCATCGTTACCTAATTCTTTTTCTTTTAACTGATTTGCGAATCTTTCATACTGATAAATCTGGATATTTAATTCTGTGAATGCATTTGCATATTCGTTACCACAGATGAATAATTCGAATCTCTGAGTGAAACGAGGATCCTATAAGTTCTTCTTTGCGAGTGGAGAGATTTCAATTGGATGACCATATACGAATGTTGGTTCTACAATTGTTTCTTCTATACTTTTCAAAGAATGCATTGACAATATGACCATATGCAAAGTGTGGTTCTACTTCAATATCATGTTCTTCAACAAGTTTCTTAGCTTCTTCAAAAGTCTTCTGTTCACCAAAGTCAACACCAGTCTTTTCTTTAATTGCATCAACCATAGAGATTCTCTTGAATCCAGGTGCTAATGAAATAGAATGACCTTTTGTATTCTACATCATAAGTACCATTGACAGTCATTGCGGCATTCGCAATGATACCTTCTATTAAGTCCATCATACCTTCAAGGTCAGAGAATGCTTTATATACTTCGATAGTAGTAGTGAATTCTGGGTTATGAGTTCTGTCCATACCTTCGTTTCTGAATAAACGACCGATTTCATAAACGGCATCCATACCTACGATTAATCTCTTAAAGGTTTAATTCTGTTGCGATTCTTAAGTAGAAATCTTTATCTAATGCATTGAAATGAGTGATGAAAGGCTTAGCTGCAGCACCACCAAGAATAGAGTTCATGATTGGTGTTTCTACTTCTGTATAACCTTTGTCATCTAAATAATGCTGGATTGAACGAACAATCTTAGGTCTCATGAAGGCTACTTTACGTGCTTCATCATTCATGATTAAATCAACATATCTTCTTCTGAAACGTTCTTCAGTATCTGTTAAACCATGGAACTTTTCTGGTAAAGGTCTTAAAGCCTTAGTAAGGTGTGTATACTTTTTCTACTCTTACAGTTAATTCACCAGTATGAGTCATGAATACTTCACCATCAATACCGATAATATCACCTAAATCGCTCTTCTTAACTAATTCATAAACATCTTCACCAACAGTATCTTTCTTGATATATAACTGGATTTTTTCCATCTCTATCAAGAAGGTTCATGAAGCATACTTTACCTTTTCTTCTCTTTGCAACAATACGACCTGCAATACTTACAGCTGGTTTGCTTTCTTCTAATTCTTCTGCAGTCTTATCGCTATAGTTCTTTCTAATGTCCTGAAGTATAAGCAGTCACATCAAATCTCTGTCCAAATGGATCAATTCCAAGATCTTTAAGTTCCTGTAACTTCTGTCTTCTTACTAATTTCTGATCAGTAAACTTTCTTTCTTCCATGTGTGTTCTCCTTCTTTAGAATATAAAAACTCTCATCCGCTAGGGACGAGAGTTAACCGTGGTACCACCCTTATTCATCTACATAAGTAGACCTCATTAAGCCTTAACGCGGCAACACGTTATTTTATCACGTTAGATCCAAAATACAGCTCCCAGTCTTTATTCATATCAACTTCCCCATTCCTTTACACCAGCCAGGAATTCTCTCTGCGTTCCATTGATATTACTCTTCTGTTCATAGCTTTTTACTCAAGTATTATAGACAATAAATAAATGTGTTGTCAAGGTCATTTTATCAGCTTTGATTCAATCTAATTTATCTATAGACGTTTTTCAAATCCACCAAGGATTTTCTGAATCCTCACTAATAGTCACAAATGCTGTGGATCAATATCATGTACAATCTTCTTAAATGTTTTCACTTCATATTTATTGATTGCACAATAAAGAATATATTGATCATTTTCTGTATAAGCACCCTTACCCATCCAGTAAGTTACACCTCTACCAGTCTTTTCCATAATCACATTCTTCATATCTTTTCTTTAGTAAAGATTAATGCTATCACATTGATATTCTGATAGTGGATACGGTCACTAATGAAATACAATACAAATACAAAGATAATAGAATAAAGTGTAGTCTGTAAATCAAAGATAAATGCACAGCAAGTTAAAATAACTGCATTCAAACTTATTGATAACTTACCTACTGAGAATCCTGGTTTAGTCTTAGATAAGCATACACCGGCAATATCAATACCACCTGTACTACCACTACCTTTGAGGGCAAGTCCTACACCAACACCACACATAATAGCCCCAAAGATACAGTTAGATAACATATCGCATTACTGGATGTGTTAAGTTAGGTAAGACAGATAATGTAATAGTCTGTACAACAATACTCATACCTGTTTTAAGACAAAATTCTCTGTTCAAGATTCTATATCCCATAATAAATAATGGAATATTAATCATGAAGTTGATGATCCCTACAATATTCATTGATTTAGGGATTGGTAGAAGTTTTCTTACAAAACTTCAATAATCTGTGATGTTCCAATAACGCCTCCAAAGTTCAAGCCATTAGGTGTTACGAACAACCAGATTCCTAAAGATAATAAGATACTTCCAGCGATAACTTCGCCGTACTTTTCTAGATTTTTCCTCATAGCGTCCCTTTTTCTTCTCATATCATAGAATATTTAAACAAATAAAAGAATGCCTTTCAAGCATTCTTTAGTAAATTCCATATTCAATAAATATATTCGCAATAGACTCAATAATATAGAGTACAGGTACCTGTGTTGTTGAACTATAAAAGTAACTATTTTTAGTACTTGGCATATAATACGTAAGAGCTAAATCAGACATCTTTTGCTGAGGAAGAAGCATTATTTGTGACTACAATAATTTTAATACCATAATTTTTAATTCTTTGATACGATCAATGACCTCTCTTGTTTCTCCCGAAACCGTGAAGAAAAGAGCACAGTCATTTTGATCATACATCCCCCTAAAACGGGCACTGAAGTCTTCACTATACATTGTACGTTTTCCTTTACGATTAAATAAAGAAGCCGCAAACTTCGCAATCGCATCACTTAAGCCAATGCCAGAACAGATCATCACCTCATGACTATTCACAATTATTTCTGCCGCTTGATGAATAAGATCATCAAACTCTTTATTATCTACGCGATTAAAATAATCGAGAATATAATTTAAAGCACGTTTGTTTTGTACAGGTTTATCTTCCTGGTCTAATTTCATTTCTGCTTTCCATTCTAAGAATCCTTCATAACCAAGTTTTTTAGCTACTCTTGTAATCATAGAAGAAGACACATGAAGATCTGTAGACAAATCTTTAAGTTTCATATGAATCACTTCATGACGATGAGAAATGATGTAGTTGTAAATATCTAATTCTAAATCACTTAATTGATTCATTTGATCTACCGTAACCATAAAATACCTCCAAAAGGTATTTTATCACACTTTATGCAAATCTCTTTTTCATTTTCTTATTCTGTTTCTTATTTTTCTTTTTCAATACTCAACAACATATTCTTGTAGTCTTCTGACTTAATGTCTACAACAAGTGTATGTGAGACAATATCATGTAATGATTTCTTAGACTTTAAGATAATCACAAGTATCCCAGATAATATAGTAATAACGAGTCCTACTTTATTCCAGATAGAGGCAATATTGTATCCAGTTAATACATTGACTAACTGATGAAACATATTACTGCATGTATAAATACTTCCTTCTACTAAGAAGATCATAATAACCTGTCTGATGATCAGTTGTTTCACATTCACTTCTTGATAGTCATCATTCACAATCTTTAATCCTAATAGTTTTTTTACCTAAAGTCTGTCCTTTCCAGATTATAGGTAATACGACATAGTACACAAATGCAACTGAGAGTGAAAGAACACCTGCAAGTACTTGATAATATCCCTTAAATATAGATAACTGCTGAGGAATATAGACAGCATCCTTATGAAGAGACATATACAACAAAATAAGAGGAAGTGATGATAAGACACTTCCTAAATACCAATCAATACCATAAGCGATTATACGTTTGATATAACCTGTTTTATTCACAGGTTCATTTCTTAATTTATTCACATCTTATCATCCTCCTTTATTAATTTAAGTGCTGATATAAAGCACCGATTAAGTTCGCATCATTACGATATTCACAAACTACGATTTCTGGTGGTAATGTGCTTGCATAACATGAATTATAGATTTCATCAAAGTTCTTTTTGATAAGTTCTAATAGTAATGGCTGTGCACTAATACCTCCGCCAATGGCTACTTTTTCACAATCAAAGATCTGATTGATGTTGTGATCTGTACTGCAGTTTCTAAACAGAACTGATTTAATCCTTTTAAGACAGCTTCATTTCCATTATTTGCCATTTCAAAGATTTCTTCACCAGTATAGTGTTCTTCTGTTTCTAATGCTTCCTGGATATGTAATAGTAATCCATTGATTCCATTACTTGCATACCAAGATGTATCACCATCATATGGCTTATGATAATCAGTGATGATATTAGAAAATTCACCTGCACCAAATCTACATCCGCTTAATACCTTATGATCTCTTAATTAAGGCACCACCAATAGCTGTGCCAAGAATCACTACAGCGCCGTCCCGAATATCCCGAAGACTACCAAAAACCTAGTTCTGCATTATGCGGCACATTTTGCATCATTACCAATTGTGACTCTTACACCACAACGCTCAGATAGTAATTCTGCCATATTTATATCATGATTATAAGCTAAAGCACCACCAGTGTAACAATAACCCTTATTAGGATCAATTCTTCCTGGCATACTCATCGCAATACCAGATACATCAGAATATGTATTATAAAGAGATTGAACGCTATTCACAAATGAATCAAGGCAATCTAAGGGAGTAGGTACCTTACCTCTTTCATATATATTCTTTTTGCATCCATTACTGCATATTTAATAGCACTGCCACCAACATCTAGAACTAAGTATTTTTCATAATTTTTCTCCGTTACTTTCTATTACTTTCTTATACCAATCAAAGGAATCCTTCTTGCTTCTTGCAAGTGTTCCATGACCTGCATTATCTTTATCTACATAAATGAAACCATAACGTTTCTTCATTTCACCCGTACCAAAGCTAACACAGTCAATACATCCCCAAACAGTATAACCTAATAAGTCTACACCATCAATATCTACTGCCTTCTTCATTTCTTCGATATGCGCTTTAAGGTAATCAATACGGTACTGGTCATGTACTTTTTCCATCTACCATCTGGTCCACTGCACCGAAGCCATTTTCTACAATAAATAGAGGAAGGTTATAACGGTCATACATCCAGTTTAAGCTATATCTTAAACCTTTCGCATCAATTGGCCATCCCCATTCAGTCTTAGAAATATATGGGTTATCACATAAATCTGTTTCTTCATTATAGTCAAGGTTGACATCTCCATCACCCTTAACCGCAAAATGACATATAATAACTAAATCCAATATAATCTACTGTACCCTGAGGAAGAACAGCTAAGTCTTCTTCAGTAATATCTAGATTGAAGTTCTTTCTTTCAAAGAAAGATTTCATATAACCTGGATAACGTCCTCTTGCATGAACATCCATATACCAGAAACGCTTATGGTTAGCACCTACTGCCTTCAACATATCATCTGGATTACATGAATAAGGATAAATAGGTGTCATCGCAATCATGCAGCCAATCATCATAGAAGGATCAATGGCATGTCCTTCTTTAATAGCCATCGCACTTGCAACAAGCTCATAATGCGCTGCCTGATAAACAGTACGTTCTTTGTCTTCACCTTCTTCAAATATAATACGAGTTAGTAAATACAGCTACGTCTGCTTCATAGTTCGCCTGGTTGTTGATTTCATTGAAAGTCATCCAGTATTTAACTTTATTGTGGTATCTTTCGAAACATACTTTTGCGAATCTTACAAAGAATAATCATCTTTCTGTTTCTCCATCCACCATATTTTTCTACTAAATGATAAGGCATTTCAAAAGTGTAATAATGTGATGACTGGCTGAAATACCATTCTTTAATAGTTCATCAAACATATCATCATAGAACTTTAAGCCTTCTTCATTTTGGTGTTTTCATCTCCCATTGGGAAGATTCTTGCCCAGGAAATAGATGTTCTAAAACATTTAAATCCCATTTCTTTAAATAAAGCGATATCTTCCTTATAGTGGTGATAGAAATCAATCGCTGTATGATTTGGGTAGAACTGATCGGGTTCAATTGTTTTAGTGATCTTTCTACGAGTAGTGGCAGAACCAACTGTCATCATATCTGAGACATTTGGTCCTTTACCACCTTCATTAAATCCACCTTCTACGATGTGCAGCAACTGCTCCACCCCATAAGAAGTCTTTACGCATTGTTTTCTCCTGCTTCTTCTGCTTCTTTTTTGATAGCGGCTCTTGTGCTTGCTGCAACGAATGGTAAGTAAATTAAAGTACTTACGACAAAGCAAAGAATACCTATAACTAATGCCATAATGTTGTTAGCACTTTGATCCTAAGAATGGTGTTAAGAATCCTGGAGTTGTCAAGCAACTTGATAAGCAACTGGTGGGATGATCTTAATCACACATACACAGAAATAACCAATAAGGTTACATACGATTGGTGCTAAGATGAATGGAATAACATACATTGGGTTCATAACGATTGGTAAACCAAACATGATTGGTTCATTGATGTTGAATAGTCCTGGAACTAATGACATCTTACAAATAGAATATTCACCTTTATTCTTTCTACCTACGATAAACATAGCGGCAATTAAACCAAGTGTAGCACCTTTTGATCCTCCACCATTACCAAATGCATCGTTGATTGAACCCCAGTTTACTGGATAAAGGTGCACCCATGCAGAACCATGAGCTGCAACATAAGCTAAGTTTGCGTTTCCCTGTTCTGTGAAGATCACTGAACGTAATGCACTTAAAGTGTTAGGACCATGGATACCTACAATCCATAACATCTGCTGTACTAATACGAATACGATGATTGTACCCATAGAGCTTCCAAGAGATGTTAATGGAGCCTGGATAGCGTTATAAACAACAAACTGAATACCCGAGGAGTAATCATTGAGAATAAGTAGTTTAATACACCCATGATGGCAAGTACTAACATCATTGGGATTAATAAATTAAATGACTGTGCTACTGCAGGAGGTACCATTTCTGGCATCTTGATTCTTAACTTTTCATTTCTACCAAAACGAGTTAATAATTCTGTAGTTAATAGACCTACTAATAATGCAACGAATAATCCCTGTGCACCAAAGTAAGTAGTTGTTAAACCAGTTCCTGCATTCTTACCTGCAAATGCACGAGCAGCAGGATAAAGAATAAAGAAAGATGAAAGAGATGTAATACCACATAATACTTTATCTTCACCCATGAAGAGCTAACTGATAAGCCACTAAGAATGCGATGATGATTGATAAGATATTAGTTGTACCATTGATAACAGAACTTAAAACAGCCATTGATTACTAAGTTTGAGCTGAATGATAAAGTGACACGCACGGCTGCCACATGGCGCTGACCATTGATTTTTGCAGCTAATGGTACGAAGTAACGTTCCATAAAGCTTTGAATTGCTTCCATTTTGTTTCTCCTCTTCTTATTTCGTTCGGCCGATGTTGAAAAACGTTTTCGTTTTCCGTAATTGATTCTATCAGAGGATTAGAAATAAAAAAGGGCTTGAAGCCCTTCCAGACTGTTGACAAACTAAATGTTAACAGTCTTTTCTTTTTAAAATCGAATAGTATGTGATAATATAGTTAATGCCGTAAGTGTCCACACTCCAATTAAGCAAATTTGTGGCCTTACGGTCTTTTCGTTTCCTGTCAATTAAGGCCTAAAAATGGTATAATTAAGATGCTTAATTGGAGGATATAAATATGGCAATGACTAATCGTGCAAACATTAAACGTGATGGACTTATCATGAGTACTTTAGACGACCTAGTACCACAGGATCATTTGGTTAGAACACTGGAAGCTACGATAGACTGGAAATTCATCTATCCGTTAGTGAAATCACTTTACAGTAATTTCGGCAGACGTTCTATTGACCCTGTGGTACTTTTTAAAATGATTTTTATCAATTATACATTCGGCATCAATTCTATGAGAAAGACCTGTGAAGAGATCAAGGTCAATATAGCTTATAGATGGTTTTTAGGTATCAGCATTTATGAAGATGTTCCAAACTATTCTACATGGTCTAAGAACTATCAGAGAAGATACAAGGATAGTGAAGTCTTTGACCAGATTTTTTAATCATATCATCAAGCACGGCATTGATAACGGCTTTATTGATACCACTACTGTCTTTGGCGATGGCACACATAGAAAAGCTAATGCGAATTCTAGAAAAGCTACAGATAGGGAAGTAGAGATTGTAGCTAAGGCATATGAAAAGAATTACTTGAAGAAATCAATGAAGAAAGAGCAGAAAATGGCAAGAAGCCATTTGAATCATTAGACAAGAAAGAATATGCATTTGATGAAGACTGGAAAAGAAATTGAATTAAAGAAAACAAAGCATGTCAAAGAAAGCACTACAGACCCAGAATGCGGTCTGTTCCATAAGGGTGAGAAGCAGAAGTGCTTTTGCCTATTCACATATGACAATATGTGACAGATACGGCTATGTTCTCTTTAATAAGGTGGCACCAGGAAACATGCATGACAGTGCAATATTCTCGAAATATATAATGAACTTATCCAGAAATATATAATGAACTTATCCAGAAATATGAAGCCATCTTTAAAAACGAATATTTATGTCTAGATGAAAAAAGGATATAAAACAACCAACAATACATCACAAAGGACTGTGAAGGAATCAAAATGTCACCAGATTACTGGGAATCTGATAGAGAAGAAAGATTATATGGTGAATGGAAAATCGTCTATGAAAAGAAACAATTGAACATGTGTTTGCAGATTCATGCGATTACGCGTTTAAGTGAAAAATCAGCACGAAATGACTATAAAACAACCAACAGAGAAGGATTGTGCAAGCAAAAGAATGAAAGCATAACCCCAAAGGACTTGCGTTTTTTATATTTAAAGTGATATATGAATATTTCAAGCAAATAAAAACCACGCCTAAAAGACGTGGTTTTCACTGCGGCTGTAAGCCTATGTTACTTGCTCGCGTCTAAAGGCGCAGCTTTCACTTCGTTCAAGCTATCGCTTTTGACTCTCGCTTTCCCTCAAAGGGAATTTTTATTTTGCCTTCTTGCCACGTTTTCTATTTTCTTCGCGAATTCCTTTTTCTTCAAACGGATCCTTATATTCTTTTACGCTTAGTTTATCCATGGCAATATCATGCTGTTCTTGTTCTCTTATATACTTTGCGACTGTTTGATCATTTAATCCAACAGTGCTTACATAATATCCTTCTGCCCAGAAATGTCTATTTCCATACTTATATTTCAAATTTGCATGTCTATCAAAAATCATCAAAGCGGATTTTCCTTTCAGATATCCCATGAATGCTGAAATGCTTATCTTTGGTGGTATCATCACTAACATATGCACATGGTCACTCATCAAATGTCCTTCTATAATTTCCACTCCCTTGTATCGACAAAGTGTTCTTAGTATTTCTCCTATATCTTCTCTTAGTTGATTATATATCACTTTTCGTCTATACTTTGGAGTGAAAATGATGTGATACTTACACATCCATTTTGTATGTGCTAAAGAGTTTGCTTTATTAGCCATTATTAATCACCTTTCCTTTTCTTATAATGATAGCTTGAACAACTTCATTATATCGGAAAGGTGATTCCTTTGTATAACTATTTTATCGCTCCACCCGCATAGCAGGTGGTTTTTTTTCGCACATTTCATGTGCTCAACTGACTAAAGTCACTAATTCTCTTTTCAGAGAATTACACAACAAAAATGAAAATACCAATTTGGGATAGCCCAATTGATATTTTCATCTAATTTGTCAACAATCTGAAAGGGCTTGAAGCCCTTCTTGAATAGTATGCATTATCTGCAAAATGTTTCACTATTGTAACGTATTGTGACACATATGCAATGTCATATTAGAAAAGTATTTCAATAATACTTAATGCAGGTACCTGCGTAGTATGAGACATCTCTCCTGTTCTTACATCATTAATATAGTAGCTGATATGATAATCACTCATTTTCACAAAGTGTATTATCATCAGAAACAGTAATTGTGATTAAAGTACTTCCCGCCTGCTTATAGCCATTAGCTTTTCTAATAAGTTGGTGTGTCTCTGAGAAACAGATAACATGACAACCACAATATTTTGTGCCATCCATAGATACCCTTGATAAGGATGCATTAAGGCTGCACTAAAGAAACCATTGGTAGAAAAACGTCTTGCTGCATATTCCGCAATCTTACCCGAATCTCCCATACCATCAAAAATAATCATATTCGCATTACCTAGTACATAAGCAACTTCTTTGAATAAATCGATAATAAGGAGTATTGAACTTCTTTAAACAGTCGATAGTTTCATCTAGGTCATTGACCATATGAAGAGACACTTCTTTTTTCTTCTTTCTTATAAGCATATTTTAATTCAGGGAAAAGCTGTCATATCCCATCTTTTTCAAAGCGCATAATAGAAGCTGTAGATGTAGGAATTTCATCTGCGAGTTCTCTTACACTCATATAAGGGAATTGAATGCTGTGCTTCAATATATAGTTATATATACGCATATCTGTTGTACTAAAGCTTTTAATTTTTTCTTCATTAAACATCTAACAATTACCTCTATATACACTCTTTAAATATTTCTTAGCTACTTTTACCATTTGGTCAATAAGTTCTATAGATGTAGGAGATTCATGATAATGATACTCGGGGGAAAATAACGTGTGATATGTAACACAATATTCGGATCGATAGACGCTAACCACTTTGCTTCTTCTTCCATATCTTCGAGACTATCATTGATACCAGGTACAATCAAAAAGTGACTTCTAGATGACTTGTAGAAGCATAGTAAATACTCTTTTTTACTGTGTTTAAGTCACTGATAATTTCTTATAAATATCTTCTTTAAATCCTTTTAAATCAATATTCCATGCATCTACTAAAGGAGATAACTCCTTTATGTATTTTTCTTCTATCATTCCATTAGAGACAATAACAGTCTTTAAATCATGCTTCTTACATAATACAAATGTATCATAAATAAACTCATAACTGATCAGTGGTTCATTATAAGTAAACAGCAATACCGATATTCCCTTCTTTTTTAAATCTAAAGGCGACTTCAACAAGTTTTTCAGGTGTTGAATGCACCTGTACAGAAGAGCCTTTATCCTGTGATATGGTGTAGTTCTGACAGAAAGGACATTTCATATTACAGCCATAAGAACCGACAGATAATATCTGTGTTTCAGGATAGAAATGATAGAGAGGCTTCTTTTTCAATAGGATCTAAAGAAAAGAAGTAATAGCACCATAGTCTTTAAAGTACTATGCTTCCTTCTTTATTCATTCTTTGATGACAGAATCCTGTCTGTCCTTCTTTTTAATACACATTGATGAGGACATAAATCACATCTAATCATGTCTGATCACCTTGAATCTTTCTATCTTGATCTTCTCTCCTTCATGAATACCTGCCTTATGACAAGCTATCTGAATCTGATCAGTCACTGTATCCACACCTTCTAAATCGGGTAAGAGTAAACCTCTTTTAGAACCATGGGATACTATAATACCATAGATATGAGGATCCCAATGTACTGATATCTTCTACTGGTTCTATTTCTCCTAATACATCGACTGAGATAACGAGATTATCTAGTTCTTCTTCTGTAATAGGATCAAGCGTGGATCTTCACTACATGCACTGATCGCATTATGTACTATTTCTAAGGCAATATTATCCTGTACAGGCATAAAGGTACCAATACAGCCTCTTAAACGCCCTTCTTCATGAATAGATACAAAAGACACCTGCACGTCTTTTCATCTCTTCTGTGACTTCTGGAATGATTTCTACTTTCTCTTTCACATAATGTTCTATTGTGGTTCTAGCCAGTCTGACATAGTCATCTTCATGTTCTTTGATCTTCTTGACTTCTTCCTGCATCTTCTTTTTATATTGGTTTCCTATATCACGTGTTAAATCTTCACCACATATTTCGAAACCACATACACCATAACCTACTCCAAATGGTCCTTCATAAGAATAAAAAGTTTGGTTTAATCTTTTTTTGATCTAAAGCACCTGCCATGATGCTGGAATGATCTCAGTCCACATTCAGCAGCTGCTTCAGTAAAGATAGGATCAAATGTTAGAAAACGCATAAAGTCACTATTCTTCCATGCTGTAATAATATCATGATCGAAAAGTGGTCCTTCTTCTTTAGAACCATAAGGACCATCCGCTTTTTTAAACAATGAGACAAATCACCACTCGCAATTAATAAAACATTCTTATCTCCTACTGCTTCTTCTTTAATACATTGTCCAAAGCGATAATGAGTAAGAGGAGATAAACCAGATATTCCAATTCTTACAACTTTATAGTCCTTTAGATACTTATTTAAAGTAAAGAGGAATCATTGTGCCATGATCTAAATCATCATCTTTTCTAATGTTCCTGCAAAATATGATGCTTCTTAGCAGATTGAGTGATCTTCTTTACAAGTTCTGTATCATAATCCACTTCTATTCTTACATTTCCTGCATGAAACTGACTAAAGTCTCTCTGATGCATGTTTACTGAAGAAATATGAATATAATCACTATAGGCAATCATGAGGACTGATCACAATCACTGTTTCTATTGGAAGAGTAGATACATATTTCATAATGGATTCATAAGACTGTATTGTGTTACTAATAGTTTCTCTTCTCCTTGACCTATTTGGGAATGATTAATGGAGGATGAGGGACACACATAGAATAAAGTATAGACATAAAATCATCTCCTTTACCCTATTATAAAACAAAAAGAAGATGATTACTCACCTTCTAGTTCTTTCTCAAAGTCTTTTAAATTGTTTCTAATTCTTCTAATATATTCATCTGTGTTAAATGATTTTAATCTTTGCAGAACCCTCTTAACCCTTTGACATACCAAGGTGCCTGTCCAACGCATTTGTCTAATCGCATTCTTTTCACCTTCAGTTTTTTTACTAAACGATGAGCATGATCAATACATAACTGAATACGTGCATGATAGTCTGGCTCTTCTTCTAGAATACCTTCTTCTAGATATTTCACCATTCTACGAATCACAAATGGATTACCTAAAGCACCTCTACCAACCACATGACAGCATCACAGCCTGTTTCTTCCATCATTCTTTTCGCATCTTGGTGTTCTGACATCACCATTCCCAATAACTGGAATACTGACTGCTTTTTACTTTTTAATCCATGACCAATCTGCATGACCTTCATACATCTGTGAACGTGTACGACCATGAATAGCCACTGCACTTGCACCTGCTTTTTTCCATTAATTGTGCCATTTTCTACACAGTTAATATGCTTCATATCATAACCGATACGCATCTTAACAGTCACTGGTACATTCACTGCTTCTACGACAGCCTTCACAATATCATATGCAAGTTCTGGATACTGCATTAAATAACTACCTGCATGAGCCTTTAATACCTTATTTACAGGCCATCCCATATTAATATCAATAATATCACAATCAGAATGTTCCTCTACAAACTTGGCAGCTTTGACCATAGTCTCTACTTCACCACCAAAATCTGCATACTCATAGGGTGTTGATCTTCACCTACTGCAAGCATATCAATTGTCTTTTGATTTCCATAACATAACGCTTTATCACTGACCATTTCAGATACCACAAGTCCTGCACCAAACTCTTTTTACAAGTCTACGGTAAGCGACATTTGTGATACCTGCCATAGGAGCCATGATAATAGGATGTTTTATTTCTACGTTTCCAATTTTCAACATTTTTAATCACCATCACAAAATATACCATATTCTGACACAATACAAAGATAAATTATGTTTATACTATGAGTTGTGAAAGGAAGTTCCCGGATCCTTTCAATAATATATATATCGTTTTTCATTTCCTTCGAAAAACGGAGGTCTTCCCTTCCTGCTTCTTTTTATTTTTATCATAATCTGATTGTACAAACTATTCATACATTCTAAGATGAATATAAAGGGAGGAATGAAGATGAAAAGAAAATACACTTTCTATAATCATGTTTATATTATTTGAGATGATTGCGATTACTTTATGGCTCACTAAAGATAATTTATTTTACATGTTGAACTTTAGCTATATAGGCACTTGTCTTGCCCTAGGTACCGCATTATTTACTGCAGGAAAGAGCTATGCAAGACATTTTGTACAATTGGCAGTAGGCAGTTATTTGTTGTTGTATTTAGGTATTATCTCTCAAGAAAATATGCAGATTGAAGGCTTCTGGTACTATTTGTTTTTGGGTACTTTTGAAGCAGCCACTATTCACTATGCGATTGCGAAGATCTTTGGACCTCTTATATTTGGTCGAGGATGGTGTGGTTATGCCTGCTGGACAGCTTGATCCTTGACTTCTTACCTTATAAAGACCACAGAAACCAAGAGTAAAAGAAACTTGGAATATTACGTTATGTCATGTTTGTATGTTCTCTTGCATTGGTATCAGGATTATTCTTAATGAAAGTCGCTCATCTAGAAAAAATCATGTTCTATCTATTTCTTCTAGGCAACGCCTTTTACTATATTGTGGGTATTGCGCTTGCCTATATATTTAAAGATAATCGTGCATTCTGCAAGTATTTGTGTCCTATTACAGTATTTCTTAAGCCTATGAGTTATTATTCATTCCTACGTGTACATTGTGATGAAAGTCAATGTGTGCACTGTAATAAATGTTTAAAGGTCTGTCCTATGAATGTAGAAGTGAATAAAGAGTCACGTAAACGTAAAAAACAGCACTGACTGTATTCTTTGTTATGAATGTGTAAAGAGTGTCCAGTTAAAGCACTCCATTAGTTCAACACATACTTCTCCATAATATCTAGATATTTATTATAAATTCATACTCTATACTAGTTATTGAAAGGAGGAAAATATAAGTAACTAAATACATCAACTATTGTGATTAAATG
>VOFG01001295.1_pt1 | contig 15162 bp, 24 predicted proteins | sample 5384171 | NCBI WGS metagenome assembly VOFG01 (sample SAMN12384726, study PRJNA508395) | human gut metagenome | isolation source: healthy gut F | host: Homo sapiens
GCATTTCGTATAGAATTATAAAGATAAGTTCGGAAGAAGGCAATGATAAAATCTCATTTTCTTTTCCCACATAGTTGCAAAAGATCCTGTACAATATCTTCGGCAGCTTGTTGGGAAGAGAGAAAGTTGATGGCATACAACACCAATGCTTTATAATATTCATTATAAAGCTGATGATAAACAGTTGGGCGTTGCTCATTTATACCTTTATAAAGGAACTTTTTTCTTCGTTCATGGTGAAATATTATGTTTTATGCAGCAAATGTATAAAATATCTAGCATAAAGAAGCCTTTCAAACCCTATAGTGTTTGTGAATGCTACTTTTTTCTTTAGTTCATACAACAATAATAATGTTGTTATAGAGAAATAGCCCTTTCCTTATTTTATAAAATATTGTTCTTGCTGCCTGTTTGTAACATCATTTTTTATTTGGAATAATATTACAGCAAAAAACGTTACTCTGTTCTGAAACTTTAGAGAATCAATGCATTATAGTCTCTCTAAAAATCTTTATATTTGCAGACCGTTTGAAAAATGATAGTGAATAATAACAATACAATAACTTAAAAACAACCAAAATCAGATGAAGCAGGATATGATTGTTATCCTTGACTTGGGTAGTCATGAGAATACGGTGTTGGCTCGCGCCATCCGTGCATTAGGAGTTTATAGTGAGATTTATCCTCACGATATCACAGTGGAAGAACTGAAAGCATTGCCCAATGTAAAGGGTATTATAATTAATGGTGGACCGAATAATGTAATTGATGGCGTTGCTATTGATGTAAATCCGGCTATCTATACTTTGGGAATTCCTGTCATGGCTGCAGGGCATGATAAAGCAACTTGTGAAGTGAAGTTGGCAGAATTTACAGATGATATCGAGGCTATAAAGGCGGCAGTGAAATCATTCGTATTTGATACTTGTCAGGCTGAAGCTAACTGGAATATGGCGAACTTTGTCAATGATCAGATCGAGCTGATCAGACGTCAGGTGGGTGATAAGAAAGTATTGCTGGCATTGTCGGGTGGAGTTGATAGCTCTGTGGTAGCAGCTTTACTTCTGAAGGCAATTGGTAACAATCTGGTTTGCGTACATGTTAATCATGGTTTGATGCGTAAAGGGAGAGTCTGAAGATGTTGTTGAAGTATTCAGCAACCAGTTGAAAGCAAATCTGATTTATGTAGATGTAACAGACCGCTTCTTGGATAAACTGGCAGGTGTGGAAGATCCCGGAACAGAAACGTAAAATTATTGGTGGTGAGTTTATTCGTGTGTTCGAAGAAGCGCGTAAGCTGAATGGTATTGATTTCTTAGGTCAGGTACTATTTATCCGGATATTGTGGAAAGTGGAACGAAAACGGCTAAAATGGTGAAATCTCACCATAATGTAGGTTGAACCGGGGACCTCATGATTATGAATCATGCGCTCTAACCAGCTGAGCTATCCCGCCATCTTTTCTCGATTGCGGGTGCAAAGATAGATGTTTTTTTAAACTCAAAACAATTCATAACTTTTTTGTGTTTTTTCTTTAGAACAGAGGTTCTCTTTTTCTCTATAAATAGGGAGTTTGGGCCTTGAAAATGTTGCAAGTTTTTAAATAAAGTGTCTGATTTATGCCATAATTTAGAAAAAAGTATTTATCTTGGCACACGTAAAAACAATTCGAAATTGCTATGAAAAAAAAAAAAAATTCATTTGGAGTATTTGTTGAACGCAACATCTAAAAATATTCTTTGGGCAGCTATTAGCACACCGACCGGGCTGGAGGACTGGTTTGCTGATAAAGTATATCTGATGATAAAATCGTAGAATTCCATTGGGGGAAGACTGAGCAGAAGAAAGGCCGAGATTACGGCGATCCGTTCTTTTCATTTATCCGCTTCCGTTGGGAGGATGACGAGAACGAGCGCGATTACTTTGAAATTAAAGATGACTTATAATGAGTTGACAAGTGACTTGTATTAGAAATTACAGATTTCGCAGAGCCGGATGAAAGATGATATGAAAGAATTGTGGGAGTCGCAAGTGGCGAAATTGAGAAGAACGTGTGGTTTTTAGTTAACTTTCAACTAAAAATTTTCTATGCTACCTTTTTTTGTGCTAATTTTGCGTCTTAAATGCACGAACCTATTAAGATGCTACGCATAAAGAAATTAGATATATTTATCGTAAAGAGCTTCCTGATGCTCTTTGTAGGCACATTCTTCATTTGTCTCTTCATCTTCATGATGCAGTTTTTGTGGAGATATGTAGACGAGTTAGTCGGAAAGGGATTGGATATGAGTGTGATAGCTCAGTTCTTCTTTTATTCCGCATTGACACTTAGTGCCAGTATCGTTGCCGTTGGCGGTGCTACTGGCTTCTTTAATAACCTTCGGCAACTTCGGCGAACGATACGAGTTACTCGCAATGAAGGCTGCGGGTATATCCCTTGCTCAAAATTATGCGCCCGCTGGCTTTCTTTGTCTGTGGTTTGGTTGCTGTCTCTTTTTATTTCCAGAATGTCGTGGGGCCTATTGCTCAGACCAAACTGGGAACCCTGATTCTTTCTATGAAACAAAATCTCGGAATTGGATATTCCGGAAGGAGTTTTCTATTCCGAAATCAAGGACTATAATTTAAAGATAGCTAAGAAGAACCGGAAGACAGGTATGATGTATGATGTGCTGATTTATAATCTGAAAGATGGCTTTTGAGAAAGCACGTATTATATGCTGATTCGGGCGTCTGGAGATGACAGCGGATAAGCAACATCTTTGGTTACATTTGTACAGTGGTGATTTATTTGAAAACCTGAGATCACAGAGTATGAAATCTCAGAATGTACCGTATCGTCGGGAAGAATTCCGGGAAAAACATACGATTATTGAGTTTGACTCTGATTTTAATATGGTTGACGGCGATATTATGGGGCGGCAATCCAGTGCTAAGGATATGGCGCAGTTGCAGAGTTCCATTGACTCGATGACGGTTGTGGGAGATAGTATCGGACGACAGTATTACAAGGAAGTGGCAGAAGGAAATTTCCGTCCTTCTTATGGATTGACAAAAGAAGATACGATCAAAATAGAAAAGGCGGATATTCATGAATATAATGTAGACAGCCTTTATGAAGTAGCCCTTTAACGCAGAAACAGAAGGTGATTTCTTCTGCTGTCAGACGTGCGGAGAACGTGGCTAACGATCTTGGGATCAAGAAATTCACGATGGGAGAACAATGATTAGAGTATTCGAAAACATAAGACGGAGTGGCATAAGAAGATAACGATTTCACCTTTCTTGTCTGTTGTTCTTCTTTATCGGGGCTCCGTTGGGAGGTATTATCCGTAAGGGAGGCTTGGGAATGCCTGTCATTGTATCGGTATTGGTATTTATCATCTATTATATCATTGACAATACGGGATATAAAATGGCACGTGACGGTAAGTGGATTGTTTGGATGGGGATGTGGACAAGTAGCGCAGTCCTTGCCCCGTTAGGAATCTTCCTTACTTATAAATCCAATAAGGACTCTGTGGTGTTGAATGCCGATGCTTATATTAACTGGTTTAAAAAGGTTTTGGGAATTCGCAGTGTGCGTCATCTATTTAAGAAAGAAGTTATTATAAATGATCCTGATTACGCACGTCTGACGGGTGATTTGGAACGCTCACAGCAGAGTGCAAGCGTATGCTGCCAAAAACGATTTGAAAAAGCACCGAATTATTTCAAATTGTGGATGTCTATGAGAAGGATGATGTGCATTAAACAATTATCCGGTCATTCCCGTTTCTGCTCATATACGTCCGTTCCATACCTATTGGCTGAATTTGGCTGCCGGGATTATTTTTCCTGTAGGGCTATTCTTTTATTTCCGTATCTGGGCATTCCGTATCCGGTTGGAGAAAGACATGGAACGGATAATAAAAAACAATGAACAAGTTCAATTCATCATACAGAATATTAATAAATAAGAGTGTTATGGAAGAAATTAAAATGGATAGAATAGAAGATGCGATTGCTGACTTCAAAGAAGGCAAGTTTGTTATTGTAGTAGATGATGAAGATCGCGAAAACGAGGGTGACCTGATTATTGCCGCTGAAAAAATAACTCCTGAGAAAGTTAACTTTATGTTGAAACACGCACGTGGAGTACTCTGTGCGCCTATCACGGTATCCCGTTGCAAAGAACTGGATTTGCCGCATCAGGTGAGCGATAATACTTCTGTATTGGGCACTCCTTTTACAGTGACATTGATAAGTTGGAAGGCTGTAGTACCGGAGTGTCTGCTGCTGACCGTGCTGCCACGATTCAGGCATTGGCTGATCCTGCTTCTACACCGGCCACTTTCGGACGTCCCGGACATATTAATCCGCTGTATGCACAGGAAAAAGGAGTACTTCGCCGTGCCGGGCATACAGAGGCAACGGTTGACATGGCACGTTTGGCCGGCCTTTATCCTGCAGGTGCTCTAATGGAAATAATGAGCGATGACGGCACAATGGCCCGTCTTCCCGAACTTCGCGCAATGGCCGACGAACATGGACTGAAACTGATTTCCATTCATGACTTGATAGCTTACCGTCTGAAGCAGGAGTCAATCGTAGAAAAAGGGGTAGAGGTAAATATGCCCTACCGAACACGGAGCGTTCCGTCTGATCCCTTTCCGTCAGAAATCGAATGGACTGGAGCATATGGCTATATTTAAAGGTACATGGAATGAAGATGAACCGATCTTGGTGCGTGTCCATTCATCCTGTGCTACCGGTGATATTCTCGGTTCACAGCGCTGTGATTGTGGTGAGCAGTTGCATAAAGCAATGGAGATGATTGAAAAAGAAGGAAAAGGTGTCGTTGTTTATCTGAACCAGGAAGGTCGTGGTATCGGTTTGATGGAAAAGATGAAAGCATATAAACTTCAAGAAGACGGCATGGATACCGTTGACGCTAACCTTTGCTTAGGACACCTGGCAGATGAGCGCGACTATGGAGTAGGTGCGCAGATTCTTCGCGAACTGGGGGTACATAAGATGAAACTTTTGACAAATAATCCGGTGAAACGTGTAGGGCTGGAAGCATACGGATTGGAAATTGTAGAAAATGTACCTGTTGAAACAGTTCCTAACCCGTATAATGAACGATACTTGAGAACAAAGAAAGAAAGAATGGGGCATACATTACATTTTAATAAGTAAATTGCCATTTCGTTTTCATATATCGAATATAATCGCTTATTTTGCAGCGAATTTCACTCAACAACAATAAAATAGATACAAAATGAATCAATTATCAGATCGTTTGAACAGCTTGTCGCCCTCGGCGACGCTTGCCATGTCGCAAAAGAGCAATGAACTTAAAGCGCAGGGTATTGATGTTATTAACTTAAGTGTAGGAGAACCGGATTTCAATACTCCTGACCACATCAAGGAAGCTGCAAAAAAGCCGTTGATGATAACTTTTCTCGTTATTCTCCGGTACCGGGTTATCCGGCTTTGCGCAATGCTATTGTTGAGAAGCTGAAAAAAGAGAATGGTCTGGAATATACAGCTGCTCAGATTTCATGTGCGAATGGTGCGAAACAATCAGTTTGTAACGCAATTCTCGTACTAGTTAATCCGGGTGACGAAGTAATTGTGCCGGCTCCTTATTGGGTGAGTTATCCCTGAAATGGTGAAACTGGCGGAAGGTACTCCCTGTGATTGTTTCTGCCGGCATCGAACAGGATTTCAAAATTACACCGAAACAATTGGAAGCTGCTATTACTCCGAAAACAAAGGCATTGATTCTTTGCTCTCCGTCCAACCCCACAGGGTCTGTATATAGCAAGGAAGAATTGGCAGGTTTGGCTGCTGTATTGGCAAAACATCCTCAAGTCATAGTGCTTGCTGACGAAATCTACGAACATATTAATTATATCGGTGCACACCAGAGCATTGCACAGTTCCCGGAAATGAAGGAACGTACAGTGATTGTGAACGGTGTATCCAAGGCTTATGCCATGACAGGCTGGAGAATAGGTTTCATCGCCGGTCCGGAATGGATTGTAAAAGCTTGCAATAAGTTGCAGGGACAATACACTTCGGGTCCTTGTTCCGTATCTCAAAAAGCAGCTGAGGCAGCCTATACAGGTACGCAGGAACCGGTAAAAGAAATGCAGAAAGCATTCCAACGCCGTCGTGACCTGATTGTGAAGTTGGCTAAGGAAGTTCCGGGATTTGAGGTGAACGTGCCGCAAGGTGCTTTTTACCTGTTCCCGAAATGTAGCTACTTCTTTGGAAAGAGCAACGGTGAACGTAAGATTGAAAATTCGGACGACTTGGCAATGTACTTGCTTGAAGATGCTCACGTGGCTTGTGTAGGCGGTACTTCATTTGGTGCTCCTGAATGTATTCGTATGAGCTACGCTACAAGTGACGAGAACATTGTAGAAGCTATTCGCCGAATTAAAGAAGCGTTGGCTAAATTGAAATAAGTTCACCGCAGATTAGATTTAAACAGATGAAAAGGCGTCTGAAAAATATTAGATTAATAAAATCATGTAAGGGTTCGCGCCCTTCTTTTATTTTTCTATCCGTTTTTGTGAATTAATCTGTGCCGTAAAATAAAAAAGGCTGCCTTCCATAGAAAGCAGCCTATACTCTTTTTGTAACTTGTATTATTCAGCCGGGTGAATTGCTTCAGACGGACAAACATCTGCACAAGTACCACAGTCAGTACATACATCCGGGTTGATAGAATAGATATCACCTTCAGAGATAGCTTCTACCGGACACTCGTCGATACAAGTTCCGCAAGCAATACAATCGTCACTAATTACGTATGCCATTTTTCTAAGATTTAAATTATTAGTACTAATTTCTCCGGCAAAAATAAGGCTTTTATTGATTGGTTGTTATGCTTCTATGTTTAAATTGACTTAATTTGTACGTCTTCTAAATAAGCTACCTCCCTATAATCTGCTATATTTTTCGTATTTTTGCACTCAAATTACTAATATATAGCGATTATGCCTTTAAATTTACCCGATAAACTACCTGCGATAGAGCTTTTGAAGGAAGAGAATATTTTTGTGATCGACACTTCCCGCGCTACGCAACAGGATATTCGTCCGCTACGGATTGTGATTCTGAATCTGATGCCGTTGAAGATTACAACGGAAACAGACTTGGTGCGTTTACTCTCCAATACACCTCTTCAGGTGGAGATTTCATTTATGAAGATCAAGAGCCACACGTCAAAGAATACGCCGATAGAACACATGAAAACGTTCTATCCGGATTTCGACCAGATGCGTCACGAGAAGTATGATGGTATGATTATCACCGGAGCTCCTGTAGAACAGATGGACTTCGAGGAGGTGACTTATTGGGAGGAAATTACTGAAATATTTGATTGGGCACGTACGCATGTCACTTCTACCTTATATATATGCTGGGCTGCGCAGGCCGGATTGTATCATCATTATGGAGTTCCTAAATATCCGTTGAAAGAGAAGATGTTCGGTATCTTTGAACATCGGGTATTGGAACCTTTCCACTCCATCTTCCGTGGTTTTGATGATTGTTTCTATGTGCCGCATAGCCGTCATACAGAAGTACGCAGGGAAGACATTCTGAAAGTTCCGGAATTGACGTTGCTTTCCGAATCGGAAGATGCCGGTGTCTATATGGCAATGGGACGGGGCGGTCGTGAATTCTTTGTCACGGGACACTCCGAATATTCTCCGCTGACACTGGACACGGAATACCGTCGCGATCTCGATAAAGGCTTGCCGATAGAGATGCCCCGCAATTATTATATAGACAATGATCCTGAAAAAGGCCCGTTGGTACGTTGGCGTGCTCATGCCAATTTGTTGTTCTCAATTGGCTGAACTACTTCGTTTATCAGGAAACACCTTACAACATCAACGATATTCAATGATAAAGCAGCGTAAAATAGAACTTCTCGCTCCGGCGAAAAACCTGGAATGTGGCATTGAAGCTATCAATCATGGGGCAGATGCAGTATATATCGGTGCTCCGAAGTTCGGTGCCCGTGCGGCAGCTGTGAACTCATTGGAAGATATTGAAGCATTGGTGCAGCATGCCCATTTGTATCATGCACGTATTTATGTCACGGTCAATACGATTCTGAAAGAAGAAGAGTTGAAAGAGACAGAGGAGATGATTCATGCACTTTATCGGATTGGCGTAGACGCGCTGATTGTGCAGGATATGGGGATCACGAAGTTGAATCTTCCTCCGATACCGCTTCATGCCAGTACACAAATGGACAACCGTACACCGGAAAAAGTAAAATTCCTTTGGGAGGCGGGTTTCCGGCAAGTAGTCCTGGCGCGGGAACTATCGTTGCGTGAAATAAAGAAGATACACGAAAATTGTCCGGAAGTGCCTTTAGAGGTATTCGTACATGGGGCACTTTGTGTCAGCTATAGCGGGCAGTGTTATGTCAGCCAAGCCTGTTTCGGTCGTAGTGCCAACGGGGGGAATGTGCGCAATTCTGCCGGTTACCTTTTAGTCTGGTAGACGCGGACGGGAAAGTGATTGTCAAAGACAAACATCTGCTTTCCTGAAAGATATGAATCAAAGTGATGAACTGGAACGGTTGCTGGATGCCGGAGCTTCCTCATTCAAAATAGAAGGACGTCTGAAAGATGTGTCTTATGTGAAGAATGTAACGGCTGCCTATCGTCAGAAACTAGATGCTATCTTTGCCCGTCGTCCGGAATATGTAAGGGCTTCTTCGGGTACGTGCAATTTCGAGTTTAAGCCGCAACTGGATAAGAGTTTCAGCCGTGGATTCACACATTATTTCCTGCATGGACGACAAAGAGATTTTCTCTTTCGACACTCCCAAGTCGTTGGGCGAGGAGATGGGGACTGTGAAGGAGATTCGCGGCAATTATCTGACGGTTGCGGGACTTAAATCCTTTAACAATGGAGACGGTGTTTGTTATATCGACGAACAGGGACGTTTGCAGGGATTCCGGATTAATCGGGTGGATGGAAACAAACTTTATCCTCAGGAAATGCCCCGCATCAAGCCCCGTACCACATTATATCGTAATTTCGACCAGGAATTTGAACGAGTGCTTTCCCGTAAGTCTGCCGAAAGGAAAATCGCAGTGCAATGTTGCTTGCCGACCATCATTCCGGTTTCTCTTTGACATTGACTGACGAAGATGATAATAGAGTCACAATCACCCTTCCACGTGAAAAAGAGCCGGCCCGGACTCCGCAGACGGACAACCTGAAAACGCAACTGTCCAAATTGGGGAATACGCCTTTCGAAGCAAAAAAATAGAAATCTCTTTTACCGACAACTGGTTTCTGCCGGCTTCGGTATTAGCCGATTTCCGCCGGCAGGCAATCGACCGGTTAATAACTGCCCGTCGAATCAATTACCGTCAGGAATTGTCGGTATGGAAGTCAACCAATCATGCTTTTCCACAAACGACGCTAACCTATCTGGGAAATGTCATGAATACTCGTGCAGCCTCTTTCTATCAGGAGCATGGGGTTCAACAGGTAGCAGCGGCTTACGAAAAAGAAGCGGTGGAAGATGCGGTACTGATGTTCTGCAAACATTGTTTGCGTTACAGTATGGGATGGTGTCCCATCCATCAACGGGTACGTTCACCTTATAAAGAACCCTATTACCTGGTGTCAAATGACGGCAAACGTTTTCGTCTGGAATTTGATTGTAAGAATTGTCAAATGAAAGTAAAAGCGGCTCAATGAGAATCATTATTCACAATTTTCACCACAGTTTTCACCACAGAGGACGCAGAGGACACAGAGGATATAGTGGAGGTAACATCTTCACTCATTCTTCTGATACAGACTGTTTGAGTGTTTTTGGAAAAAGTGTAGAAAGTTTTTCTCTTTACCTTCTTTCCCCTTTTTACCCTCTTTATCCTTTTTATCCTCTGTGTCCTCTGCGTCCTCTGTGGTGAAAATAGTGATGAAAACAGTGATGAACCTCCTACTATGTTTACTTTTGCTCTCATCTTGTTATTATAAAGCACCGGCTTTGGATTCGGAAGAACTGTCGAAGAAGACGAAAGACTCGTTGAACTTACTTGTACGAACGGCATTATACATGGAATACAAACTTGGAAGTAGTCGATGATTCCATCTCTTTGGAATGTCTTCCGATAAAAGATACTTTTATTCAGTTGAATAAAGGGGATAGGGTAGTTGTTGCCGAGTTTGCCATTCACCCTGCCGATAGTGTGGACAGTGTCTGGGTAAAGCTGGCTCACACACAGGAGGAGCAGGGCTGGATACGTGAAAAAGAACTCAAGAAGTCATTTGTGCCGACTGATAGTATTTCGCAGGCCATTCATCTTTTCAGTGATACGCATGCTTCTTATTTCATTATCATCTTCGCTTTATTCGTCGGTGTATATCTGTTTCGCGCTTTTCGTCGAAAGCAGTTGCAGCTGGTCTATTTTAATGATATAGATAGTGTTTATCCGTTATTTCTCTGCCTGTTGATGGCTTTCAGTGCGACGGTTTACGAATCAATGCAGGTCTTTGTGCCGGATACGTGGGAACATTTCTATTTCAATCCCACCTTATCGCCTTTTAAAGTGCCTTTTATACTTTCAGTCTTTTTGTTGAGCATCTGGTTGTTTCTGATTGTCGCTTTGGCGGTGCTTGATGACCTGTTCCGGCAGTTGACTCCCGCCGCTGCGGTCTTTTTATCTGCTGGGACTGATGTCCAGTTGTATTTTCTGCTATTTCTTCTTTATCCTGATGACACATATTTATATCGGTTATTTGTTCCTTGCATTCTTTATCTGGGTTTTTGCGAAGAAGGTGCATCGGAATATCAGCTATAAGTATCGTTGCGGACATTGTGGGGAGAAGTTGAAGGAGAAAGGTATTTGCCCCCATTGGAGCGATTAATGAATAATCTTTTATATCTTGTTTTTATATTCAAATCATACTTCTGAATGATGGAAATCAGACTTACCGAATTGAAAGATCTCCCTTTGGTGATGGAGATTTATGATTATGCCCGTGCTTTTATGCGTGCCAATGGGAATGCAACCCAATGGATTGACGGCTATCCGTCCGAATCATTTATCCGTCAGGAGATAGAAGACGGTCATAGCTTTGTCTGTACGGACGAACAAGGGGAAATATTGGGAACTTTCTGCTTTATATTAGGCGAAGATCCTACTTATCTGAATATTTATGAAGGTGCATGGCTTAATGACGAACCTTACGGTGTCATCCACCGGATGGCTACCAGCGGTAAAAGGAAAGGCGTATCGGAAGCCTGTCTGAACTGGTGCTTTGAACATTTTGAGAATATCCGTGTGGATACACATCGGGATAACAAAGTTATGCAGCATATTCTGGCGAAATACGGCTTTCAGCGCTGTGGCATCATCTATGTCAAGAACGGGACAGAGCGCATTGCTTATCAAAGAATACTTTAATTGTGCGCTACCTTTCTCATGCAGTCTGTTCATAGATAAGTTGTTAGTCCATATAGATCAAGCATCAGTATTATATGGAGCAAGCGTTGGTTTCCTCGGAGGAAACGCCAGTTCCCTTTAAAAGGAACGGTCGTTTCCATTAAAAGGAACGGCCGTTCCCTCACCGGGAAACGACAGTTTCCATTGCAGGAAATGATAGGAAACTATAAGTTGTTGAGATCTAGTTATATAGAGTTCTGTTGGCAATGTTATAGAGTTCATGTTCATGCCCGTACGGTTTTGAGCTAAATGATAGTCAGGCTGACCATTCAGCAGATCAGCGAACAAGCTGAACTTCTCGAATCAATCATTCTTCGGGAAGTTCTTTAAGCGCTGTGCTGGTATGTCTCCAAAGGACTATATGAACAGTTGATCTGTTATTTCTTAGAATCGGCAGCGGAGGTCTATTCCGAATTGTACGGGACGTCCTTTCTGCATAAATCCTTTGTTCATCGTTTCAAAGTAGAAGGCTGCATAGTCTTTGTCCAGGAAGTTACGTGCCCAGAAGCCTGATCATTGCATTCCCTTTTTCAAGATTTGCACGCCAGTTCAGTGTGCCGTAAAAGATTGGCTAACATCATTCAGTTCCGTCCAGTAGATGCGTCCGGCAGCATTGTAGTTTGCTTGGAATACAACACGGTCGAAGATGGAACGGGAGCTACAGGTGATGGCGTATTCTCCTCCGATATTAAGCGTATGCTTGGGGACGAAGGGAACATATTTGCCGTTGTAGTCGCTTTTTACTGTTAGGTTGCCATCTTTGTCTGCTTCATTTATAATATAGTCGGTAAAGGTGGCGTACGTATATCCGTAACTTGCGTTCAGACTTAGTTCGTTGGTCAGGCTGGCGCGGAGGGATGCTTCTGCACCGTAGCTGTTGCTTTTGCCTGCATTGATTGTGGTACGTCCAAGACCGCTGCCGATAAATTGAGAGAGTTGCTGGTCACGGGTATCCATATAGAAAGCCTGCAAGGTCGGCCCAGAGTTTTCCTTCCCACAAAGTGAGATGAGTACCCACCTCATAATTCCATGAATATTCCGGTTCATAGGTGGTTGCATCTTTTACTTCGGGTATAGCAGGCATTTTGTCTCCTATCATTCCTTCAATCAATGTGCTGTATTTTTCGAACTCCGCACTTTTTTAATGGCTTCTACCATCGAGTGCGCCTGTTGCCCAGTGATTATATCAGAGAACATTTGGACATTATAGCCTCCCGAACGGTAACCCTTGGATACTGTAGCGTAAACGTTATTGCCTTTTCTCCATTCGTATTGTAAGGCAAACTTGGGTAATAATTGGACATAATCTTCAGATAGTTTACCATAGTAGGCAGCATCTGCTATCAGGTCTTTGGCGGTAATAACCATAGGGCCCATGGCAAAGTTGAAGTCGAAGTTGAGTGGGTCGCTTGCCGAATTGTACTTCATACTCATCTTTTCGTAGTCCAGACGAAGACCTACAGTGAAGGATAGTCCTTTGGTAAAAAGGTTATTGAAGGTTGATTGATGAAAAATGGCTCCGTTCCATATTGAGTATCAAAGTTGCCACTGACTTTTAACGTAGGGTTAAGAACACTCATGCTCATCTTAGGTGCTTTATTCCTAAATTTTCAAAGATGCTGTTGGTATTTCCTTCAATAGTTTCTTTTACCCCGTCTTCTTTGAAGGTAACCGGACCGTCTGTATTCAATGTCTGATAGAATCCAAAGATACCTGTTGTCCATTCCCACTTACGGTTGGGCTTCGATTTAAGCACAATTTCTTCTGAAATAGTATTTAGTTTCTGCTTCTGGGTAAGATTGAATATGTTCTTTTCAGTAAAGTCCTGGTCGAGAAACATTCGGTCTTTCAGATGCTGATAACCGGTAACAGCGCTTAGGATGAAATTCTTGGCTTGATATTCGACATTAAATCCTGCATTCAGCAGGTTACGGTAGTAGTTGCTTCTATCATTATATGCAATCTTTCCGATCATTTCTTCCCGTTCTTCAGTCTTTCCCTTGTTGACGCCTTCCTGGGTGATGCCTGTGTAAAAGTAAGGATATCCTCCTTGGTCACTATATTCGTAGCTGACATTCAAGTCTAGTTTAAGGTTATCTTTCGGCAGATAAATACCTCTGAACCGTCCACCTCCTGCATTGCCTTTGTCTACCCGTTCATTATTGCGTGCAGAGTTTTGATAGAATCCTCCGGTATGTTCGTAGAATCCTCCGGTAGAAAAGGCGAATTGGTCGGATATACGGTGGTAATGTGTTAACGATACATTGTAGTCATTATAAGTTGCTGCTCCCATACGGATATCTGTACCTTGATATGTGAAAGGTGACTTGGTGTGTACCTTGATCAGCCCGCCCATTGTATTACGTCCATACAAAGTTCCTTGCGGACCGCGGAGTACATCAATACGTTCTATGTCGGAGTAGTTGAAATCGAAAGCTCGATTTATCAATATAGGGGTATGTTGTCTACATAGAGTCCGATAGCCGGTGTGTTGATACGTGAACCAATCCCCGAATATAGATAGAAGTAGTCAGCTTTGATCCATACTCCGGAATGAAAATATTCGGAATGAGTCCGGATAATCTTTTCACGGAGTTCACTTGGTTAGCCTGCATGTCTTTCTGTGACAATACAGTTGTAGCTGCCGGCAGCTCACGTAGTTTCGGTTTTCTTTCGGAGTGGCGATCACTACCACTTCTTCGATGTCTACTACTTTAAGGGAATCTTTAGGGAAATCTTCAGCCCATGTTGTTCCTGTCGTCAGGAGTGTGAGGGCAATCATAATATTCTTTTTGTTTTCATTCGCAGTTAATTTGTCTGGTGCAAAGTAACGGCAAATATATAAGGTAGGCAATCCTCATTTATTAGGATTATGCCTCATATTTTAAGAAATCAGATTCGGTCCGCCTCTATGTATCCGTTCATTACGGCATAGATGGTTAATCCTGATACAGACTTGATTCCAAGTTTTTCCGTGATGTTTTTCCTGTGGGTGATGACGGTAGTCAGACTGATATTCAGTTTGTCGGCAATTTCTTTGTTGATTAATCCTTTGGTAATCAGAACCAGTACTTCTATCTCACGGGCAGATAAGATTTCCTGATGTACCTCCGGCATGGCAATCGGGGCATATCTTTTACAGGATAGCCGTTGTGGTGTGCATGTTGATTGAAGCTTCAAAGACTTTTCACCAGTTTCTCTTCGGGTTCGTAGATATTGAGTACAGGCACACCCGACAGTTGGAATTGCGGGCTGTCACTGGCCAGCACAATTGTTTTCCGCTTTCGGGGAGGAAGAAGGCATTGTGTTCAACATAGATTTGCGCCGAGATGAAGTAATGGGCATACATGTCCGGGGTATCATCCATTAGTTCACTGAAACTATGGAAAGTACGGATAGTTGCCATTGGAATAATTTCTTCCAATATACTTTTCAGTCCGAGACAAGTGAGGGTATTGGACTCGATAATGGCTATTTCAGGTTTGTAGTTCATTTGACCGTAGAATATTTATTAATGATTGATATAATTAGCTACCGCTTCCGCACACCGTTCTCCATCGACTCCTGCCTGAAACAATTCCACCTGCATACCCTGCACCTTCTCCGCAGGGAAATAGTCCCGAACAACAGTGACGTGCTGTAACGTCTCCTTATCCCGTACGATGCGGACTGGCGAAGAAGT
>VOFG01004241.1_pt1 | contig 15152 bp, 27 predicted proteins | sample 5384171 | NCBI WGS metagenome assembly VOFG01 (sample SAMN12384726, study PRJNA508395) | human gut metagenome | isolation source: healthy gut F | host: Homo sapiens
CGGTAATGCTGCACTGCAGGCCCATGGGGATGCCCATGCGCACAGCTTTGCGCAGTGGGTCAGGCTGAAACAGCCCTCTTCCCTGCTCCAGCGCAGCTCCGGGTAGTGGCGCAGGATGTACAAAAGACTGCCCAGACCCGCCACAGCCTGACTGAACACGGTGGCAAAGGCCGCACCGAATGCCCCCATGTTGAACATGATGATGCAGGCAGGTCCAGCCCGATGTTCAGCACGCTGGCCACCAGCAGGAAAATACAGCGGGCGCTTGCTGTCGCCCAGTGCACGCATCAGGGCGCTGGTCACATTATAAAGCAGAGTGAAGGGGATGCCTGCAAAAATGGTGCGGATGTAGATATCCGCAAGGTCGATGATGTTTTCCGGGGTGTTCGTCCACACCAGCACCGAGCGGGTCAGCGCCACAGTGACAATGGTCAGCACCACCGTGGCAAAGAAGATGGACAGCCACACGGTATTGGCGGTGTAGCGGCGCATCTCCTTGTAGTCCTTTGCGCCGAAAGTCCACGAGATGGGGATGGAAAAGCCGCAGGCGATGCCGTTCACAAAGCCCAGCACCAGATAGTTCAAACCGCCCACGCTGCCCACCGCGGCCAGCGCTTCCACGCCCACAAAACCGCCCACGATGATGGTATCGGCCAGGTTGTAGAACTGCTGGAACAGGCTGCCCAGCATCAGCGGCACTGCAAAGGCAAGGATCAGCTTCAGCGGGCTGCCCTGCGTCATATCCTTTGTCATGGAAATATACCACCTCCTGCCCAAACAAAAAGATGGATGTTCGCATTTTTGCCGTGAAAAACGCCCTGCCGGAAAGAGGCAGGACGTTTTGTACATTCATGAAAGGTATTATAGCCGAGGCACGCAGGATTTACAAGATTTGCATTGCATCAACATTTACATTTTTTTTGCAGAAAGAATTGGTGATTTTGCTTATTCCGAGTAATGCGCAAGGAACTGTTTGTGCGCTCCTCCTGCGGGTGGTCGATGAGCTGCGGGCAGGGCCTTCCTCCACCACCACGCCGCCATCCATGAACAGGATGCGGTCGGCCACATCCCGGGCAAACGTCATCTCATGCGTCACGATGATCATGGTGGTCTTGTGCTCGGCCAGATCGCGCAGGACCCGCAGCATCTCGCCCGTCAGCTCGGGGTCGAGGGCCGAGGTGGGCTCGTCAAAGCAGAGGATGTCCGGCTGCAGCGCCAGGGCCCGGGCAATGGCTACCCGCTGCTGCTGCCCACCGGAGAGCTGGTGCGGATAATGCTCCGCCCGCTCGGAAAGCCCCATCTGCGCCAGCAGTTCCCGCGCCTGCTGTTCCAGCTGGGCGTGCATCGCCTTTTTGTTGGCGCGGTAGTCCGGGCGCTCCTTTGCCAGCAGTTCCCCGGCCAGCATCACGTTCTGCAGGGCGGTGTACTGGGGGAAGAGGTTGAAGGACTGGAACACCATGCCGAAGTGCAGGCGCTTTTTCCGCACCTCGCTCTCCCGCTGGGTGGCGGGGTCAGCGGCGTCCCACATGGTCTCGCCGTTCACCTTGATGATGCCGGTGTCCGGCCGCTCCAGAAAGTTCAGGCAGCGCAGCAGGGTGGTCTTGCCGGAGCCGGACGAACCGATGATGGCCAGCGCTTCGCCCTGCTCCAAAGGTAAGAGAAATGTCCTTTGAAGACCTTTGGTATCTCCGAAATTTTTTCCAATGCCGGAGGCTTCCAGTAATGCCATGATATTTAAAAACCTCCTCAGCAGCGGAAATAATCCAGCTTCTTTTCAGCCCAGTTGAACAGCAGGGTGAGCGCGCCTACGAACACAAGGAAGAACATGCGCCGTGGAAAACAGCGGCCAGATGAGGCCCTTTGCGCTGTATTCCTTTGCCATCATGATGATCTCTTTGTTTGCAATGACGTTGGCCAGGGAGGTATCCTTGACCAGGGTGATGATCTCGTTGCCCATGGGCGGCAAAATGCGCTTGATCACCTGCAGCAGCGTCACCTTGAAAAAGATCTGGGTCCGGGTCATGCCCAGCACCTGCCCGGCCTCGGTCTGGCCCTTTGGGAACAGCTTCGATGCCGCCGCGGTAAATTTCCGAGAAATAGCAGGCGTAGTTGATGGCAAAGGCTACCACGGCCGCCACCAGACGGCCGCCGGAGCCGGAGGGCCAGGGGTTATTCATGCCCAGCAGGCCGGGGCCAAGGTAGATCACGATGATCTGCAGCATCAGCGGGGTACCGCGGATGATCCACACGAAACGTCTTTACCGCGCCGGAAAGCGGCACAGCGGCTCATGGAGCCGAAAGCCACCACCAGACCCAGCGGCAGCGGCAAACACCAGTGTCAATGCAAACAGTTCACAGTTGAGCAGAAACGCGCCGGAAAGGCGCTCAGAATCACAGACACAAAACACACCCATCAATCAAACGTACGTTCGGTTTTTACTCTGCCAGAGTCAGAGCCAGATCGTTGTCGGCCAGAGCCTGCATGGTACCGTCAGCCTTCAGCTCATCAAAGGCGGCATCCGCAGCTGCGGCCACATCGCTGCCCTTGCGGAATGCCACGCCGTACTCTTCCACGTTCAGCTCGTCCACCATTTTCAGGTTGGCGTAATCGGTGCCCTCCCCGATCATGGCGTTGGCAAGGGTCAGATCCAGCACAGCGGCGTCTGCCGTACCGGCAGCGACCTCCATCAGGCAGTCCGTCTGGACGCTCTTGGAAACATAATCGGCCTGTGCCAGGTTCTCGTCCTCCTGGATGGTGGTTCACCGGCGGAACCGGCCTCGGCAACCACGGTCTTACCGGCGAGATCCGCAGTGGAGGTGTAGGCGGTGCCCTCCTTGACCACAACGACCTGTGCATTCTTGGCGTAGGCCTTGGTGGTTGCGGCGTTGGCCATGACTATCCTCGGTGAGGGTCATACCGTTCCAGATGCAGTCGATGCTCTTGGCATCCAGCTCCACCACCTTGGTGTCCCAGTTGATCTCGACAAAATCGGGCTCAACGCCGAGCTTGGCGCAGACGGCAGTGGCAAGCTCGGTATCAAAACCCGTAAAGTTACCGTCAGCATCGGTGTAGTTCATCGGCTCATAGACGGTGTAGCCAATGACCATCTTGCCCGTTTTCCTTGATGTAGGTCCAGATCGCTGTCCGCGGTTTCGACCGCCGGAAGCAGCGGCAGCTGCGCCGCCGGATGCAGTGGAAGAAGAGCGGTGGAAGCGGATGCGGCACCGCCACAGGCGGCAAGGCTCAGTGCCAGAGCACCGGCCAGAAAAGCAGAGACAAGACGTTTCATAAAAGGTTCCTCCCTTTTTGTTTCCCAAATGTGTTCCCTCTCGGTTTACCATTTTACCATGCTAAATTGTTAAACTGTGACTATAGAATAACGCGTTTGCGCGGGGGTTTTCTGCCAGCGCCGCCTCAATGTTGGCCAGCACTTTGATTCCGTATATGCGATATCCCATTTCTTTGGCTGGCATTCTATCCAAATAGCACGCCGCAACTTCGAGCATTCTGCCAAAGTTTCCTCCAAAACATCGCAAAAAGCCGCCCTTTGCAGAGCGGCTTCAAAAACCATCCTTTATTTTGCTTCTTCCAGCGCTTTGGCGGCGGCTTTTTGCAGATTGGTCACATCAATGGTGCACAGGGCAGCCAGGTCCGCATCCGAGCCATCCGCCGGGATGGCTTTGCGATCTCTGCAGCGGTCTTTGCCCTTGAGGTAAGAGCAGAAGCCCTCGCTGTGCTCGTACCACTCCTTGCCCAGAGAGGAAGCACCCCGCATCCCATAGCTATCGCCCTGCTCCAGCTTGGTTTTCACCGGCGTCCGGAGCCGACACGTTGCCGTCCGACATCACGGTCAGGGCGGGCTCCGCCATATCCCCGATGGCACTGGTCACCCGGCCATCGGAATCCGGTGGTCAGGGCTGCCATCGTCACATCCACCTGCGCGGTCACATCGTGGTCATCGTGGCCGTCACGTCCGAAGAAGCGTTGTGCCTCAATCCCCAGCAGACCCGGTCGCCTTTGGCGGCACCCAGCGCCTCGGCGTTGGCGCAGGCGCGCAACGGCGTCCCGGTAACCGTCCATGGCAATGGTGCAGCTGGAAAGCAGGTCGGCATCCTTGGGCTTGCCGTCTTCGTCCGTCTCCAGCTTTTTCACCTTTTCCGGCTGTTTTCCCTTTGAGGTAGTCGGCAAAGGCATCCGCCTGCTCCGTCCAGCCCTTTTTTGATCAGCCGGAGGACACCGCCGCCAGCGGGTAATCGTCCCCTTTCTGGCGCTTGGTGCGGATCCGTCGGTGGGCATCGTCACCCCGGTGCCGTCGGCAGAGATGGTGCTCTCCAGCTCATCCAAGGTCACGTCGCCATCTTGCCCTCAGCATCCAGCAAAACGCCGCCGCAGCGATCGGTTGATCTTGCCCGTGCACGGTCGTCCGTCCGCTTCGGTCAGGATCCCAGGCCGGTGCGCCCCATTTCTGCGCCGTCTGGCGGTGCTGCTGCCCATGCCGGACGAGCTCATGCTGCCGGAGCCGGAATTCGCTTTGCCGCAGGCGGTCAGCAGCAGCGCCGCTGCCGCCAGCGTGCAGCCCAAAACCGTGCAGGATATCAGTTTCATTATGTTACGCTCCCTTTCCATCCCCCCGTGAAGGCGGAGGCTTTTGGGAAAGTTTGCCCGGAGGCGGTTTTATTTCCCAAGAATATTCATGGTTCGAATGTCGAATCACATCAAGGGGCTCAGCAGCCGCAGCACGCTGTCCAGCACCGTGCCCAGCAGTTGGTGCGGCAGTCCGTCACCTGCACCTCCCGGCATTTTGGGCAGGGTGTTATCCCGCACATCGTCCCGCAGGGCCACCTGACTGTTGTTTTGCAGCAGCACGCCGCACTCAAAGTGCAGAAACAGGCTGCGGTAATCCATGTTGATGCTGCCCACCACGGCGGTGCTGTCGTCGCTCACCCAGCACTTGGCATGCAGAAAGCCGGGCGTGTACTCGTAAATGCGTACACCCGGCCCGCAAAAGCGGCAGATAGTACGACCGGCTCAGCCGGAACACCAGCTTCTTGTCCGGGATGCCCGGCAGCACCAGCCGGATGTCCACCCCGCGCTTGGCCGCGTTTTTCAGTGCATCCAGCATTTCCTCGCCCACGGCAGAGGTAGGGCGTATAGAATAAACATACCGCTGTGCCTGCGCCAGAATGTTCAGGATAAACCGTTTCTGCCACGTTTTCCTCGTCCAGCGGGCTGTCCGCGTAGGGCTGCACCATGCCGTCCGATACCGGCAGCACCAGCGGCATGGGGACGAAAGGCGCATCATAATCCGTCTCGCTGGGGCGGAAGGCGTTCCAGAAGTTGAGGAACATCACCGTAAAGTTCCACGCGGCATCGCCTTCCACACGCAGGGCTGCATCCTTCCAGTAGCCAAAGCGCTGCTCCGCGTTGATATACTCATCTGCCAGATTGATGCCGCCGGTGTAGGCTACCTTACCGTCTATCACCACGATCTTGCGGTGGTCGCGGTGGTTCATCACCAACGAGAGCAGCGGCACCACCGGGTTAAAGGGGATGCAGCGGATATGCGCCCGCTCCATGCGCACCACAAAGTCCTTGGGCAGACCCAGCAAGCTGCCGAAGTCGTCATAGATCAGCCGCACATCCACCCCTGCGCCGCCTTGCGGCGCAGGATCTTTTCAATGCCGTTCCACATGCAGCCGTGGCTCACGATGAAAAATTCCAGAAAGATGCTCTTTTCAGCCTTTTTCCAGATCGGCCAGCAGCTGCGGATACATGGCTTCGCCGCAGGCAAAATACTGCGTGCGTGGTGTTCTGCCATGCCGGATAGGGGCCGTACTTTGCCACATATCGGCTCTGCCCCTGCTCGCGGGCATCCAGACCCGTCCAGTACGCCCGGCTGCTGCTGCAGGTCTTTTTGTGCGCTCCTCCACCGCCTGCATTTTCAGGCGCAGGCGCTTGGCCGGGCGTTTGTTGCCAAAAGGCCAGATACAGCGCACCGCCCAGCAGCGGCAGGATGCCGATCAGCGCGATCCAGCCCACCTTATAGGCGCTGTTCTCATCCTTGCGCACCAGATATAGAATGATGAGCAGGCTCAGTGCGTTGAGCAGGCCGTTCACCCACACGCGGCCCGTGCCGGTGGTGATGGAAACGCCACCCAGCACAGCCACAGCAGCTGCAATGCCACCAACACCACCGTGATGGTGACGCGGTTCAGAATGCGGCTGAAAAAAGCGCACGATCGGTGAACGAAAAAAGCCACGGCCTGCCCTCCCCTTTCCCATTTATAATATGTTAAGTATAGCGCGGTTTTCAACTTTTTCAAGTTTTTGCGTTGTTTCTGATGCGGCGCGCCGAAAAAAAAATCCCAGACCCGCAAATGATTTTTTCGTCCCGGCTATTGCAGTTTGCAAATGAAGCCAAATTTTCTAGTTTTTACGCTCGGTTTCGCCGTCCTCATAGCCCACCATCAGGCCGCCCTGCTCAGCGTAGTAGCTGCACAGGCCGCCGCAGCTCGGTCACATCCACCTGCGCCCCTGCAAACACCGCGTGGATCATCAGCTTCAGGCGCTTGGCAGCTTCCGGGTTATCACAGTGGGCAATGTGCACTTTGCCATCGGTAAAGCCGTGATCCTTCAATTCCAGCACGATGCGCTCCAGTGCACCGTGCTCGCCGCGGGTCTTACACAGCACCTCCAGCTCGCCGCTCTCACTGGCCTGACCGATGACCCGGATGCCCAGCATCCGTGCCACAGCGGCAACGGCGGGCTTCACACGGCCATTGCGGGCCAGATTGGCCAGCGATTCCAGCGCAAACAGCAGATGGGTGTGCTTGTGGTAAGCCAGGATCGCCTCGCAGATCTCGTCAAACTCCATCCCGATCCGGACGAGATCCCGCAGACGCTCTGCCAGCAGACGCAGCTCCGGCCCGGCGGACAGGCTGTCCAGAACAAAAACACGGGCCTCCGGGTGCGTTTGCTTGTATTCTTCCGCTGCCAGCAGTGCAGCATTGTAGCTGCCGGACAGTGTGCCCGTGATGGTGGCAACAAAGATCTGCTCTGCACCCTCATAAGCAGCCAGCCAGTCTGCCACATTGGGGCAGGAGGTGCTGGTCTTGCCCTTATAAGTACGCAGAGACCGGGCCATGCCCACAGCATCCAGAGTACCGTCATCCAGATATTCCTGTTCATCCGTGACGATCTTCAACGGCACACAGGCAAAATCCACGCCCGGCAGGGCATACAGGTTGGACGAAGAATCCACAACGATCTTGGTTTTCATAAAATGCACGCTCCAAATCTATTTTGTGATAGCAGGTCATTTTTTATTTTCCGTGCCTTACACGCGTTTTCCGCCTGCATGGTTTTTCGGTTCACTGCAGACATCATAGCAGTTTTTCAAAAACCTGTCAAGGGATTTTATGCATTCTTTCAAAAGTTTTAAAAATCCGTTGACCAGAGAACCGATTTGCGCTATAATACCGCCAGAAAACCATTTTCTGTATCCCGCGCAGCCCAGCTGCGTCAACCTTAGAGAACTGCTTACGATATGAAAACTGAAACCAAGCGCCGCGTTGCGGCCTGCGCCGCCGGGTTTGCCCTGCCCCGGTACGCCGATCTCCCGCAGATGGGGCTTTATCTTGACCAGACCGTGCAGTACGTCAACAGCTATTTCCGCACCTTTTGCGGGGTAGAGCTCACCCCGTCCATGGTGAGCAACTACGTCAAAAAAAGGGCATTTTGTCCCACCCGGAAAAAAGAAGTACGCCCGCGATCAGATCGCATCCCTGATGTACATTGCAGTCTCCAAAACGGTGCTCTCAATGGAAAACATCGATGCCCTGTTTAAAATGCAGCGGGCGCACTGTTCCGCCGGGGAGCTTACGACTACTTCTGCGACGAGATGGAAAACTGCCTGCCGTTCGTATTCGGCTGCACCAGGGAGATCCGCGACCTTGCCGTGGATGCCGCAGATGAAAAGCTGCTTCTGCACAGCACGATCCTTGCAGCGGCAAACAAAATATATCTGGACTGCTGCTTCAACGCCCTGCGGCAGGAGGAAAACCTCTGGGACACCATTCTGCCCGATCTGGCGTAAGAACACAAAAAAGGCCGTGCCTCCAAAAGGAAGCACGGCTTTTGCATTTTATACGTTCAAGATCAGGTATCCTGCAGCTCCCCGCGGCTTGCGGCCTTGAGGTATGCGAAGATGAAACCGTCCAGATCGCCGTCCATCACGGCGTCCACATTGCCGGTCTCGTAGTTGGTGCGGTGATCCTTGACCATGGTGTAGGGCATGAACACATAGCTGCGGATCTGGTGACCCCATGCGATCTCGTTCTGCACGCCCTTGATGTCGTCGATCTTGTCCATGTGCTGCTGCTTGGCGATCTGGTACAGCTTGGCTTTCAGCATTTCCATGGCGTACTCACGGTTCTGCAGCTGGCTGCGCTGAGTCTGGCAGCTGACCACGACGCCGGTGGGCTTGTGGATCAAACGCACAGCGGAAGACGTTTTGTTGATGTGCTGGCCGCCTGCACCGGAAGAACGGTAAACCTGCATTTCAATATCCTCGGGGCGGATATCCACCTGAATGGTGTTGTCCAGCTCGGGCATCACTTCCAGCGAAGCAAAGCTGGTCTGGCGGCGGGCATTGGCGTCAAACGGGGCGACACACGCACCAGACGGTGCACGCCGTTCTCGCTCTTGAGCAGGCCGTAGGCGTTGGCGCCCTTGACCACCATCATGGAAGCGCTCTTCAGGCCGGCTTCGTCGCCATCCTGATAGTCCAGCACCTCTACGGTCATGCCGTGTGGTTGCGGCCCACTTGTTGTACATGCGGTACAGCATCTCGGCCCAGTCCTGTGCCTCGGTGCCGCGGTACCGGCATGGAAGGTCAGGATGGCGTTGCTGTGGTCGTACTCGCCGTTCAGCATGGTCATCAGCTGCAGCTCATCCACTGCCTTGCCCACAGCGTTCACAGACTCCTCTGCTTCGGGGATCATGGCGGGGTCGTATTCTTCATCCAGCATTTCCAGCATGGTCTCGGCATCATCGTACAGGCCCTGCAGCTTTTCAAAGCGGCTCAGTTTGCCCTTCAGGTCGCCCACCTCGTCAAAGACCTTCTTGCTCAGGTCTGCATCATCGTAAAAGCCGGGGCGGCTCATAGTGTGCTCCAGCTCCTGCACGCGCTTGCGGGAGGCATCAATGGCCAGAGCCTCTTCCAGGTCCTTGACCGCCTTGCCGTAATCGGCAAGCTGCACCTTCAGTTCGTCAATCGTGATCATTCTTTCAGATCCCTCTCGAAATGATAAATAAGATAAAGTCCTTTGTACTTGCCAAAAGACACAGTTTATACACAGATACTTCATTAGTATACCGAGAATCTGTGGTAAAGTAAAGGGGAAAAATGGATTATCCTGCTGGAATTTTGAAGATTTTCACCTTTTCTTTTCATTTTCAGGGGAGTATAATACCAGTATGATCTTATACAACAGGAGGAAATCATGCCGAAATATTATGGCTGTCCCTGTGAAGGGCTGCGGCAGACCGCTGGCCCTGACCGATGACATCGTTGTCTGCCCCGACTGCGGCGCGCCTTACCACCGCACCTGTTACGAGAAGATGGGCCGCTGCATCCACAGCCCCCGCCCATGGCGCAGGCTATGAATGGACGTTCCCGTACCAAGGATGATGAGCTGCGCACCTGCCCCAGCTGTGGCGAGCGCACCCTGCGCAGCGAATAACACTGCCGCTGCTGCGGTGCCGTTCTGCCCCGGAGGCCAGTGCGGAGCAGCCCAACGACAGCCCGGAAGAGCAGAACGGATTTTGATTACAACGACCTTTACCGCCAGTATCAGCAGACGGTGGATGGAACCCACCCGCCGCAACGTATCAGGCCGCCTTTGGCAAGGATGAACTGATCGACGGCATCCCTTACAGCGACTGGAACGATTATATCGGCAAGGCCGCGCCCGTCTACCTGAACGATTACAGCCAGATGCAGCTGCAGGCACTCCAAAATCTCCATGTGCTTCTCGGCGCTGCTGTTCGGCCCCTCCTACTTTTTCTACCGTAAGGCGTGGAAACCGGCCTTCGGCTTTCTGGCCGCAGAGCTGGTGGTGGCCCTGCCCCACCCTGCTGAGCATGATGCAGGCCACCGGCAGTCCGCTCACTGCGGGCATCAGCAGCACTGCCATCGTCGTGCTTTCCTGCATTATGACGGTGTCGTTCCAGCTTTGCGCTGATGGTGATGCGGGCGCACCCTGTACGGCAAATGGCTCTACCGCAAAAGTGCAGCCGAACGCATCCGGCGCATCCGTGCCGAGTTCCCGGACGCTGCTCAGCGCCGTGCGGTCCTGTCTTAGCGCACAGGGCGGCGTGAGCATCGCCGGTGTGATCGGTGCCTTTGTGCTGCTGATGGTTCTGGGTGCCTGTGCTTTCACCGTGCTCATGGGACCCGAATCTGGACGCTTTGACGGGATGTTCTGATCTGCATTGCCGCCTGCAAAGGCTGGCATCGCCGGATAAAAAATATAAATAAGGAGAATAAATCATGATGAAAAAGTCACCAAAGCCGTTATTCTCGCGGCGGGCCTGGGCACCCGCGTACTGCCCGCTACCAAGGCAATGCCCAAGGATATGCTCCCCCTCGTGGACAAGCCCGCCATCCAGTATTTGGTGGAAGAGGCCGTTCGCTCCGGCATTACCGATATTTTGATCATTCTGGGCCGCAACCAGCGCATTATTGAGGATCACTTTGACCGCAGCCCCGAGCTGGAGGAAAAGCTGGCAAAGCCCGGCAAGGAAAAGATGCTGGAAGAGTGCCTTGGCATTGCCAACATGGCCAACATCTCTTTGTGCGCCAGAAGCAAACGCTGGGTCTGGGCCATGCCGTGAACACCGCCAAGGCCTTCACCGGCGATGATCCCTTTGTGGTGATCTATGGCGACGACGTGATCTGGGGAGAGGATCCGGTCTGTGCCCAGCTGATCCGCGCCTACGAGGAGTTCGGCCGTCCGGTGCCGGTGTATCCGCTGTGCCTTGGGAGGATGTGAGCCGCTACTGCAGCTTAAAGACCACCCCTATCCACGACAACTATTTCTTTGTGGACGACATGATCGAGAAGCCCAAGAAGGGGCAGGAGTTCAGCAACTACTCCATTCTGGGACGCGTGCTGCTGACCCCGGAGATCTATGATATCCTTGCCAGGACCAAGCCCGGTGCCGGCGGCGAGATCCAGCTGACCGACGCCATGGCCGAGTATGCCCGCAACTACGGCGGCATGACGGCTGTGGAGTTCACCGGCAAGCACTACGACATGGGCAACAAGCTCAAAGTCGCTGAGGCACAGGTGGAGCTGGCCCTGCAGCACCCCGAGATCGGCGAGGGCGTTCCGCGCCTACCTGAAAGAGTTCTGCAAGACACTGTAACTTATCCTGAAATAAAAATCCTCCGGCAGACCGGGTCGGAGGTTTTTTTTTTTTACGCCCGCAGACGTTTTTACCCCTTCTTTATGCCTGACTGGGGTGGATGCTGCACGGGCGGCATTTTGGTAAAGAGTGCCTTGAGCACCAGCGGCGTTGCCACGCTGGACACCACGATCAGCAGGATCACAGCGGTAAAGTAGACCGGGTCCACCACGCCGACATCCAGGCCCTTCTGGGCCACGATCAGTGCCACCTCGCCGCGGGTCATCATGCCAACGCCGACCTTCAGGGAGTCGCCCCAGTTGAAGCGGCAGATCTTGGCCGCCAAGGCCGCAGCCGATGATCTTGGTGATAAGTGCTACAATGACGAAGCAGACACAGAACAGGAAGATTTCCGGGGTCAGGCCGCTGATATCGGTCTTAAGGCCGATGGAGGCAAAGAAGATCGGCGCAAAGATAACGTAGTTACTGATATCCACCCGGCGCTCCACGTAGGGGGCATCGTCCATGGTGCACAGAACGATACCGGCGATATAGGCACCGGTGATATCTGCAATGCCGAAGTATTCCTCGGCGATGTAGGCCATGGCAAAGCAGAACGCCATGCTCACGATGGTGATGCGCTGGGTGTGGGGATTGCGCTTGTCCAGCCATGTCATAGCAAAGTGAGCCACAACGCCCACGCCCACAGCGGTGGCAAAGAACAGCAGCGCATTGACCAGCACCTTGCCCAGACCCGTACCGGTGCCGGAGCTTGCGCCCAGCACGCAGGTGAGGACTACGATGCCGATGACATCATCAATGACGGCGGCACTGACGATGGTGGTGCCGAGAAAGCTCTTCAGGTGGCCCAGCTCCTGCAGGGTTGCCACCGTAATGGACACGCTGGTGGCCGTCATGATGGTGCCGATGAACAGGGCACGGTAGAACTCAGGGCTGCCCACGGCAGAGAAGCCGTAGAACGCACTGTACAGCAGGGTGCCGCCCACCAGCGGAACGGCTACGCCCACGCAGGCGACCAGGGTTGCGATTGGGCCTGCCTTGATCAGTTCCTTCAGGTTGGTGCCTAGGCCCGTGGTGAACATCAGCAGCACCACGCCGATCTCGGCGAAGGTGGCAATGGAGTCACTGGTCTGCACCAGGTTCAGCATGCACAGGGGCCGATGAGCAAACCGGCAATGATCTCGCCCACCACCTGCGGGGCCTTGCACTTGCGGGCCACAAGGCCAAAGAACTTTGCGCTGAGGATGATGATTGCCAGGTCACGGAAAACCGAATACACAAAGAATCCTTCCTTTACTATAAAATTCCCAGAACCATATATACATTCCTTTCGAAGACGGATAACAGAGAGCAGAGAGACGGCCGATCCCCGGCTGCCCTGCCGTTCATCCTCTGAAAGCGACTATATTATAGCCCTCTTTCACAAAAAAATCAAAATATTTTTTATTATATCTTTTTTCAAAATTCCTGGGAAAAAGCTTGACAGAATCCCACACAGCTTGCTATAATAAATTGCTGTCTGAACAGACACGCCGCACACAAGGCGCGATGCCGCGTTTTGTGTGTACCCTTGGTCCTGTGATTGCAGGATCCTTAAGTCCAAAAAGGAGGTGCTACAAAATGGCAAAGTACGAAACCATGCTGATTACCAGCGCCGCTCTCGACGAGGAGGCTACCGCCGCTCTGGTTGGTAAGTTCAAGTCCCTGATCGAGGCTAACGGTACGATCGATTCCATCGACGAGTGGGGCAAGCGCCGTCTGGCCTACCCCATCAACGACGAGGAGGAAGGCGTTTACACCGTGATCGACTTCACCAGCGAGCCCAGCTTCCCCGCTGAGCTGGACCGTGTGTACAAGATCACTGAAGGCGTTATGCGCAGCCTGATCATTGCTCACGAGGAGTAATTCTTCCGTGACAGAAAAGGAGACCGTATTATGTTGAATGTTGTTGCCATCATGGGCCGTCTTGTGGCGGATCCCGAACTGCGCACCACCCAGCAGGGTACCAATGTGTGCAGCTTCCGCATTGCCTGTGACCGCAATTTTGCGCGTCAGGGCGAGCAGCGTCAGGCCGATTTCATCGATATCGTTGCATGGCGCCAGCAGGCCGATTTTGTTTGCAAGTATTTCCAGAAAGGGCAGTCTGATCGCCATTGAAGGCAGTCTTCAGACCCGCCAGTATCAGGATAAGAACGGCAACAACCGCACCGCTGTGGAAGTGGTAGCCAACAACATCAACTTTGCAGGCTCCAAAAACAGCAATGCAGGCGGCGGAGCAAATTATCAGAAATTCTGCTCCCGCCTACCAGAACGCAGCGCCTGCCCGCCCGGCCGCTATGGAGGCAGCTCCCAGCTACTCTGCCGGCAATGCAGACGACTTCGCCGTTATTGACGACAGCGATGACCTGCCGTTCTGACACGAAACGGTCCATCCGTTAAAAATCCAATAGGAGGTAATAAGCAATGGCTTTTGAAAGAACCGAAGGCTCTCGCCCCGCACGCCCCATGCGTCGCGGTCGCAAGAAGGTTTGCAGCTTCTGTGTCGATCGCATCGACACCATCGATTACAAGGACGTGCCTCGTCTGCGTAAGTACGTCTCTGAGCGTGCTAAGATCATTCCCCGCCGTGTTACCGGCACCTGCGCTTTCCATCAGCGCGCACTGACCGTGGCTATCAAGCGTGCTCGTCACGTTGCTCTGATGCCCTACGTCAGCGACTAATCTTTAAAAAACCAACCCGATCAAAATAATCAGCAATCAGCAAAGCGCTCTCACCGATGACAAGGTGAGAGTGCTTTTTTGTCTTTTTTCCATCCGGCCCGGATGTGCTATACTGAGCTCAGGAGGCGTTTTATTATTTTTGAGGAGGTTTTTGTCATGAAAAAACGGTATCTTAGACTTGCGGCGCTGACGGCCGGTGTGCTACTGGCCGCACAGACCGGTCTTTCCGCTGCTGCGCTTTCTACCTTTGATGCAGCATACTACGCTGCACAGTATCCGGATGTTGCGGCCGTATGCGGCAATGACGAGGGTGCACTGCTGCGTCATTATCTGGATCACGGCATTGAAAGGCCGCAAACCTTCTGCGGACGGCATTGCCGGTGATGACGAGCTTTCTTTGACCGAAGCGCAGTTTTCTTCCGTCTGGTCGCCGGTGGCCATCAACAAGCTGGCCCACTACAAGTCTCTCAAGCGCAAATGCACCGATGAGGAGTTTGCGCAGGCATATCAGGAAGCGCTGAAGGTGGTCACACCGCTGGCGCTCATGAGCCAGGAAAACCAGCTTTACGGCATTGCCTCTGCCCTGCGTGCGGTGGTGGATGATGGCTCCATGGCTTACTCTATGGAAGCCAACCATTACAACGACCCCTACGGTTATTTTGTACTGCGCACAGCATCCTGTGCCGGGTGTGCCCGGGCCACCGCTCTGTGTCTGGACATTCTGGGCATTCCCTATGAGCACGTGAACGAAAACCAGTGGAGCTCACCAGTGGTGCCGCGTGCCCATGCCCGACGGCACTTATTGGATCTGCGATGCTTACGGCCTGTACTGCGGCCCGGAACCCGAACCCTATCAGCACCCGTATTTTTGAAAAAGCGGATAAACCATTTCAAAACTATGCAATGCCCGGCAGGCTGTGTTATCTGCCGGGCATTGCTTTTTTTTTTTTCCTTTTATAAAACCACTGCTCTATGTTGAAAAGTTACAAATCGGTACGGTT
>VOFG01003962.1_pt1 | contig 15149 bp, 20 predicted proteins | sample 5384171 | NCBI WGS metagenome assembly VOFG01 (sample SAMN12384726, study PRJNA508395) | human gut metagenome | isolation source: healthy gut F | host: Homo sapiens
ATTATTCCGCAGGCGATGCCGCCGTCAAGGCCCTTGCCGCCGGATGCGACATGATTCTCATGCCGTCCGATCTGCAGGCCGCGTTCGACGCCGTCAAGGCCGCCGTCGCCGACGGCACGCTTTCGCAGGCCCGTATTGACGAGAGCGTTCTGCGCATTCTGACCGTCAAGGCGGAATACGGCATCATTTCCTGAGGAACCGATGCTTTCAGTAAATTTCACCGAAAGGATGTGCGCACCATGTCCGCAGCCCCGAACAAAAAGCCCTCCGTTGCGCTGGGCCTGATCCTGATCCTGCTTCTGCTTGCCGCCGTCGTTTTCGGCGGGATGTGGGTCGTGCAGGCGGCGTTCACGCCGCGTATGTCCGACGCAAGGGCTGCCGCCGAGGCGGCTTCTGCCCCTGCCCAGACGCCTGTACAGCAGACAGAGCCTGCCGTACAGGAACCGGAGCCGCAGGAGCAGCCCGCACAGCAGCCTGCAGAGCAGACAGCAGAGTCCCGCGTGACGCTCATGGCGCTGGGAGACGATCTGATCCACAACTGCGTCTACTGGTCCGCGCAGACGCCGGAGGGCGGCTATGATTTCACGTCGTTCTTCGACGATATCCGCCCCACCGTCCGGCAGTATGATCTGGCCTGCATCAATCAGGAGACGATCCTCGTCAAGGACCGTGAGCTGATCGAAAGCTATCCGGTCTTCGGTTCGCCCATCGAGGTCGCCGACGCGCTGGCCGATACGGGCTTCAACGTCGTGACCTTCGCCAGCAACCACTGCTTTGACAAAAGAGGAAACCGGCATCACGGATACGCTGTCCTATTTCCACGAGACATATCCGGAGATCACCACGCTCGGCATCCATGACACGGAGGCTGATGCCGAGGCGATCCCCATCGTCGAGAAAAACGGCATCCGCATCGCCATGCTGAACTTCACTTACGGCCTCAACAACTCCATGCCCGAAAAGCGCTGGATGATCGATATGCTTTCCAGTCAGGAAACGGTCTGCGGCCGCATCGAGCAGGCAAAGCAGGCGGCGGATTTCGTCATCGTCTTCCCGCACTGGGGCACGGAGGACACCTTCAGTCCGGACAACGACCAGCTCACCTGGGCGCAGGCAATGGCGGACGCGGGCGCGGATCTCATCATCGGCGGTCACACGCACACGCTCCAGCCGGTCGAGCTGCTTACGGCATCCGACGGCCGCGACGTGCCGGTCTATTACAGTCTCGGAAACTTCCTGTCGCACCAGAAGGAGAAAATGAACCTTCTCGGCGGCATGGCCAGCGTCACCATCGTCAAGGACGCGGACGGAACGCACGTATCGGAATACGACCTCAAGCCGACCATCAACGTCATTCTCCGCAATGAGAACACTGGCTGGTACACCTACCGCCCGATGCTCCTGGACAGCTACGGCACGGAGCTTGCCGCCCAGAACCGCTTCTCCGAATGCACCGTCGATGCCATGTGGGCGCTGTATGAGGATATCACAGGATAAAATGATAGCCCCGGCTTCCGTTCAAAATGGAAGCCGGGGCTTGGCACATCATGCAGGATCAATCCGCGAACAGCGGGGTAGAGAGGTAGCGGTCGCCGGTATCGGGGAAGAGGACGACGATGGTCTTGCCCTCATTTTCCGGACGCTTGGCCAGCTCAACCGCTGCGTGGAGCGCCGCGCCGGAGGAAATGCCGACCAGAACGCCCTCTTTTCTGCCGACGAGCCTGCCGTCTGCAAACGCGTCCTCGTTCGAAACAGGGATGATCTCGTCATAGACCCTCGTGTCGAGCACATCGGGGACAAAGCCCGCGCCGATGCCCTGAATCTTGTGCGCGCCTGCCACGCCCTGCGACAGAACCGGGGACGAGGCCGGTTCGACCGCGACGACCTTCACGGACGGAACCTTGCGCTTCAGGTACTGCCCAACGCCGGTGACCGTGCCGCCGGTGCCGACGCCTGCAACGAAGTAATCGACTTTGCCGTCGGTATCTTCGTAAATTTCGGGGCCGGTCGTCTCAATATGGGCCTTCGGGTTCGAGGGATTGACGAACTGGCCCGGCACAAAGCTGTTCGGGATCTCCTTCGCCAGCTCATCCGCCTTGGCGATCGCGCCCTTCATGCCCTTGGCGCCCTCCGTCAGCACAAGCTCCGCGCCGTAGGCTTTCATAAGCTGACGGCGCTCAACGGACATCGTCTCAGGCATGACGATGATGATCCGGTAGCCTCTGGCCGCCGCGACGGAGGCGAGGCCGATGCCGGTATTGCCGGAGGTCGGCTCGATGATGACAGAGCCGGGCTTCAGCTGACCCGCAGCCTCCGCGTCGTCGATCATTTTCTTCGCAATGCGGTCCTTGACGGAACCGGCGGGGTTGAAGTATTCAAGTTTGGCCAGGATTCTGGCCTTGAGGTTCAGCTCTTTTTCGATGTGCGTCAGCTCCAGCAGGGGAGTCTTGCCGATCAGCTGGTCAGCGGAAGTATAAATGTTGGACATATTCAAAATCTCCTTTATATTTTATAAAATGAAAGCGTCGATCCGGTTCCTTTGTCACATCCGACATCGGAACACGGCGCACGGAAGCAGATGCAGGATCATATCTGTGCCCTCACTCAAAAAGGAACTAAAATAGTATATTGGTAACATCTATCGGATGGCTGTATCCTACCACACATTCCCTAGCTTGTCAATAGGCTTTTAAAATTTTTCTGCGTTGCAGCCGGAACGGATTTATCGTATAATGTAATGAGAAAAAACGGGAGGGCTGCGCAATGAATAAATTCTGGGGACATCTGAAAACGATCACACATCACCGGCACCTGGTCATGCGCGGCTGCTTCCGCATGGGCCTGATCTGGCAGGGACTGACGCATGACCTGTCCAAATATTCGCCAACCGAGTTTTTGGCGGGCGTCCGGTACTATCAGGGCGACCGCAGCCCGAACACCGCCGAGCGTGAGGCGAACGGCTATTCTCTTGCCTGGATGCACCACAAGGGCCGCAACCGTCACCATTTTGAATACTGGACGGATCTGAGCCCCAAAACGAGAACGTATGAGCCGGTCGATATGCCGGTCAGATACCTGTGCGAAATGGTCGCTGACCGCATTGCGGCCTGCAAGACATATCAGGGCGCGGCCTATACCGACGCATCCCCGCTGCAGTATCTGGACCGGGCGAATGAATCGCGGCTCGTGCACCCGCAGACCATGAAGCGGCTGCGCTTTCTGCTCACGATGCTCGCCGAACGCGGCGAGAAGGAGACGTTCCGCTTCCTGCGCGGGGTCGTTCTGAAAGGGAGAACCGTTCGCCGAGGAACAGCCGACACCGTAACGCACTGACAGCTTTACCTGGTTTCATACACTAATGTTCTACACAATTTGTGCATTATGACGAAAAATGGACATCGGATTTCAAACATTTGTGAATAGCTGACGACGGTTCTTTGTAGTATAATATAAACATACCATCTGTCCGGAAAGGACAGATAAGATGTAAAGGAGGAGGATACTATGAAGAAACTGATTGCACTTCTGCTGGCGGCATGCCTGATGCTGGGCCTTATGACCACAGCGTTCGCAGCAGACGAGAAATCCAACGACATTGTGATTCTGTACACCAACGACGTGCACTGCGCCGTTGACGACAACATCGGCTATGCCGGTCTGGCTGCTTACAAAAAGGAGATGCAGGCCGCGTATAACTATGTTGCGCTCGTTGATTGCGGCGACTCCGTGCAGGGCGACGTCATCGGCACGCTGTCCAAGGGTGAATATTTGGTCGATATTATGAATGAAGTCGGCTATGACTTTGCTTCCTTCGGCAACCATGAATTTGACTACACCCTGCCGCAGCTCCAGAAGCTCATCGACAAGGCCAAGTATCAGTATCTTTGCTGCAACCTGACCTATACGGCCAAGGACGGCAAAGGGGCTGACCGGCTACAAGGCGTATGAGATCAAGACCTACGGCGACACGAAGGTCGCTTTCGTCGGCATCGACACGCCCGAATCTTTTACCAAGTCTACCCCGACCTACTTCCAGGACGCCAACGGCAAATTCGTCTATTCCTTCGCGGAGGGCAATAACGGCGCTGACCTTTACAACAAGGTGCAGGAAACCGTTGACGCTGCCAAGAAGGACGGCGCGACCTATGTCGTCGCCATTGCACATCTGGGTATCGACGAATCCTCCCGAGCCGTGGCGTTCGACCGATTTGATTGCCAACACGACCGGCATCGACGCTGTGCTTGACGGTCACTCCCATTCCACCATTGCAATGGAACTGGTCAAGAACAAGGACGGCAAGGAAATCCCCCTGTCCTCCACAGGCACGAAGCTTGTCAACATCGGCAAGCTGACCATCTCCGACGGCGTGTTCACCACGGAACTGGTCTCTGACTACGCGGCCAAGGACGACACGACCGACGTATTTGTCAAGTCCATTCAGGAGAAGAATGAGGCCCTTGTCAACACGGTCGTTGCCAGAACCTCCGTTGACCTGACCACCAAGCATTCAGACGGAACCCGCGCAATCCGCAACCGCGAAACCAACCTCGGCGACCTCTGCGCCGACGCTTACCGTGCAGTCTCTGGCGCTGATATCGCGCTCGTCAACGGCGGTGGCATCCGCGCCGATATCCCCGCGGGCGATATTACTTACGGCCAGATCATCAAGGTTCATCCGTATGGCAACGCACTCTGCGTCGTCGAAGCAACCGGTCAGGAGATCATTGACGCGCTGGAATGGACAGCCCGCAACACCATGGCGACTTTCTCCGACGGCGAGAACGCTATTGGCGAAATGGGCGGCTTCCTGCAGGTTTCCGGTCTGAAGTACACCATCGACACCACGGTCAAGTCTTCTGCCAAGGGTGACGACAAGTCCATGTTCGTCTCTGTTGACGGCGCTTACCGCGTCAAAAACGTCAAGGTTCTGAAGAACGGCAAGTATGTCGATATTGACCCGAAGGCTACTTACACAGTCGCGTCCCACAACTACATGCTCAAGGATTCCGGCGACGGCATCAATATGTTCGCCGACAACAAGCTGCTGCAGGATTCCGTCATGCTGGACAATCAGGTTCTGATCAACTACATCAAGGACAGTCTGGGCGGCGTCGTTCCCGCTACATATGCCGCTCCGCAGGGCCGTATCACGGTCATTGCCACCCCGTACACCGACGTGCTCGACGGCAACTGGGCAGTTGAAGCTGTCAACTACGTCACGGACAAGAACTTCATGAAGGGTCTGAGCGAGACGACCTTCGGCCCGAACGGTGCGCTGACGCGCGGCATGCTCGTAACCGTTCTGTACCGCATGGCAGGCTCTCCCGCTGTGACTGGCAAGGTCAGCGAAAAGTTCTCCGACTGCACAGACGGCAGCTGGTATGCCGACGCCGTTCTGTGGGCAAGTGCAAATGGCATCGTCAACGGCTATGAGGACGGAACCTATAAGCCCACCAAGGCCATCAACCGTCAGGAAATGGCCAAGGTTCTCTACGGCTACGACAAGGTTGGCGGCAAGAACGCCGAGGGCATCACAGAAAAACTTACCTACACCGACGTTGATGCGATCGGCGAATGGGCGATTGAATCCGTCACCTACTGCACCGCCGCCGGTTATCTGGCCGGCTCCAACGGCGCGTTCAACCCGACGGGCACTGCAACCCGCGCAATGGGTGCAAAAGTCCTCATGAACATGACCAAGGAAGCTGCATAAGCATCCCTGCCTCGCACAAGTAAAACAGCGCCCCGCCTGTTCATTCGGACAGGCGGGGCGTTCAAGCATATCAAAGCAGTGCAAGACTCGCAGTATCCTTGTAGTACATTGTGTTTCTTTTCAATGCTGCACTGGCACGGGTGTAGTTTTGCTTGACAGACCGCAGAGAATATGTTATTTTATATTTAGTAATGCAAAATACTTAGAAATGCAGGGATAAAGCAAATGGACGAACGGTTTTGCAGCAGCTGAAAAAGGGCGTGCTGGAACTTCTGGTTCTGCAGACGATCTGCCGGGGACCGACCTATGGCTATGAGTTGATCGCGCAGCTTGGCAGCCGCTCCGGCGGGCTGTTTACGCTCCGAGAGGGAACGCTTTACCCGATCTTATACCGGCTGGAGGACGACGGACTGATCGAAGCGGTCTGGCAGCAGGAATCGGGCCGTGCGGCTCCGCGGAAGATTTATTCCGCAACGGAAAAAGGCAGAGAAGAAAACGAACGCCGTCTTGGCCTCTGGGCTGAATTCCGAACGGCAGTGGACCGCTTTTGCGGGGAGGATGCAGAGCATGAATGAAAAACAGTTTGCGCGCTATCTGCGCGCCGTCCGGCGTCGGCTGACGTTGCCGAAGAAGATGAAGGACCGGGTGATGGATAATCTGCGCAGTTCGATCAACGAACGGCGTGAAGCTGGGCAGACAGACGCGGAAATTCTCGCTGCGCTTGGCTCTGCGAAACAGGCTGCGTCGGAACTTACCGCGCAGCTGCCGGGCTACGCGTTCCGCAAGAGTCCATTGCGCTTCATCTGCCTCGGCGCAGCGGTGCTTGCTCTGCTGGTTGGGCTTTTGAAAACCGTCACGAATTTGCGCGGTTTTGCGTCCATCGGTGTCATCGGCGGCGCGGACGGGCCGACAGCAATTTTCATTGCCGGACCGCAAATTTTTGATTGGGCAGACGTGATCGCCGCAGGGGTCGTGCTGGTACTCGGAGTTGCCGGATATCTGCTCCTGCGCCGCCTGCCGCCGAAGAAGGTCTGAAATCCGTAAAAATACACACACAGGAGGAATGACCATGATCCATCTGGAACCGGTAACGCCGGAAAACTGGCGGTGCGGGCTGCGTGTGCGCGAGGATCAACACTGCTTCGCGTCGGACAGCGCCGGACTTCTTGCCAGAGCCTACGCCTACCGCGCGCAGCGCAGCGAGGCGCTGGTCATTTATGCAGACAATACGCCGGTCGGCATGGCGCTGTATTACGATTTGGATGAATTGCACGCATATAATCTTTCACAGCTTTTCATCGATGCACGCTACCAGGGCCGGGGCTACGGTACCGAGGCCGTCAGGCTGCTTCTGCAAAGACTGAAGACAGACGGAAAATTTGAGAAGGTCGTACTCTGCTATGTCGATGGCGACGAGGCCGCACAGCGGCTCTATGAGGCGCTTGGCTTCCGTCCCACCGGCGAGGTCGAGGAGGACGAGATTGTCATGGAGCGGATGCTTTGACGCTGATTCTACGCAAAAGCAAACAGAAATAGCACATGCGAAAGCCTCCCCCTTGTCCTGTCCTGCACGATAAGAGGAGGCGGCATTTGCGGGGCAAATAACGGAGGGGATATATTGCAAATTTCAGCGTGCTCCAAAATTTGCAACACTCGAATTCCCTCAGGCCCTGCGAGCCAGCGTCCCTCCCCCTTTGGGCGTTCATTCCCCGAACAGGTATTTTTTCAGCGCCTGAAGCAGTTCCAGTGAGCGAAATTTAAATCACGCACCACCAGTTGTGCCCCTCACCCTTCCCGATCGTCACGCGCAGCGAATCATACACGCCCGCGGGCAGCGAAAAGGTGTCATATTCCCGCGTCGGGAACAACTCGCGGCGGAAGCTGACGCAGGCGGTGTCCCCGCTCCCCTGCCGCCGCAGCTCCGCGTTTGCCGCGGCCTCGAGTGCGGGAAGCTGTGCCGTGATCGCCTGCTTCGCGTCGGCAGCGCCGGAAAGCGTGCGCTGCGCCTCACGCAGTACCGCATCGCGCACGCGGAGCTTCACGGATTGATCCGCGTCGGAATCGGAATTTGCTACGACGTGCAGGCGGATGATCTTTTCCGCCATGCGCTGGCTCTGCGCCTGCAAAGCGGCGCAGGCCGTCACGGTAAGTACGCTGATGCCCAACAACACAAGAGAAATGATCCGTTTTTTCATAAAAAACACCGTCCAAACTGCTTTTTACAGACAGTTTAGACGGTATTTTGTTGGTTTATACGGTCTTTGCCAGGAAAATCTGGCTGTATTTCTCCTTGAGCATCGTGCAGGCGACGGTCGCGTATTCAAACGAATCGTAGATGCCGAACACGGCGGAGCCGGAGCCGGTCATCTGCGCACCGTACGCGCCGTAGGTGTACATCATGGAGCGGATATAATTGATGTCGAAATGCTTCTGCATGACGACAGGCTCAAACACGTTGCACAGGCTGCCGCCGATGCCGAGCAGATCGCCCTTCTGCAGGTTCAGCTGCATGGCCTTGTGGTCCGGCCGCTTTTCGATGAACGTCTCGTCGAGCGCCCGGTAGAGTTCCGGCGTGGAAACGGAGAAATCAGGCTTGCAGATCACGACGAAGAACTCCGGCGCGGGCGGGAGCCGCGTCAGCAGCTCGCCCTTCCCTTCGACCAGCGCCGTGCCGCCCATGACGCAGAACGGCACGTCGGAGCCGACCTGCGCGCCAAGCTCGCAGAGCGCGGGAATGGACAGCGGGCTGTCATACGCACGGTTCAGCGCCCGCAGGACGGCCGCCGCGTCGGCGCTGCCGCCGCCGAGACCAGCCTCGAGCGGAATGCGCTTGCTGATGAAGATCTCCAGCCCCTCCGGCTTCTTGCCGATGCGGGCATAGAACGCCTCGGCGGCCTTCCACGCAAGATTTTCCCTGTCCTGCGGCAGACCGCAGGTGACAAGCTCCGGTTCGGTATTTTCGTCCGCGTCCGGCGGAAGGACCTCGCGGTAGCAGTGGATCTGCCAGCCCTCGCAGCCGACCGTGACGTGCACATCGTCGTGCAGGGAAACGGTCTGCATGATGGAGCGGAGATTATGATAGCCGTCCTCGCGCTTATCCAGAACGTCCAGCGTTAGGTTGACCTTGGCAAATGCGCCCTCGGTAAAAGCTCCTTCATTACGCCTTGATCTTTCTGCCTTCCAGATAGTAGCGCTTTTCACGGCTGTGACCCATGGAGAAGGTCTTTCTGGGAAGCACGCCGTCGGCAATCACGCCTCTGAACAGCTGGCTCTTTTCCATCGCGGGCAGCAGGAAGCCGATGGCATTTTCCTGTTTGGCGAAGCCAATCAGCGCGTCGTCGTCGTGGATGTAGTCGATCTCGCCCGCATTGTACTTCAGATATTCATCGAGGAAGTGCTGTAGGATGCCGACGGCCAGCTCGCCCTTGTTCTTATCGAGCACGATGGTGCCGGACTCTTCGCCTGCGTACCACTTGACCGGGAAGCCTTCGGCACCTGCGCAGGCCGCTTCGAGCGCTGCAAGCAGCTTCTTCGGCTCGGTTTTGAAGATGACACGGTGGATAGGCTCGAAGACCTGTGCCGGGTCGTGGATGTTTTCGAGCTCGACGAGCGCATAGCGCGCCGGATGGTTCGAAAGATCGACGCCGGGGTTGTTCTTTTTCAGCTCTTCGTAGCAGCTTTTCGCGGTAGCCAGAGAGTGGTTGCCGTCGCCGACGGCGAAGACCATCGGGGTGCCCTTGAGACCGACGTATTTCTCGCCAACGGTTGCGGTGTACTCGGTAAGTGCCTTATTGAACTCGTCGACGTCCTTGCCCTCGACGAGCCAGCCGGTGATGTGGCCGCCGTCCTCCATGAGGTCGAAATCATAGATCTTCTTGAGGCTATCCTTCTTCGCGCCGATTGGCTCAATGAGCTTCTTGTCGTGGTCGTCGCAGAGCATGAGTACGTGGGGCAGCTCAATGGGAGCGTCGCGGCGGACTCGCTGGCGGGGCGGAATACGCTCGGGAACCGTGCGCTCGGTGGCGCGGATGGCAGACGTTGCGCCGGGGTTGTAGTCATACGCATCAAGGTCGACCATGCCGACAAGACCTTCGCGGATGGAACCGTTTTCGAGCGTTCTTTCGACGTAGATGTAGCTGTTGGGATAGACCGTGAAGACGCCTTCGTCGATATACTTTTTCATGGTGGCGTTGATCTCGGCGGTGTGCGCGGCTTCTTCTTTTCGGTGCCGAGCTCGGCCTCGGGGAGAATCAGGTTGATCGTGGAGACAGCGCCCTCGGCGTTCTTTCTCACGCGGTCCCAGTAGCCTTGATCGGACGTGAACTGGTCGCAGGCGATGACTGCCCACTTTTCCATATGGTCGGTCTTCGGCAGCAGAATGTTTGCGGGTAAAGAATGCGTTCATAATTTTTCACCTTTCATTTTCATTAAATTTTCGCGGAAACAAAAGGAAATTGCGCAAATTAAAGCGCAGCCAGATTCGCGCAGAAGCTCGTCATAGGTCTCAAACGCCGGAAGCTGCGGATAGTCCTGTTTGATTTTTTTCGGTCGAGCGGAACAGGAAGCCTGCCTTGCTCGCCAGAATCATGTCCAGGATCGTTGTAGCTGTCGCCGTTGCAATCGTATCAAAGCCGATCGACTGCAGCGCGCGGACGGTTGTGAGTTTCGTGTCCTTGCAGCGGAGCTTGAAATCGGAAATAAAGCCGTCTTCGCTGATGACCAGAGTTGCACAGGATTGTCGGCAGCCCCAGCTTTTTCATCAGCGGCATCGCAAACTCTCCAAACGTATCGCTCAGAATCACCGCCTGCGTCTTTTCGCGCAGACTGTCAAGAATTCCTTTGCACCGGGCAGCGGGTCAATCTTTGCGCAATCACGTTCTGTACATCGGAAAGCTTCAAGCCGTGCTCCTTTAAAATTGCAAGCCGCCAGCGCATGAGCTTTTCGTAGTCCGGCTCATCGCGCGTGGTTCTGCGCAGCTCGGGGATGCCGCTCTGCGAAGAAAACGATCCAGATTTCGGGCACCAGCACGCCCTCCAGATCCAGACAAACAATGTTCATTTCATCGCCTCCTGACAGGGATATCGGGGTTTCCTTGCAGGTGCTTGTCCGGCTGGGAAACCAAAAAATGTTTACGTGCCTAAAAATTTGCAGGCTATAATTATTATACAGGATTTCGCCAAAAATGCAATCTCAATTTCTTGCGATTTGTGCGATTTGCGGAATAAGCGGCAGCCATGCCGTGCATACTATGGACGTGTTCATAAAAAGGAGGAAATAACATGGATACCTTGGCATTGATTCTGGCCATTGTCGGCGCGGTCAACTGGGGTCTGGTCGGCTTTGCGCGGTTCGACCTGGTCGCGTGGATTTTCGGCGGTCAGACCGCGAGCGTCAGCCGCATTATCTACGCAGTGGTCGGTCTGGCCGGGCTCTGGTGCATCACGCTTCTGTTCCGCAGATCGAGAAAATCCGAAGCATGAACCGAAAAAATTCCCGGACATCGGAACAAACCGATGTCCGGGAATTCTTTTTATTTGAGATTGCAGCGAATGATGCACTCAAAGCTCTTGCCGCCGTAGGTGGTCGAGACCGTGGTCGTGCCCTTGCCGGTTGCGGTGACGACGCCGTCTGCGTCGACCGTACATACGCCCGTGTTGCCCGATTTCCACGAAAGCCCCTTCACGCGGTTTCCGTCCGCGTCCTTGAGGGAGATTTTGAAGTACTCGCCGAGGAACGCCATGGTAACGTCCGAATGGCTGAGCGTGCAGCCCTCCGCGTCCGCTTCCGCGCCGGATTCCGCGCTGGAGTCGAGCTTGCAGCGGACGATGCACTCAAGCTTCGTGCCGCTGACCTCCGCACGGCACAGTCGTCGTGCCGCTGCCAACGGCAGTAATGGTGCCGCTGGAGGAGACCGTCGCAACGGACGCGTTTTCGCTCGTAAACGTCACCTGCGCGCCGTCGGGAAGATTGTTGACGATCAGCGGCGCCTGCTCGCCGGGATAGAACAGCGTCATATCCGTCGGAATTGTCGCAGGCGGAAGCTCTTCAGGCATCGTTCCGGAGGCTGCCTCTTCGACGACAATGAAATCGCAGGTTACCAGACACGTTGCCGTCTGGCCGCCGCAGGTCGCGGTGATGACCGCCGTACCGCCGTTTACCGCAACGACCTTCCCCTGCTGGTTCACCGTTGCAATCGTCTCGTCGCTCGAGGAGAACGTTACCTCCTGATTGCAGGTTTCCGGCTCGCTTCTGGACGGTGATGTTGTAAAACCGCTCCGGCTCGTCAAAGGTAATCGAGCTTGTGGCAAGCGTCAAGCCCTACAGGGCACAACCGGTCCTCCGGCTGCGTCGTCCGCTTCCTCCGGCTGGTAGTCTTCCTCGTTCATATACTGCTGCTCGGTGGGCACAGCGGGCTGCGACTGGCGGCTGTGTATCAGCCTGGCGCGGGCTGCTGCGCCGGCTTCATGTCACCGGCTCCTTTCGGCGCGAACCATTTGAGGCTGATACAGCGCGAACGCCGCGCCCATCAGAACCGCAAGCCCCAGAATCACGCAGATCGTAACCATCATCCATTTCGGAATCTTATAGGGATTTTCGCCCGCTTTTTGCTTTTTGCGGCGGGTTTTTTTTTCGGTCGGCAGGCGCTTGACCGCCCTTTTTCGCGGCTGAACTTTCCGCCGCGACCGCCTGCCGGCTATACGCCGCGGGCATGACCGGCTGCGGCTCGGCTGCGCCGGGCTGCACCGCTTTTCCGCAGAGCGGACACTGACTGAGCGCGGCGTCAAACTCCGTGCCGCAGTATTCGCATTTTTTCAGTTTCATGGGCAAATCCTCCGTTTGCTGCGTGGAACACGCCAAAACCTTTGCGTGCTGGATGGTTGGCGGCATTGCGCCGCTTTTGAGACCTACTGCGTATCATACCACACCTTTCGACAAATTCCAACCCCATATCGCAATATCTTGTATTGCATTTTTATCGAATATCGCTTAGAATAATAGGACGTATGAAAAGGAGGCGAACCATTTGGCCGAACTCAAACTCATTTCGCCGCTGCTGTCCAATATGGAGGTGGTCGAGTGTCTGAGTGTCCGCGGCGGCAGCCGCAGTATATATCGTCAGAAGCACCAAGAGCGGTCAGACCTACATTCTCAAGCACATCTCCGTACCGGAGTCGCAGAGGCAGGTCGACGCGCTGATGTTCACCGGCGCCGCCGCCACGACCGAGGACGCGCAAGAAATATTATGAGCAGGTCGTCTCCGATTATCAGACCGAGCTCACCACGCTCGAAGCGCTCTCCGCTAGCCCGAACCTTGACTGCTTCCGCAGCTATCAGATTGCACCCAAGGAAGACGGCGTGGGCTACGATATGTATCTGCTGGCCGAGCATCGAAAGACGCTCGTCGACTATTTAGCGGACAACGCCATGACAAAGCTCTGCGCGGTAAACTTAGCCATGGACCTTTGCAGCGCGCTCATCGATCTGCGTGCAGCGGGGCTCATTCACCGCGACGTAAAGCCGTCCAACATCTACTTAAACGCGCAGGGGCATTTTCTGCTCGGAGACCTCGGCATCGCGAAAATCGACGATCTCAAATACTGCACCATGCCCGAGAGCATGCTCAGCTCCTACTCCGCGCCGGAGCTGTTCAGTCTGCTCGGCACGATCGAGCCGACGACGGATATCTATTCCGTGGGCCTCATTCTCTACCGGATTTTCAACGGCAACCACGCGCCCTTTGAGGACGAAAACACGTCCGCGAAGGCAGCGGATCGCCGCAGAGTCACCGGCGAGGCGCTCCCGGTTCCGATGTACGCGGACTACGAGATTTCCGAAATCATTCTCAAGGCGTGTGCCTTCCAGCCTGCCGACCGCTACCAGAGCCCGCAGGAACTGAAGGACGCACTGGTCGAGTACATGAAGCGCAACCAGTCGGACGACACGCTGATTGTTCCCCGATCGCGGGTGAGCACGAGCCGGTCGATCTGACGCAGGAGGAAGAAATTGAGCCGGTGCAGTTTGCAGACACCGATTCGCTGCCCGAGGATTTCAAGGAGACCGGGGACGCAGTACACCGTCTCCATCGACCCGCTGAACAAGAAGAAAGTCACGGGTACGTCGCAGCTGATGGCGACGACCATCGCGCAGACTTCGATCCTCAGCTTCACGGCCACGACCGTCACGGTCACACAGGCGGAGCTGAACCTGATCATTCAGGACGGGCCGGACCCCGGCGTGTGGACCGTGGAATACAGCGCGGACGGCGTGGAGCCGAAGACGGCGACGTTCAACGGACACCCACGGTGGTGGCCGGGCTGGAATCTGGGAAGGATTACACCTTCACCCTGCAAGAACCTGAAGGGACACGCCTGACCGGCCAGACGAAGGCCTACTTCTCGACCGTTCCGGCTGTCAGCATCACGGGCATCAAGGCCGCGCTCTCCAGCACGACAGCGATCCTCTCGTGGACGATCGAGGGTGACGCACCCGAGAACTGGACCGTCGAGGTCCAGGCCCGGACGGCTACGCAGATTCGCAGGTCGTCAGCGCACCGACTGATGACGATCAGATCGTCCACGCCCTGATCGGCGGCAAATTCGGCCAGATTCAGGCTCGGCTTGCCGTCGCGGTTGAATTCGCGCGGGTCGATGACGATGATGCGTCCATAATGGCTCGTGAGGAAGGGCACGAACGCGTTGCCGTAGGATTCCTTCAATACAATGCACGTCGGCCCCGGTACGTCGCTCTCGACGATGCAGATGGGCGTATCGCCGCCGATGAAGCAGAGATATTTATTGGAAACGGAATCGCCCAGCTCCGTATACACGACGCTCACCGGCGTACCGTTTTCCAGATTCCCGTTTGCGTAATACCGCGCATGGGTGTCGGCGATGGGCAGATAGTATTCCAGATAGTCCGGGTGCTGCTTCAGCACCTCGCTCTGCGGATATCCCTCGGTGAAGCCGTACATGGAGCCGAGGAAGATGTCGTAGCGGCCCGTCTGGAACTGCTCCAGCGGAACGGCATCAAAGCCCGCAGCTTCACAGAAGGCAGTGTAGGCATAATACGCCCCCAGCTGCGTCCAGTGGTGGTCAGTGCGGAAATAAATATATTCGTCCGTGTGGCTGCGGAGCTTGGAATAAGCATCGACGGTGACGATCTTGTCGTTCATCTGACTGTAGCAGAAGTCGATCATGTCCTTCTGGCTGTGCTCGCCGGTGTGCAGGCTCTCAGGCGAGTAAAATTCGCCGCCGTTCGGCGTGATGAGCGAGATCGTGCGCACGTCGGGGCCCATGGCGCTGGCCAGATTGTCGATCGCACCCGCGTAGCTGGTGATGAGATCGTCCAGCCGTGTGGGAATTTCCATCGCGCGGTGATGACGTAGATTTTCCCGCCTTGACAGCGCGGCTCCCCTGTTCCATGCAGAGCGCACC
>VOFG01000736.1_pt1 | contig 15131 bp, 21 predicted proteins | sample 5384171 | NCBI WGS metagenome assembly VOFG01 (sample SAMN12384726, study PRJNA508395) | human gut metagenome | isolation source: healthy gut F | host: Homo sapiens
CGGTTTTAACACCGCCGATCTTGCTGCGATGGGCAGCACTTCACAGGCATTGATGGTGGTTCTGATGCTGTTGGGCGGGTCGCCCGGCTCCACGGCGGGCGGTATGAAAACAACAACATTTGCCGTTCTGCTGGCCAATATGTGGGCGACCTTCCGCCGCAGAGAAGATGCCGAATTTTTCGGGCGGCGCATAGATGGTTCTGCGGTCAAAAATGCTGCCACGATCGCAGGGATGTATTTGACGCTGTTCTTCCTCGGAGCCTTTGTCATTGCTGCGGCCGAGCAGCTGCCGATGTCAGTCTGTCTGTATGAGACTGCTTCGGCTGTGGCAACGGTAGGTCTGACATTGGGCATCACACCGCAGTTGGGCATCCTTTCGCAGGGGGTGCTGATCGCACTGATGTTTTTGGGACGTGTTGGCGGATTGACGTTGATCTATGCGGCATTTGGCAGCAGCCCTGCCCACTCTCGTCTGCCGCAGGAGAAAATCGCAATCGGATAAAGGAGGCAACTATGAAATCGATTCTTTTGATTGGGCTTGGCCGTTTTGGCCGCCATATTGCGCAGGAACTGAATGAGCTGGGTCATCAGGTCATGGCGGTCGACAACAACGAAGACCGTGTGAACGCCGTGCTTTCCTATGTGACGAATGCACAGATCGGTCTTGTGGTCTCGCGTGCAGAGCGGGATGTACAAGCCAAGTTTCTGCTGCGCAACGGTGCGGATGAAGTGGTCTACCCGGAAAAGCAGCTGGCAAAGTGGGCAGCGATCCGATACAGCTCCGAACACATTCTGGATTACATCGAGCTGCAGGACGACCACGCCATCATGGAAGTGACCATTCCGCCGGAATGGATGAATCGCACGATCGGTGAGATCAATATCCGAAAAAGTATAACATCAATATTCTTGCACTGAAAAAGACGGAAAGCTCGATATGAGCATCACGCCGGATACGCAGCTTTCCCAGCTGATGAAGCTGCTGAACCGGAGCCTGATCGTCTACCCGGAACAAAACGGAGGTCTTGGGGCGGAACAGTTTTTTTTTTTCGGTTGATGGGGAAACGGCGCAAAACATCTTTTCTGCACCGGAAGAACGTGATGCAGCAAATTGGACGTTTGCCAACAAAAAGCGTTCCGGTGCAGGCACGGATAGCTACCCGGACGTTATCTTGCACTTCGGACCGGAGGCGGTGTGTTTGGAGTGATCGGGATCGATCTGTCCGAAAAACCGCTGGATGCCTTTGAAAACAGTGTGCTGCTCTCCATTCTGGGCGAAGGTGCGCTGGCCATCGAAAACCGCAGAAACGCACTGGACAAAGAGCAGGCAACCGTGCAGGCAAAAATGAAGAGCTGCGGGCAAACCTGCTGCGCACGATCTCCCATGACCTGCGCACCCTGCTGACCTCCATTTCCGGCAATGCCAGCAATCTGCTTTCCAACGGAGAAACGCTGGATACAGACACCCGGAACAAGATCTGCACCGATATTTTTGACGATGCACAATGGCTGATCGGTCTGGTGGAAAATCTGCTTTCCATCACCCGCATTGAAGATGGACGGATGAATCTGCAGATCTCACCGCAGCTGATGGACGAAATGATCGAAGAAGCACTGCATCATGTCAACCGGAAAAGCTGCGAACACACCATCACAACACAGTATGGGGACGAGATCCTCCTGGTCAATGTGGATGCACGGCTGATTATGCAGGTCGTTGTCAATCTGGTGGATAACGCCATCAAATACACCCCTGCGGGCTCGGTCATTCAGATCTCGGCTTACCGGAAAGACCATCAGGTCGTAGTGGAGGTGGCGCAGATAACGGTCCCGGCATTCCGGATCGCGCAAAAGCACAGGTGTTCGAGATGTTTTATACCGGGCAGAGTCGCATCGCAGACAGCCACCGCAGCCTTGGACTGGGCTTGCCCTCTGCCGTGCGATCCTGACGGCTCACGGCGGAACATTGACCCTGCATGACAACATTCCAAATGGCAGTGTCTTTTCCTTTGCATTGCCGCAAAGCGAGGTGAACATTCATGAATAAGCCGTCCATTCTGGTCGTAGAGGATGATGTTCCTGTACGGTGTCTGATCACAACGACCCTGAAGACCCACGGCTATAAATATCTGACTGCTTCCAATGGGGAAACGGCGATCATGATGACTACCAGCCACAATCCGGACATCATGCTGCTGGATCTTGGGCTGCCCGATATAGACGGCATCGAGGTCATCCGCAGCGTCCGCACATGGTCGAACCTGCCCATCATCGTCCTGAGTGCCCGGAGCGAGGATTCTGATAAGATCGAAGCACTGGACAACGGCGCAGACGATTATCTGACAAAGCCGTTTTCCGTGGACGAGCTGCTGGCAAGACTGCGTGTAACACAGCGCCGATTGAATCTGCTGGCTTCTGACGGCATAAACAGTCCGGTTTTTGTCAATGGCCCTTTGAAGATCGATTTCTCGGCCGGCTGCGTCTGGTTGAGCGAGAATGAATTGCATCTGACCCCCATCGAGTACAAACTGCTGTGTGTGCTGGCGCATAATGTGGGCTGAACGATGCCCGGATGCGCCGCATCTGATCCAGACCCATGTTGGCGTAGGATACCGGATGCTGCGCGTGGAAAATGATGCAGCCATCCCCGAAGAATAACCTGCATAAAGGTTCCGGTGCCCACACCCGTGCCGAGTGGATGGACCGGCATCTGGATCAAACGCAAAATGCCCGCCCACTGTGGGTTTTCCACGGTGGGCGGGCATGATCGTTTTCAGGAGTGTGAGGCTCAGCGCTGCAGGACTTTTTTCCCGGTCAGCGGGTCGGGGATGCCCAGCAGGGCCAGAATGATCGCCATGCGGATATACACGCCGTTGTGCACCTGATCGAAGTAGGCGGCACGGGGGTCGTTGTCCACATCCAGCTTTGATCTCATCGATGCGGGGCAGCGGATGGAGCACCGGCATATCCTGCGGTGCCTTCTGCAGCAGCGCTTCGTCCAGCTGGTAGCAGCCTTTCAGGCGCAGGTATTCTTCCTCGTTGAAAAAGCGCTCCTGCTCGGTCGTTGAGAATTGCGCTGTTTGTAAAACTTGCGATTAAGACCACAGACGATAGAGATATAGAAGAAAAAAGCGCGGGAGCTCCTTTCTGGAGACTCCCGCGTTTTTCGGTTCCTGTGCTCTGCGTGAAGCTTTTGGCTTTACAGCCACTCGCCTTTCAGCACGAATTTTTCGCGCTCGGCACCCGTGGAGACGAACTGGATCTCGTGGCCCAGCTCTTTTCCAAAAACTCCACATAGGCCTTTGCTTCCTTGGGCAGCTCCTCCCAGCTCTGGCAGCCGGAGATGTCCTGGTTCCAGCCGGGCAGCATGGTGACAACAGGCTCCACACGGTCCAGGTCGGACAGGGTATCGAAGCGGGGGACTTCTACCCCGTCCAGCTTGTAGCCGGTGATGACCGGGATCTCTATCATGCTGCTCAGCACGTCCAGCTTGGTAAGGGCGATCTTATCCGCGCCCTGGCAGGCCAGACCATAGCGGCTGGCCACACAGTCAAAGGGCCCACCCGGCGGGGACGGCCGGTAGCGGCACCATACTCTCCGCCAGCCTTGCGCAGCTGCTCGTTCCAGTCTTCCCCATGGCGTTCTCGGCCGCAAAGGGGTCTGCGCCCACGCAGGTGGAGTAGGCTTTCAGCACGCCCACCACATGGTCCAGTTTGCAGTTGGGGATGCCTGCCCCCAGCGGCGCGTAAGCCGCCAGCGTGTTGGAGCTGGAAGTAAACGGGAAGATGCCGTAATCAATATCCCGCATGGCGCCCAGCTGGGCCTCCAGCACGATCCGCTTGCCGCTGTCGTGGGCCTGCTGTAAAAACGCGCCCACATCGCAGATGTGGGGGCAAACTTTGCGGCCTGCTCCTCACACCAGTGGAACAGCGCGTCGTAGGACATTTTTTCCTGATGATAGCAGCCTGCCAGCTCCATGTTCTTGGAGTCCAGGATCATGTGCAGGCGGTTCTGGGTGCGCTCTTCGTCCAGGTGGAGCAGGTCGCCCAAACGCAGGGTCTTTTGCGGTATTTGTCGCTGTACGCATAGGCAATGCCCCGCCGGGTGGAACCAAAGGCCGTGCCATTCTTGGCCAGACGGTCTTCCTCCAGCCCATCCTGTACTTTGTGCCAGGGCATGGAGATGGTGGCCTTATCCGAAAGTTTGAGGTTTTTGGGGCTGATCTCCACACCCCGCTCCTCGATAGCGGCCATTTCACCCGCCAGATGGTCCAGGTCTACCACCATGCCGGTGCCCAGCACACAGGTCACCTCCGGGTGGAGGATGCCCGAGGGCAGCAGGTTCAGGATGAACTTGCCTTTCTCGGTGACAACGGTATGTCCGGCGTTGTTGCCGCCCTGATAGCGGGCGACGATATCAGCGTTTTCAGCCAGCAGATCGATGACGCGGCCCTTGCCCTCATCGCCCCAGTTGATGCCAGTAACTGCGGTAAGCATACGATGCTTCGCTCTCCTTTTTATCTGTTTCCGGCACAGGGTCGGAATTTCAGCTTGATTTTTGGGTGCGGTATGATTATACTAGCAGGCAGAAAATGTGTAAAACGTATCTTGTACATAGCTGCAATGTAATTTGCGTATGGCATAGGAGGAGTTCCCCATGTATGTGGATTGGGAATACTACAAAATCTTTTACTATGTAGCAAAATATCAGAATTTCACCAAGGCGGCCTGTGTGCTGGGCAACAACCAGCCCAACATCACCCACTCCATGAACCGGCTGGAAAGTCAGCTCAACTGCGTGCTCTTCATCCGCTCCAACCGGGGCGTCACCCTGACGCCAGAGGGGAGCTGCTCTACTCTCGTATTGCCTCGGCGGCAGTACAGATCCAGGACGCGGAGGAAGAGCTGAGTGCCAGTGCCACCCTGGAGCATGGAGCCATCAGCATCAGCGCCACGGAAACGGCCCTGAACATCTATCTCTCTGAAAAGCTGCGGGCGTTCCACACCGAGTACCCCGGCATCCGGCTGCGCATCTCAAACCACTCCACCCCGCAGGCCGTGCAGGCCGTGAAAAACGGTGAGGTGGATTTTGCGATCATTTCGACCCCGGCGGAAGTCGAGTCCGGCTTGAAAATGGTGGAGCTGAAACCGTTTTACGAGGTGCTGGTGGGCGGCAAGACGTTCACCGCATTGGCAAGCCAGAACCTGACTTTGAAAGAATTGGGCAATTATCCCCTCATCTCCCTGAGTGACGAGAGCATGACCCGGAGCTTTTACCGGCAGTTCTTCCTGGAGCATGACGCGGTGCTGAAGCCCGACACCGAGGCCGCCACCACCGACCAGATGCTCACGCTGGTCAAAAGCGAGCTGGGCCTCGCCTTTGTGCCGGAACCCATGGCCAAAGATCCGTTGGAACGCGGCGAGATCGTCCAGCTGCATCTGCAGGAGATCATCCCCACCCGTTCCATCTGCCTCGTCTACGACCATCACCGCCCGCTGAATACGGCGGCCCGGAAGTTCCAGCAACTGCTGACGGCTTCCGACCATAAATGCTGAAAACAGCCTGGCTCCCTGCTGTGATACAGGGAGCCGGGCTGTTTTGATCCTTTTTCCTTTTTTGGTTTTGTAGTTATACTCGCTCGGCCACCAGCTGGAATCGCTTCTTTGGTGAGCTCCGTACGGATCTGCTCGATCTGTGCGTGGTCACGCGTCTCAAGAGCCAGCTTGAGGAAGCAGCTGGAGGATGCAGGCGATGGGGTTCATGATATCTTGTCCGGCAATATCCGGGGCAGAGCCGTGGATGGGCTCGTACAGCCCCTGGGTGCCGTCACCGAGGGAGGAGGACGGGATCATGCCGATGGAGCCGGTGATCATGGAAGCCTCATCGGAGAGGATATCGCCGAACATATTCTCAGTGACGATGACATCGAACTGCGCGGGGTCCTTTACGATCTGCATGGCGCAGTTGTCCACGAACATCTCGCTGTACTCACGTCCGGGTACTCGGCCTGTAAGCGGTGCATCACAGTGCGCCACAGACGGCTGGTGTCCAGCACGTTGGCCTTGTCCACGCAGCACAGCTTCTTGCGGCGCTTGCGGGCCGTCTCAAAGCCAATGCGGCCGATCCGCTCGATCTCGTGCTCGGAGTAGGGCATGGAGTCGATGGCCTGTTTCTCGCCGTTGTCGAGGGTGTGGGTCTCGTGCTTGCCGAAGTACACGCCGCCGATCAGCTCCCGCACGATGATGAAGTCAATGCCCTGTGCCACGATCTCGGGCTTCAGGGGGCTGGCAGGCGCTAGCTGCGGCCAGATCTTGGCCGGGCGGTTGTTGGCGTACAGGCCCATACCGGCGCGCAGCCGCAGCAGGCCTTTTTCCGGGCGCTTGTCCCCGGCCATGCCCTCCCATTTGGGGCCGCCGACGGCGCCCAGCAGGACGCTGTCGGCCGCGAGGCACTTGTCCAGCTCGTGCTGGGGGAGGGGGTCGCCGTACTTGTCGATGGCCTCGCCGCCCATGGCTGCGTCGGTATAGTGGAAGGTGTGGCCGTACTTTTCGGCGATCTTATCGAGGACGCGGATCGTCTGCTTGACGATCTCCGGGCTGGAGCAGTCGCCCCAGATGACAGCAATGTTTTTTTCCATGGAGTTCTCCTTCTGTTGTCAGGCTCGCCTTCGTACAACCTCTCTGTCGCTGACGCGACATCTCCCCTAGTAGGGGGGAGACTCTGGCGAAACCAGAAACTCTGCGAGGACTGCCAAGGGCTCCCCCTACAAGGGGAGCTGGCAATGCGAAGCATTGACTGAGAGGTTGTATAGAGGAAGTGTTAATCTTTCTTCGTCAGCGACTTCATCAACCCGCCATCCGCGATGATCTTCTGGATGAACGGCGGGAAGGGTCGGCTTGGAAGGTCTTGCCGGTGGTCTTATCGGTGATGAGGCCGGTGTCGAAATCGACGCTGACTTCATCGCCTGCGGCGATGGCGTCGGCAGCCTCCGGGCACTCCATGATGGGCAGACCGATGTTGATGCTGTTGCGGTAGAAGATGCGGGCAAAGCTCTTGGCGATGACGACGGAGATGCCCGCCGTCTTGATGGCCAGGGGGCATGCTCGCGGGAGGAGCCGCAGCCGAAGTTCCAGCCGCCGACCATGAGATCGCCCTCGTGGACCTTGTTCACGAAGTCCTTGTCGATGTCCTCCATGCAGTGGCGGCCAGCTCCTTGGCGTTGGGGGTGTTCAGGTAGCGGGCCGGGATGATGACATCGGTATCTACATTGTCCGGGTATTTGAAAACGGAACCGTTTGCATTGTTCATGGTGTTTCTCCTCTCTTAGACCGTGCGGGGGTCGGTGATGTAACCGGTGAGGGCGCTGGCGGCGGCGGTGGCCGGGGAGGCCAGATAGACCTCGCTCTTCACATGGCCCATGCGGCCCACGAAGTTGCGGTTGGTGGTGGAGACGCAGCGCTCCCCCTCGGCGAGGATGCCCATGTAGCCGCCGAGGCAGGGGCCGCAGGTGGGGGTGGATACGATGCAGCCCGCATCGATAAAGGCGGTGGTCCAGCCCCGCAGGATGCACTCCTTATAAACAGCCATGGTGGCGGGGATGATGATGCCGCGCACGCCCTTGGCGATGTGCTTGCCCTTCAGGATGTTGTAAGCGGCTTCCATGTCCTCCAGGCGGCCGTTGGTGCAGCTGCCGATGACCACCTGATCGATCTTGATGTCCCTGCCCTCGCTGGCGGGGTGGGTGTTCTCCGGCAGGTGGGGGTAGCTGACGGTAGGCTCCAACTGGTCGAGGTCGATCTCGATGGTCTGCTCGTACTCGGCGTCCGGGTCAGCCTCGTAGAAGACCGGCTCGCGCTGGCTGCGGCCCTTGAGGTAAGCTTTCGTCGTCTCGTCCACGGGGAAGATGCCGTTCTTGGCACCGGCCTCGATGGCCATGTTGCAGATGCACAGGCGGTCATCCATGGTCAGGTTGGCGACGCCGGGGCCGGTGAACTCCATGGACTGGTACAGGGCACCGTCCACGCCGATCTGGCCGATGATGTGGAGGATCAGATCCTTGCCGGAGACGCGGGGGCCGAACTTGCCCTTGAGCACGAACTTGATGGCGGCGGGCACCTTGAACCATGCCATGCCGGTGGCCATACCGGCGGCCATGTCCGTGGAGCCCACGCCGGTGGAAAACGCGCCCACCGCACCGTAGGTGCAGGTGTGGCTGTCCGCGCCAATGACGCAGTCGCCTGCGGCCACAAGGCCTTTTTCGGGCAGCAGCGCATGCTCGACGCCCATCTCCCCCACATCGTAGAAGTTGAGGATATCGTATTTGTTGGCGAACTCGCGGCACTGCTTGGACTGGGTTGCGCTCTTGATGTCCTTGTTGGGCACGAAGTGATCCAGCACGATGGCGATGTGCTCTTTATCGAACACGCTGTCGAAGCCCGCGCGCTGGAACTCGTTGATGGCGACGGGGGTGGTGATATCATTGCCCAGCACGATGTCGAGCTTGGCGTTGATGAGCTGCCCGGCCTTGACCTCGGCGAGGCCGGCGTGTGCGGCCAGAATCTTCTGCGTCAGGGTCATTCCCATAGTGGTACTCTCCTTTTATCTTAAGCTTTCCTCCATACAACCTCTCAGTCTCGCTGCCGCTCGACAGCTCCCCTAGTAGGGGAGCCTCTGGCGAAACCGGAAACTTTGCGGGGACTGCCAAGGCCTCCCCTACTAGGGGGGGAGGTGGCAATGCGAAGCATTGACGGAGAGGTTGTACAGAGAAGATGCTTTTCTTTATTTGCTGTTAATAGCAGATACCAGCGCCTTGATACCGGCCACGATGATATCGGTATCGGTGCCGGCACCCCACGTCATGCTGCCGTCGCCCCACGAGAGGCCAACATAGGAGCGGCGCGGGAGGTGGAGCCTTCGTCAAGGCTGTGCTCGGAGTAGATTTCGAGGTGGAAGTCCATGCCGGTGGCGCTCTGGATAGCGTTTGCCACAGCATCCAGACGGCCATTACCCACCGAGGTGACCACCTTGCGCTGGCCGTTCAGATCCAGCGTGACGGTGGCGGTGATGCCGTTGACCTGTGCGAAGTGGGCCTCCACAACGGAGAGCGGCTTTTCCTTGTTGAGGAAGTTCTCCTCAAAGATGCGGAGCACTTCGGCGGCGCTGAGCTCTTTGTGGCTGTGGTCGGAGACGTTCTTGACCTTGTAACCCAGAGCCTCGCGCATCTTCGGGGGCAGGTTGTAGCCGTAGTTCTGCTCCAGCACGAAGCCGATGCCGCCCTTGCCACTCTGGCTGTTGATGCGGATGACGTCTGCGTCGTAGGTGCGGCCGATGTCGTGGGGGTCCACCGGGATATAGGGACAGGTCCAGCGGTGTTCGCCGGTCTGCTTGCGGTACGCCATGCCCTTGGCGATGGCGTCCTGGTGGCTGCCGGAGAAGGCGGCGAAGACCAGCTGGCCGGCGTAGGGACTGCGCTGGTAGATGGGCATCCGGGTCACACGCTCGTAGGTGGCGCAGATGCCCGGCATATCGGAGAAATCCAGCTTGGGGTCCACCCCGTGGCTGTACATGTTCATGGCCAGCGTCACAGCGTCCACGTTGCCGGTGCGCTCGCCGTTGCCGAACAGGCAGCATTCAATGCGCTGGGCACCGGCCAGAACAGCCAGCTCGGCATCTGCCACGCCGCAGCCGCGGTCGTTGTGGGGGTGGGTGGACAGAATCACGCTGTCGCGGTACTTGAGGTGCTTGTCGCAGTACTCGATCTGGTTGGCGTAGACGTGAGGCATACTCATCTCGACCGTGACGGGCAGGTTGATGATCATCGGGCGGTCGGGGGTGGGCTGCATGACGTCCAGGACCGCGTTGCAGACTTCAACGGCGTAGTCCGCCTCGGTGCCGGTGAAGCTTTCGGGGCTGTACTCGAAGAGGAAGTTGCCCTCGTACTCCTCACTGAGCTGCTTGACCAGCTTTGCGCCGTCGGTGGCGATCTTCTTGATCTCCTCCTTGGACTTGTGGAACACCTGCTCGCGCTGGGCGACGGAGGTGGAGTTGTAGAAGTGGATGACCGCGCGGGGTGCGCCCTTGACGGCTTCGAAGGTCTTGCGGATGATGTGGTCGCGGCACTGGGTCAGCACCTGAACGGTGACGTCATCGGGGATCATATTCTTCTCGATGAGGGTGCGCAGGAACTCATACTCGGTCTCGCTGGCGGCGGGGAAGCCGACTTCGATCTCCTTGAAGCCGATCTTGACGAGCATCTGGAAGAACTCCAGCTTTTCCTCAAGGCTCATGGGCACGATCAGGGCCTGATTGCCGTCGCGCAGGTCCACACTGCACCATGCAGGGGCTTGTTCAATGTGATCTTTTCTTTACCCAGCTGTCATAACCGGCGGGGACCGGGTAGTAACCCGGTGCGTACTTAGTAGCGTCCATCATTTTTGTTCTCCTCCAGCTTCCTATAAACTTACGTTCCACACGTTTTATCAGCGTCCTTGCCCTCTCCGTCATTGCTTCGCAATGCCCCCCTCCCAAAAAGAAAACTTTGCCGTACTGCCAAGGCCTCCCCCTTTGGGGAGGTGGCGGCGTAAGCCGTGCCGGAGAGGGCAAGCCTGGCCGCTGCCCAGCTATACGAAAAAAGGCCCCGTCTCTCAAAGGACGAAATCCCTTGAGAGACGAGAGCCTGTAAGTTCAAACTACAGAGCACCCGTGGTACCACTCTCTTTGCTGGCAGAACCAGCCACTCGACACGATCAGCTTTTGGCGGCGAATCGCTGCCCCGGTAACGGTGGGCATCCGTCAAAGCCTACTCTGATTTCAGCTTGCCGCTCAGGGGCCAGTAGCCGAAGCTCTCCGCACTGCCTTGCACCACCCGGCAGCTCTCTGTAGCAGAAGAAAACATCGTTTTTTCCCCGTCAACGCATTTGGGCTTTTGTTTCAAAGTGAGCTTATTGTACCAAATGTTGGATTTGCCGTCAAGAAGTTTGGCTCATATCAAAAATGAAACAAATTCACATCAGGAGCGGCACAATTTTCCAAATTTTGCGCTTTCTGCATCGAATCGTAGAGCGCTGGGAAAGCGGGGGGGATGCCCACGCAAGTGAAATCGGGTTGCGGCTCCCAGCATTCGCATCGCTTACGCTTGCGTCTTGCTGGCCGCGGCCCCAACAACAGTTCCCTGCATCCGCCACTGGCGGCGGTCGCTGTCGTTGCAGGCCATTCCATCGCCCGCCCTATTGCCTGCGGCAACAGGGTCCCACCCCAGCGGACACTTGCTTGGGCATTCCCCCGCTTTCCTCCCGCCAGGCTTCGGGGTTTGTTAAGAATCTGGGAAGTTTTTGGAAACAAGCCCTCAAAAAGCTTTTTTGTTAATTTTCGTTGTGTTAAGATAAGCTTATCGAAAGAATAAGGCCCCTGACCGATTTGTCAAAGGCTCTCCCTTTGGGAGAGCTGGCTGCGAAGCAGACTGAGAGGGCGAGGCCGTTTACCGAGGAGGAAATCCTATGAAAGAAGTCAAGACACCGCGCAAGCCGTTGGCGATCTACTACGCCCTCGTGCTGCTGATGCTGCTGCTCCTCAACCTTGTGCTGCTGCCGTGGATGGAGGAGCGCCAGATCAAAGAGGTGGACTACGGCACCTTTATGACCATGACCGAGGAAAAGAACATCGGCCGGGTGGATATCGAAGCCAACCAGATCATCTTTACCGATAAGGACGAGACGCAGGTCTACAAGACCGGCCTGATGAACGACACCGGCCTGACCGAGCGGCTGTACGATGCGGGGCCACCTTCTCCAGCGAGATCGTGGAACAGTCCTCGCCGGTGCTGAGCTTTTTGATCTGGTTCGTCCTGCCTATCATCCTGTTCTCGGCCATCGGCAACCAGAGAAAAAAAGCTGATGGAAAAGGCCGGCGGCGGTCCGGGCTCCATGATGTTTGGCGGCATTGGAAAATCCAACGCCAAGGTCTACGTCCAGTCCACCGAGGGCATCCACTTCTCGGATGTGGCCGGTGAGGATGAAGCCAAGGAAAACCTGCAGGAGATCGTCGATTATCTGCACGACCCCAGCAAGTATGAGAGCATTGGTGCCAAGATGCCCAAGGGCATCCTGCTGGTGGGCCCTCCGGGCACCGGCAACGACCATGCTGGCCAAGGCTGTGGCCGGTGAGTCCAACGTGCCATTCTTCTCGATCTCCGGCTCGGAGTTCGTGGAGATGTTCGTGGGCATGGGCGCAGCCAAGGTGCGCGACCTGTTCAAGCAGGCCAAGGAAAAGCCCCCTGCATCGTGTTCATCGATGAGATCGACGCCATTGGCCAGAAGCGCAGCAGCGGCCAGTTTGGCGGCAACGATGAGCGCGAGCAGCCCCTGAACCAGTTGCTGACTGAAATGGACGGATTTGAGGAAAACAGCGGTGTTATCCTTCTGGCCGCTACCAACCGTCCGGAATCACTTGACCCTGCCTTGACGCGGCCCGGCCGGTTTGACCGCCGGGTGCCCGTGGAGCTGCCCGACCTCAAGGGCCGCGGAGGAGATCCTGAGGGTCCACGCTAAGAAGGTCGCGCTGGCCCCGGGCATCGACTTTCACCACCGTGGCCCGGATGGCCTCCGGCGCTTCCGGTGCGGAGCTGGCCAACATCGTCAACGAGGCCGCGCTGCGGGCCGTCCGCGCGGGCCGCAAGAGCGTGACCCAATCCGACCTGGAGGAGAGCATTGAGGTGGTCATTGCAGGCTACCAGAAGAAAAACTCCATCCTGACCGACCACGAAAAGTGCATCGTCGCCTATCACGAGATCGGCCACGCCCTGGTGGCCGCCAAGCAGACCGATTCCGCCCCCGTACAGAAGATCACCATCGTCCCCCACACCTCGGCGGTGCTCTGGGTTACACCATGCAGGTGGACGAGGGCAACCACTACCTGATGAACAAGGAAGAGCTGGAAAACAAGATTTCCACCCTCACCGGCGGACGTGCCGCCGAGGAAGTGGTGTTCCACTCCATCACCACCGGCGCTTCCAACGATATCGAGCAGGCCACGAAGCTTGCCCGCGCCATGCTGACCCGCTACGGCATGAGCGACGACTTCGACATGGTGGCTTTGGAGACCGTGAACAACCAGTACCTCGGCGGGGACACCTCCCTTGCCTGCTCGGCCCAGACCCAGCGCGAGATCGACCAGAAGGTGGTGGAGCTGGTCAAGGCCCAGCACGCCAAGGCTGTGCAGATCCTGACCGACAACCGCGCCGCCAAACATCATGGAGTTGGGGCCGCCCATCTTATCCATGAGCTTTTTATTCATATAGTTGCCCAGCGCGGTGAACAGGATGATGGGCAGCACGAACCAGATCAGAAAGCTGAGGACCGGAGACCCCTGTTCCACGATCTCGCTGGAAAACTCGGCCCCGGCGGTGTAAAGCCGCTCGGTCAGGCCGGAGTCATCCATCAGGCCGGTCTTGTAGACTTGGGTGTTGTCCTTATCGGTGAAGATGATCTGGTTGGACTCGATGTCCACTTTGCCGATGTTCTTCTCCTCGGTCATGCTCATAAAGGTGCCGTAGTCCACCTCTTTGATCTGCCGTTCGTTCATCCACGGCACAAGCACGACATTGAGGAGCAGAATCAGTAAAAGCACGATGGTATAATAGATCGCCAGCGGCTTTTTGGGCGTTTTGACTTCTTTCATGAAAATCCTCCTTTTTAGGTCGTATAAAGCCTCTCTGAAAAGAGAGTAGCACATTCAAATTTAATATGCCAGTTTTGCCAGCACCATTTTGCAAAAACTTCGCAGTTCGTTCATAAAACAAAAACGGACAAAAGAACCTCCGCCCAGCTGGAGGGCAGAAGTTCTTCTGGTTTTTACACACACAGGAAGGAGAGTTGTTTGTCAGAGCATGGGGGTACGGCGCCCGGCACGATCACTCGCCGCGGACGGCTGCGAAACCTGCTTCCAGATCAGCAATGATATCGTCGATGTGCTCGGTGCCGATGGACAGGCGGATGGTGTTCTGATAGATCTGCTGCTCGGCCAGCTCCTCGTCGTTCAGCTGGCTGTGGGTGGTGGAAGCCGGGTGGATGACAAGGCTCTTTACGTCGGCGACATTGGCCAGAAGGGAGAAGACCTTCAGGTTGTCGATGAACTTGAAGGCTTCCTCACGGCCGCCCTTGATATTAAAGGTAAAGATGGAAGCACCGCCGTTGGGGAAATACTTCTCGTACAGCGCGTGATCGGGGTGGTCGGGCAGGGATGGATGGTTGACCTTTTCGACCTGCGGATGGTTGGCGAGGAACTCGACGACCTTTTTGGTGTTCTCCACATGGCGCTCGATGCGGAGGCTCAGGGTCTCAGTGCCCTGCAGCAGCAGGAAGGCGTTGAACGGGGAGATGGTCGCACCGGTATCACGTAGCAGGATGGCGCGGATGTAGGTGACGAAGGCAGCGGGGCCGGCAGCCTCGGCGAAGGAAACGCCGTGGTAGCTGGGATTGGGCGCGGCGATGTTGGGATACCGGCCGCTGGCCTTCCAGTCGAAGTTGCCGCTGTCCACGATGATGCCGCCCAGCGTCGTGCCGTGGCCGCCAATGAACTTGGTGGCGGAGTGGACCACGATGTCAGCGCCGTGTTCAATGGGACGGATCAGGTACGGGGTGCCGAAGGTGTTATCAATGACCAGCGGCAGACCGTGCTTATGGGCGAGCGCTGCGATGGCGTCGATGTCGGGGACATCGCTGTTGGGGTTGCCTAGGGTCTCCAGATAGACGGCCCTGGTATTGGGCTGGATGGCGTTCTCCACCTCGGCGGGGTCGTGTGCATTGACGAAGGTGGTGGTGACGCCGAACTGGGTCAGGGTGTGCTCCAGCAGGTTGTAGCTGCCGCCGTAGATGGTCTTCTGGGCAACGATGTGGTCACCATCCTGTGCCAGCGCCTCGATGGTGTAGGTGATGGCTGCGGCACCGGAAGCGGTTGCCAGAGCGGCTACGCCGCCTTCCAGCGCGGCGATGCGCTTCTCGAAGACGTCCTGCGTGGAGTTGGTCAGGCGGCCGTAGATGTTGCCCGCGTCAGCCAGACCGAAGCGGTCTGCGGCGTGCTGGCTGTTGCGGAAGACGTAGGAAGTGGTCTGATAAATGGGCACTGCGCGGGAATCG
>VOFG01004571.1_pt1 | contig 15126 bp, 23 predicted proteins | sample 5384171 | NCBI WGS metagenome assembly VOFG01 (sample SAMN12384726, study PRJNA508395) | human gut metagenome | isolation source: healthy gut F | host: Homo sapiens
AGAGATTGCCGGTATTATTCGTGATTGCGGTAGTGATGCAGTGATCGTCTGCGGAAACCAATGCATGGTCCTCAGGATGTGGAGTGATGCTGCAGCCGTTAGCGATTTCGATGGATTTGAAAGACATTCTTTGCCATGTGTATTCCGAAGTCACTATGCAGATAAAATGGCAAAAAGTAAAGACAGCCACAGCAGATGGCACTCCGATCTTTTGTGACCGAGTCTGGTATTTGTGATGCTTCGGGAAATGGTGGCTTTGATACAGCCAATGCAGATGCGTGGATCACTCGTGTGATTCTTATAATATCAGTTAGGCGCTGCATGGAGCGCGCGGTAATAAAGCGTGAATCAGCACCTTATTTGAGCACTTCCTTGCGGTAAGACCACTGGTGAGGATATGTAGCTTCAGATCTTGCGTGACTACAGGAGTCTGTAGCTCGCCATAATACATATCGTGCACATCAGGACATTGAGCAGGGAATCGATAGCTTTACAGCGGTGATCATTCAAAGCCGTCAACAAGTTGCCAGCGCAAAGCCGCAAGGCGTTCGCGGAGAAACCGTCACCGCGAAAGCAAAGCCGCAAGTTCGCGAGAAGCCGTCAACAGCGCCGCGCAAAGCTGCATAAGTTCGGTGAGAAACCGTGCTGGCCGCGCCAGTGCCGGGCGGCGTTCGGTGAGAAACCGCTGGCAAAGCAGCGTGCCGGGTAAGTTCGCGAGGTCTCGGCCAATAAGTGCCAGTGCAGCCGGGCATGTTCGCGAGAAGTCAACAAGTTAAAAGCCGGGTACAAGTTCCAAGCGAAAGCCGTCAACAGAGGTGCCAGCGCAAAGCCGTATGTCTGGTGACGAAGCTGTCATCAAAGCCGGCGAAAGCCGTGCAATAGTTCGGGTGAGAGACGTCAACAAGCGACAGTGACACGGAGGAGTGCAGACGAGGCTGAGCAGAACCGTAGCAGAGGTCAGTCTCAATCCAGCAACCGGATAAGGCGTACGGCACCCGGAGAGATCAGAAACCCGGAGAGCGGTGCGGACTGGCACGAAGTCTGAGGCACTGGTACCAGAGAGCTCTGCAGGAGGATCAGTGCGATGAAGCTCTGGGACGCCGCACCGGATACATCATCAAAGAAACCGTGGGAACTTCTCCAAGCACGCCGACCAAAGAGCCAGGATGGGATCTGGCGAGCATCACATTGTAGCGCAACGATGACAACCAGCAACCTCTCCGGCAGTATGGGCACAATCTCCATCTACAGAGTGACGAGGATCATGACAGGAGGGGATGTGAGAGAGAAATAACACTTCGTTTAGCAAAGAGCACATTAACGATCATGCGTGGAAAGACGTATTGTTGATGTGTAAAAAGCTATCGGCGATATAGGTGAAGCACGATATAAGTAATTGGCAGGAAAAGAGGTGTCCGAGGTCAATGCATGCAAAAGGGTCATGGCAAAGAAAAGGAAAAGCATTGGAATCAAAGGTTATTAAGTGAAGAGCTGACGCAACAGCAAAGTGTAAAGATAAATGTAATAAAAAGTAAACCAACAAATTTTAAATTGCCAGTATAAGCAAGTGATCTGGAAGATACCTCCAGAATTTATTTCGGAGGTAGTCATTGAAATATTATTAATGGATTATTCATTGTATTTCCGATAACCGTTTTGTATAATAATTTCGCTTTTTGGAATATTGCAATGGAGGGAAAGAAAATGTCTGCAAAAAAGTAAAATGAAAAATCTGACGGAAGGTTCTCCGGCCAAGCTGATCATCGGCCTGTTCAATTCCTATGTTTTTGGGAATGCTGTTTCAGCAGTTTACAGTATGGTGGACGATGATCGTGGGAAAGTTTTTGGGATTAAAACCGTTGGCGGGGTAGGGTCTACGGGATCTCTTAACTTTATGGTCATCGGCTTCTGCATCGGTGTGTGTAATGGTTTGCCATACCGGTTGCACAAAAATTTGGCGCGAAGGATGAAAGTGCTTTTACGTCGTTTTGTAGCAAACGCCCATGGTTTGTGTCGGTTTTGCGGTCGTGATGACACTGGCATCGTGTGTTTTTAGGGATATTCCCCTGCTTTTTTTTGCGGACGCCGGAGGATGTATTTCAGTATACCTATTGGTATATGCTGATCATATTTCTGGGAATTCCATGTACTTTCTTTTATATAATTTTTGGCATTGATCCGTTCTTGGGGGAGACAGCAGAACACCGGTGTTTTTCTGGCAATTTCGTCTGTCCTGAATATTGACTTGATTTGCTGTTTATTTTATTGTTCCGTTGGGGAGTGATCGGGGCTGCACTTGCAACAGTGCTTTCACAGGGAATTCCGGTATTGCTGTTTGTGGTATGGGGAAGACATTTCCAATCCCATGGCAGCCGAAGCGAGTGGGAAGGCACAGCCCAGATATATGGTACGTCTATGTACAATCGGGATTCCTATGGGACTGCAGTATTTCTATCACAGCGATCGGAACTCTTGTGATCCAGGCGGCAGTCAATGGATTTGGAGCCACTGTTATGGCAGGAGTGACCGCAGCGGACGTTTGGGAAATTTCCTTCCTGTCCAATAGAAGCACTTGGACAGACCATGGCACCATATGTTGGTCAGAATGTGGGAGCCGGAAAACTGACCGGGTAGGAAAGGGGTTTAAAAGCGGCATCACTGATGGCTTTTGTGTGTCAGCAGTGCTTTTGGCGATCGTCGTTCTTTGGACGCAGAATGTCCGTCCTGTTTCTTTGATGCGAATGAGGTTGAGGCGATGGGATATGCATATCAGTATATGACAGTCACAGCGGCCGGATATTGTTCGCTGACGCTTGTTAATACAGTGAGGTTCACCATTCAGGAATGGGATTTTCAGGAATTGCCATTCTTGCAGGAGTGTTTGAAATGGCAGCGAGAACTCTGGCGGAACACTCCTGGTAGCTGTTAGTGGATATTTTGGAATCTGCATGGTCAATAATACATTGGCATGGATCTTTGCAGATACATTTTTAATACCGGCGTTCTTCCTTTGCCGCAGGAAATTGGCAAAAGAAGGACTCGAATAGAATAATTACTCAAATTTCCCCACACAGAATGATGTGGTATCCCCATAATATTTTCATTCATCTTCTTCTATTTCTTTTCATCCCTTGTGATCTGCTTTCGCGCTTTAATCTTTTGCAAAATTCTATCATTTCTTTCTTGTCTTCATCGGACATTTTCTGAAAATAAAAAAGAAACTCTTTTTCCAGAGTCGAGGTAAACATATATTTTTGCGGTTTGCCGGATTATTATAAAATTCAAGATATTCGGAAAGTTCTGAACTGGAAGAAGTAGGTGTCGGAGCATCATATGAGACATCCCGGTCAATTTGTAGTGTCAGGTGCATTAAGTCGTCTACGGATATATTGTATAATCCAGCCAGTTTATAGAGCGATTCAGCATCCGGCATTCGTTTGCCCGTTTCTGTAGTGGCTGTATGTCTGTCGGACGATTCCAGCAAGTGCCTCCTGCAACATAATCCCTGTGTGTAGTTGTGCACTTTTCTTAGTTGCTTTAATTTCTGTGGAAGTAAACTTTTTTTTCATAAATTAATACCGCCTTTTTTTATTTAGTGTATTTTTTCCCTATTAACGCGGATGTTATTGATTGTAGCAAATGCACAATATGACGTTAAAAGAATGATGTAAAATTAACAAAAGAGATGAAAATGTTGCAAAATGTCATTTTTACAAGAAATTTAAGAAAGATATGTTGTGCATAATGTACATATTTTCGGGCATCCGGTGTAGTAAACAAAACGCTACAAACCGTAGCATAAAATGGAAAATAATGTTAAATATAAATAACAATTTGACGATATAAAAGATACAAAACGTAGCACAAAAGGAATGACACAACACACATGGAGGTGCGCCGTGTATTATGACGCAGGCACTCGGATTGGAGAACTACATGCTGAAATTATCATTGAAACAGGGACAATACATCAATATTGGTGACAACATCCGCGTCGTATATGTAGGAGGAAGCGGTGGTACGGTCGTTGATGATCGATGCCCCAAAGGAGATCCCGATTGTACGAAGCAACATTGAGGAGAATCCGGAACGTCGCAGAGAAACTTACTATCCGGAGGAAAAGATTTCTGCAGAAGCCCAGAAAAAAATTCAGAGAATTCTGGGGAAGAGCGTCATAAGGGTGAGGCGGAAAATTAGAAATTCAATATGGTAATAGGCAGAAAACACACCAGGACTTCTGCTTGTTATAGATCACTTCCTCGGGAAACGGATTTCCAGAGGGCAACCAATCATAAACCACGATATGTGGAACAAGGAGGATAATATTATGATAGTACAACACAACATTACAGCGATGAACGCAAACAGAATGCTGGGACTGACAACAGGTTCCCTTTCTAAGTCAACAGAGAAGCTTTCTTCCGGTTACAAGATTAACCGTGCAGCAGATGACGCAGCAGGTCTTTCTATTTCCGAGAAGATGCGTAAGCAGATCCGTGGTCTTAGCCAGGCATCTACGAATGCAGAGGATGGTATCTCCTGTGTACAGACTGCAGAGGGTGCTTTGAACGAAGTTCACTCTATGCTTCAGAGAATGAACGAGTTGGCAGTTCAGGCAGCTAACGGTACAAACTCTGAGTCTGACCGTATAGCTATCCAGAATGAGATCGATCAGTTGACAACAGAGATTGATCGTGTATCTGAGACAACCAAGTTCAATGAAACTTATTTGTTGAAGGGTGATAAGAGCCTGACGAAGGGCTATACTTATAGTTATGGAAATTTCAATACTGCTCAGGTAGGAAAAGTAACTGCATTTAGTACGGATAAATCTACAGGCTTAAGGCAACTTGGGTTGATACAGATCTTTCTGGAAAATCTCAAAATTGCAAGATGAACAGAATGAATTACTTGTTTCTTTTAAGAGATCAAGGAGTCCAGATTACAGCTAATTATGCAAAGGGTTCTAAGGATCCGACGTATTCGGTTGCATTGATGGGTGATGCAGCACAGAAGTTTAGTGTTGTAGAAGATCATCAAACAGCTGGAAATTTTCTGATTAAAGATAAAGAAGGAGAGACAATTGGAGCTTTGTCTGCTAGTGGTGCCGCTCAACTGGCAGCTAATGCAACTGAAAAAATTACGAAATCAGCTACTATTATTGCGCAGGATGTTCAGTCTGTAAAATCTACAAAAGCTCAGGCAAATATTACGATAAAGATGGAAATGCGATTTCGGCAAATGCATTGTCAAAATATGTAGAAGCTTCTCCAAATGCAACTGATGCGACAAAGACAGATGTTAAAGTTCGGGCTGATGCTCCAACAGTATATGATGCAGTTGGTAATGTTACAGCAATTAATACAGATGATATTGCAGCATTACAGGATCTCAGCAGATCTTACAGTAAAACTTCACGTTGGAGCTGACGCGACAGCTAATAACCAGATTTCTATTAATATTGCAAACTATGAGTGCAAAGGGGCTTGGTGTAAATGGTCTTAAGGTAGATGGAACTGATGAGACAAATGCTTTGAATGCGATTGATACCATTAAAGAATCTATCCAGAAGGTTTCTGATCAGCGTTCCGCTCTTGGTGCTGTTCAGAATCGTCTGGAGCACACTATTGCAAATCTGGATAACGTCGTTGAGAACACAACTTCCGCTGAATCTCGTATCCGTGATACAGATATGGCAGAGGAGATGGTTAATTACTCAAAGAACAGTATCCTTCAGCAGGCCGGTCAGTCTATGCTTGCACAGGCTAATCAGGCAAACCAGGGTGTATTGTCACTCCTTCAGTAATTTGAAGATAGTGTTTGAGCATGTGGCGTAGAAAGTTCAGTTACAAGTAAAAATGTGTAAAGAAAGACCACCATGAATTGGTACGGATTGTAACCGGTTCGTGGTGGTCTTTTGAGTTTCTTAAATTAGGTGATATCTGAAAAATAATAACGAAAACTTTTTGGTATTGCTATTTGGTGTGGAAGTTTTCGTTAATAATCAGTCATATCGCTATCTAAATATTTCCGAAATTCGTCCGTTGAAATCTTTAATTGATCTGCGGCAATCTCGACAGAGATATTTCCGGATCTGCAGAGAGATACCAGAATTTTGATCTGTCCCTCAGCTAATCCCCTGGCGTGTCCTCGTTGATCACCCTTGTAAGAGCCTCATCCATCGTCTTCACCTTCCTTTCTGTTCCGGATCGGCAAGAATAGTCTCGTATCTGTGATCACCGCTCATCACAGCGAGAAGCTTGAGGACGGCGTCGATGTGTCTGAGAATGGTCTTGTCATGGGGAACATAGTTTTTATTTTGCGTTTTTCGGAAAAATACCTTGCCACAACACGAAAAAATCACTCTGGAACATGTTGATCTGCTCATCGGTCAGCCATGCGATTTCAAAAACATGGATATGGTAATCATTGACATAAGACTCCAGACCGTCCGGAATATCCATCAGTGCCTTAAGATTTTGTGGATACTGCCATCGTTTCTCTGTGCCAAAGTATAATACTAATGTGATCACCGGAGTGATCTGCTTTGCCTTGTACTGGCTGCGGTAGTTGGCACCTTCATAGCCAATGACGCGTACTGCCATCTGCTTCTCGGTTCTGTCTGATGCTCCAGCCCCAGCAAAGCGATCTGGATCCTGCCGTCTGTCCATGCCTTGAGGATATCGCGTTCCTGCTCATGGAGTCTGGAGTCATCTGCCTTATAATGAGATACAGTTTTGGTGGATCGCAGGGAGTCCGGATGCACCCGTCTCTCGCTGTGAAACAACAGGACATTTACAATATCTGCAAAGACGTCCTCGTAATCTGCAAGCAGCTTTTCTGAAATATCTTTCTCTCCCAAATAGTGCTGCTTTCTGTAGGAAACAGCATATCGGGGAACATGTTGGAACTCAGAATGGAGTGTGATGAAAATATTGTGCAGAACAAGTTATTTTCGTATATTTTCCTATTATATGCCGTTTTCGGTTAAAATTCAATAACAGAATCTAAGGTGTTTTGTTCATTGAAAATAAAATGAAATTTTGAAAGGTCAGATGAAAGCTTATTGATCTATACAGATTTCAAAGCTTTCCTATCAGATTATGTTTCTGAGAATGTACGATCGTTTTCTGACTTGCAATGATTGTAACACCCTGTTAAGGGAATGTCGAGAGGAAATGCTGGTTTTTCTTGATTTCGTCATTGTATATGATTTAATGTGAAAACAGAGACAAATATTAGCTAAAAATAGAAAATTTGCCGTTTCAGACACGGCAGAGTCATAAAATGCCGTGTGTCTGAGGCGTCATGCGCTTGCTACGGGAAAGGGTATATATTATACTAATGATGTTGGGATCGAAAGATATTTTATCCCCAACTGATGTAAAGAGAGTCTGATGGAAATGTTTATAGTGACCGGAGGGAAACGTGCAGATTACAGATAAGTTAATGAAACCATTGACGGAGGTAAAGTATCTAAATGCGGATAATGTCAGCAGATACCGTTGCATTATGCGCATTTTTTTTGATAATTATGAAAAACTTCACTATTGGCTTTATCAGGAGGATGTGTTTGAAGCATTAAAAAGAGATCCTCATTTTGAGGATTACCGGATGGAGCAATGCCAGCAGGATCTGGCGATGTTGACAGAGTGGAAAAATTTAAATACGATTCAGGATACCAGAAAAGTTGCTTCCATTGAGGAATTTTATTAAGGGATTACAGCGAAATGTGGGGGCTATTGATGAGGAACTGCGTCTGCTTCCGGATGAAATAAAGCAACGGATTTTTGATAAGATAGTGGATTATGAATTATCGATTCCACGCATGGATGTTGAGGTTTCCGTGGGAAAATATTGGAAAAACGCTAGGCGTTATCAGAGTATTTATGACTGGTTTGTCCGGGAAAACGGACAGGAGAATGAAGCGGCAAAATTATTTGATGCAACAAATGATATTATACGAAGGATCACCAGATATGCGGCACAGATTATATGGAATGCAGATCGGATCGACAGATCAGTACAAAAGATTGAAAGCACTGGATAAAATTGTTGATCCAGTGCTTCAATCGGTGGCTGTCAGGGTAAAGAAATTGCAGACAGCCGGTTATCAGGAGGGATTAGTAAAAAAGATATCAGGAGGATATTTTTACAGCTCTGTTGATATCAGTTCAAAGGTGATACTGTGCATTTTCAAACCGCCCTGTGCAAAGAAGAGGCGCAGATTGGTATATTTGGAGAAAAGCGGAATATCTGCTTCAAAGGAAACAGGGAGTCCGTTTGTGCCGTTCCAGGTAAATGTCCCATATGCTGTACCCAGGCTGAAAAGGGTGACTGGAATTTGCGCTACCTCACTCTGCGTAGAGCTGGCGGTAAGGGTCATTCTGTATTTTCCCATAGTTTTTATATCGAGGCCAAAGCTATGGTTTGTCCCTTTATCGGTGCAGATGTCTTCCAGATTGATCGTGAGATTTCCGTCGAGTTCATAGAATTTCACGGAGGATTCGTCAACATCAGATTCATCTGCCGGCCGGTTGATAATATCAATTTTTGTTTCGGTGCCTTCCAGACGCGCCATGGCCTGTGTATTCATAAGAAAACGACAGATATTCGCAGCATTTCTCTGAAGCTCACTGCGCTGCAGAGTGCCATTTTCCAAAGAGGCAAGAATATTATCATCATTTTCTGCACCAATGGCACATACCATATATACATCATTTTGGGCGATCGCCATAGCGGCAAAATCTGACTTATCCACTGCCTGGCCGCGGCGGTTGATGTTGGCCCACCAGTCTGTCATGGTAAAGCCGGTAAAACCCCAGTCGTTTCGCAGGATCTGTGTCGTCAGATCAAAGCTGCCGGCTGTCCAGACTCCGTTAATTGGTCCATAGGTGGTCATAACAGAATCGGCATGTCCTTCTTTGACAGCGATTTCAAAGCCCTTCAGATAAATCTCCTCAGAGCACGCTCAGAGATGACGCCGTTGGTATCATGACGGTTCTGTTTCCCTGATTATTTCCACAGAAGTGCTTGATGGTTCCGGTGACGCCGGACCGATGGAGTCCATGAAGCTGAGCCGATGCAATGGTTCCGGTCAGATAAGGATCTTCCGAAAAATATTCAAAGTTTCTGCCGTTTAATGGGTGACGGTGAATATTCATTCCCGGTCCCAGAAGACAATCGACCTTTGTTTATGATCATTTCAAGACCGGTCAGGGCAAAGAGTTCTGTGAGAAGTGTCCGATTAAAGGTACACGCCATCATTGTGCCGTTTGGCAGACTGAATGCTTTTGGTGCCGCAGTCAAGACGCATACCGGAAGGACCATCATCGCAGCAGCCACAAGGAACGCCAAAGGGCTTCAGTTCTTGGGAAACACCGCCGAATGCGGAAGCGGTGTACCGGCAGTTACCCTTGGGCTGTTCATTCCTCTCCGCGGATCACGCAGGCGAGATCATAATCGGTCATCTGTGCAATAAATTCTTCCATGGTGTGGGTGCCTTTCGGACATCACAGAGGTGGATTCCACGATCACCGGTAAAAAGGTATTTCCTGGAAGATTTTCAAGACGGCGTTTTGTCTCATCTCCCCAGAAAGAGGAACCGGTTCCATCTGTGGTTCGTATCCGTCTGTTGACAGTACCGGTTTTATGCGTTCAAATGCCTCTACGGGAGCAAGAGCCTGTTGGTGGCTGGAAATCACAAGTGTACCATTTGTGTACAGGTATATGTTTTCACGGCATGCCGGACATCTGTTCCTACATAGAAATGATAGTCTCCTTCTTCCAGAATAAAGCAGTGAGCATGGCCGGAAATGCCGGAGTCATCATAGGATGCAGTCTGGGTCTTGCTGACAGAGATGGTCACAGTCTGGGATTCGCCCGGTGACAGTGTATTTGTCTTTTCGTAGCCACACAATACACGGACCGGTTTGCCGAGTTTGCCCTGAGGTGCTTCACAGTAGATCTGCACAACTTCTTTGCCGGAGCAGCTTCCGGTATTGGTGACGGTTATAATAAAGTCCCATTTGTCGGACAGCTCCATGATGTCGTTTGTCTTAATCTGAAAAGTGGTATAAGAGAGTCCGAAACCGAAAAGGATACAATACCTTATCCGGGGCAAATGTTTCAAAATAGCGGTATCCCACATAGATATCCTCGGAATAAAAATTTCGCACAGGATCTCCGAAGTAAGGAGCGGATGGATAATCTTCAACATGCTTTGCAATGGTATCTGTCAACTTGCCGCATGGACTGATCTTGCCGGTCAGAACATCCGTTGTGCCGGTACCGCCTGTCATTCCGCCCTGCCATACATATAAAATAGCGTCGGGGGCAATCTCCAGAAGCTCATTCATATCAATCAATATTTCCCACGTTTAACAGGACAATCATTTTTGAAAAATGGCGGCGTACGGTGGTGAGCATTTGTTTCTCGTCAGAAGATAAAAAGGAAGGTCTGTGAGGGAATTGTCCTGTTCCTCCCCCGGCGGCATGACCGATCACTGCAATGGCCGTCTGACAAAGTGCTTGGCAGCGCGGGCGGCAAGAGAGTCCTCCAGGAGGCATTTCTTCTGGGACCATGGTTCTTGCCCCAGCCGTCTCTGAGGTCAAAGGGATTTTCATTATCCCATTTATGGTATTACATCCAAGAGTTCCTGATTTAATTTTATGCCGCTTTCCTGGCAGACCATCCACAATATTTGTTACCTTGGAAACATTAACCATGCCGCCGGAGCCGGTACCGCTTTTATAATAATGAAACTGAATCCGGCCAAATAATGCCCTCCCCATAGGCTTCAAAGGAAGAGCCTGATGCTCATTTTTCAGCATCACAATTCCCTCGGAAACTACCTGGGCCACTTTGTTTTCAGATATTTGTCCCAGTCAAGTAATTTTTTTTTTGTCTGTATCATAAAATAACCTTACCTTTCTTGTTTATATTTCCACAGCAATGCAAATGCGGGTGCAGCACCTGCAATAGAATCTCATATCATCTTATCTGTAACCCTCCCGTATGGTCAAGGAAAAACAAATAATTTACTGAAAATTAACATATTACCCCATTTAAATTATTATTATTCAGTATTTCATTCATATATTGTATTTGTGCCGGTTTTACGGTATGATTTTGTCTATATATGTCGCAGAGCCGAAGTGCTGGTCAATATAACATTTGTATCTGCGGCATGGGGACAACATGTGTAAACTGGAAGGGGAGGAATGTATGCCAAATTACATATTGATCGTTACGGTGATCATCTTATTGTGCCTGTTTCTAAATAAGCTTTCGTCAAGGCTTGGTATTCCGGTGCTTCTGGCATTTATCCTGCTGGGGATGCTTTTTGGAACAGATGGCCTGCTAAAGATTTCTTTTGATAATTACAGGATCTTGGAGGAAATCTGTACGGTTTCTTTGATATTTATTATGTTTACGGTGGTTTTGGCACCAACTGGAAACAGGCGAAGCCTGTGGCGGGAAAGGCGGTATTGCTCTCGACACTGGGGGTACTTTTGACAGCCGTGGCTAATCCGGATTATTCTGCTATGGTGTTCTTCATTTCCGGTTCTGGGAAAGTATGCTGATCGGTGCGGTTTTAAGTTCTACCGATGCTGCTTCGGTATTTCAATTCTTCGTTCCAAAACAGCTCAATTTAAAAGGACAATACTGCGTCTATGCTGGAAATGGAAAAGCGGAAGTAATGATCCGTGTTCTTATATGCTGACCGTGATCATTCTGGCGGTGATGAAGGGGAGGATTTACCGGAGGAAGTCTGGTGCGTCTGGTGGTGCTACAGCTTGTATTTGGTGTTGTCGTGGGAGTCATCGTGGCAGCGTTTGGCGCCTGGGTGCTGTCACAGATGAAAAATACCAGTGATGGTGTGGATACGATCTTTTGTGTTTAGTATGGCGCTGCTTGCGTATGCCGGGGCAGCTGTACTGGGGGGCAATGGATATCTGTCCACATATCTGGCAGGATTGATTTTAGAAATCGCCCGCTTCATAATAAAAAGTCATTGGTGCATTTTCTTTGACGGCCTGACCGGACTGATGCAGATGCTGATCTTTTTCTGCTGGGGCTTCTGGCGTTTCCGTCCGCCCTGCCGGGGATCATTCCGGTGGCATTTGCCATTGCGTTATTTCTGACATTTGTGGCAAGACCGGTTTCGGTATTTGCTATTCTGACGCCATTTCGCTGTTCGGTGCGTCAGCAGCTTCTGGTTGCGTGGTCGGGACTTCGAGGGGCGGCATCCATTGTTTTTTGCTATTCTGGCAACAGTTGATCCGGCATATACCAAAAATGATCTCTTTCATATTGTAATATTTATTGTACTGTTTTCTATTAGTATTCAGGGATCGTTGCTGGGGATTATGGCACGGAAGCTGGACATGATCGATGACAGGAATAATGTTATGAAGACCTTCAGTGATTACTCGGAGGAGGTGCCGGTGGAGTTTGTAAAGATTGTGATCAAGAAGCGATCATCCATGGGCCGGAAGAATGATCAAGGATGTCACATCCCTTCCGGATCTGCTGCTTGTGTTGATCCTGCGGGAGGAAACGGATTGGGGCAAAGGGGGGATACCGTGATCCTGGAAGGGGATCGGATCGTACTTAGTGCATTGTCGCCGGAGGAGCATTTAGGACTGTATCTGTCGAGAAATTTCCATTGATAAGGAAAGTCCATGGATCGGTCTGCCTCTTTCAAAAGTGAAACTGGAGGAAGGAAGCCTCGTGCTTGTCTTGATGCGGGAGGACCGGGTGAAAATACCAAATGGCAATACAGTGATCCGTGAAAATGATATTCTTGTGGTGAGTCAGGTGTGAATTTCATTTGAAATATAATCCTGCAAAAATTAAAAAAATATAAATTAGATGGCGAGGGTGCTTATTGATAAAAACAATCAATAAGCGCCCTTGTCTTTTGAAGGAAAAAGTGTATAAAGAGGGTAAACAAAAAGATGATATATGAAACAAGAAGTTTCTAACAGAGAATGGAGGCATAATTATGTTAGATTGTTTGAAGAAGATTGATAAGGTAAAGACAGGCGTTTTTGCAGCAGGCGTATTGTTTTGGTACAGCAGGCGTTAAGATCCTTGCAAGTGATGATGCAAAGAAGCTTTACACAAACTGTACTGCGGCAGTTCTCCGTGCGAAGGAGTGCATCCTGAAGACAGCAGCAACTGTTCAGGAAAATGCAGAGGATATTTATGCAGAGGCAAAGCAGATCAATGAGGATCGTGCAGCTCAGGCAGGAGGTTCGAGGACGAGGCTGTTGAGGATGAGTCTTTTGAGAAAGTAACAGAAGAGTAATGGATGAAACGGGGAATTTAAATGAAATTTCAAATTAAACATGAAATTAAGGGAAGGATCCGTATTCATGTCATACAGAAAAGAATGACCTTTGCCCAGGCACTTAATTCCAATATTATCTGACGGGCTATGATTTTATTCAGAATGTAAAGATTCAGGAGAGAACCTGTGATGCGTTTCAGGGGAGACAGAAGATGTGGATACACGCACATGCCGGTCTCCTCCTATGAGCGCATCGAGGTGCCGGAGGATTTTATTAAGAATTCCGGGCGGAAATGAACCATTTTTACTGGGATAAGTTAATGGATCAGGTCATCTTACATTACGGAACCAAAATTTTCTGCCAATGTCAGTAAGGGCTGATTGGTTGCCACCGTGAAGTCTAGCATATCTGGGAAGGCTTATACTCTGGCCAGGGCAGGATAGAGGTGCCGGTCTGGATGGTACGGCGGTCGGTGTATCTGTTTTTCGTGGAGATTATGCCACAGCAAGCTCTTGGTGATGTTCCTTCTGGGGATTGAGATTCTGGAGGAGTGGACCCACAAGAAATCCGTTGGGAGATCTGGCGCAGCATGTCTCTGAATATCAGCAAGGTCTGGGTATTGCGGGATGGCAGAGAAGAGCTGAAGGAGGTTGGACTGTGCAGACAGGAGATCAGGTTGTGATCCATATGGGCAATGTGATCCGTTTGACGGTGATGTGGTTGCGGAGAGGCTATGGTCAATCAGGCATCCCTGACCGGAGAGTCCAACCCGGTGCGCAAAGCAGAGGGGGCGGCTATGCCTATGCAGGCACTGTTGTGGAAGAAGGCGAGATTACCATCCGGGCCAGGGAGGTCAACGGTTTCCAACAAGTATGAAAAGATCATTATGACTATGATCGAGGAATCTGAAAAAGCTGAAATCATCTCTGGAGGGTGGGGCAGCACATCTGGCAGACCGTCTGGTTCCGTACACTTTTGCAGGGACAGGTCTTGTCTGGCTGCTTACACGTAATGCAACGAAGGCGTTGTCTGTTCTGGATGGTAGATTTTTCATAGTATTAAAAAAGCTTCGCCATGTTGCTGACTGTATTGTCAGCGATCCGCGAGGCAAGTACATATGATATTACGGTTAAGGGCGGAAAATTTCTGGAGGCAATGGCAGAGGCAGATACGATAGTATTTGACAAAACCGGAACATTGACAAAGGCGCAGCCTACCGTAGTGGACGTGATTTCCTTTAACGGACAGCGTCATCCGATGAGCTTCTCCGATCGCAGCCTGTCTGGAAGAGCATTTTCCTCATTCCATGGCAAAGGCGGTTGTCAATAAGGCAATAGAACGCACCTGTCTTATGAGGAGTTTTCATTCAAAGGTAGAATATATTGTCGCCCACGGCATTTATTCGACACTGAGGGCAGGAAGATCATCATCGGCAGCCATCATTTTCAGTATTTGAGGATGAGAATGCAAAGGTGCCGGAGGATAAAAAGCAGTTTTTTTTGAGGAACTCCGGATAGTATTTCATTTGTATATGGCGATTGACGGACTGTTTGCGGGTATTCTAGATCGAAGATCCGCTTGTAAGGGAAGCACCGAGGTCATCCGGCGGTTGAAGAAGTACGGCATCTCCAAGGTGGTTGCGATGACGGGAGACAGTGACCGATCGCATCGACGATCGTCGATAAGGTGGGTGTGGATGAGTATTATTCGAGGTGCTGCCGGAGGATAAGGCAAAGTTTGTGTGGAAAATGAAAAGAATGCCGGACGAAAGGTTATTATGATCGGAGATGAACAGCAATAATGTAATCGAACGAAGCAATACCGGAG
>VOFG01003498.1_pt1 | contig 15125 bp, 26 predicted proteins | sample 5384171 | NCBI WGS metagenome assembly VOFG01 (sample SAMN12384726, study PRJNA508395) | human gut metagenome | isolation source: healthy gut F | host: Homo sapiens
CGGTAGCCTTTCAGATTACGTATTGCTCACTTTGCATTTGGGGGTGCCAGCCGGTAAGAATTGAGACATCAGATCAACGAAATCCGGGACAAGGAGCTCCGCGCGATCAGGCCAAAGGCGATCAACTTAGTATTATGACGCCCGCCACGCTCTGGCGCTGGCAGAAGAAAAAAGGATCTCGATCTGGTCAAGATCGCGCCTGAATGCCGTGCCCCCAGTGCAAGATCACCGACTACGGCAAATTCCGTTTCGAGCAGCTGAAGAAAGAAAAAGCCAAGAAGAACCAGAAGGTCGTCGAGGTCAAAGGAGATTCATGTCCCCGACATCAACACCAACGACTTCAATAACAAAGTCAAAAACGCCCAGAAGTTCCTGAAGATGGCAACCGAAGATTCCCAAAGTCACCGTGCGTTTCCGCGGCCGCGAAATGGCATACTACCTCGCTCGGCGAGCAGCTGCTCAAACAGTTCGGCGCCGATTGCGACGAGGTTGCCACCGTTGCCAAGGGCGCAAAGCTGGAGGGACGCAACATGTCCATGTTCCTCGGCCTAAAATTTCCAAATAACCTGCAAAAGAAGCAAAACACGGAAGGAGAACCACTATGCTAAGCTGAGGCCTATCGGCGACGAAAAAGATTCAACCTGACCAAGAACGGAAAGGTCAAGAGAGCGCACGCATCCAAAAACCACCTCACCAAAAAGACCACCAAGCGTACCCGTAACCTTCGAAAGGCATATGCCGACGTCACGTGGAAGATATCGTGAAATGATTCACCTACAAATAATCGTTGGATTGACGACACATAGAGGATAAAATGGCAAGAGTTAAAGCGCGCAATGATGACGCGCGAAGAAATAAACCCTGAAGCTGGCCAAAATTCACACTGTACCCAGTCCCGCCACTTCAAGATGGCCAAGCAGGCTGTCTCAAAGTCCGGCGTTTACGCATACGTTTGTACAAGCTGAAGAGAGAAGTTCCGTCAGCTGTGGTTTCCCGTACCGCTGCCGTCGCTCCTACGGCATCAACTATTCCGTTTCATGAACGGTCTGAAGAAGTCAACATCGAGATGAACCGCAGGCGCTTCTCCGAGTTGGCAATTGCCGACGCAGAAGGCTTTCAAGGTTCTCGTCGAGACCGCGAAGAAGACGTCTGAAATTTCAAAAGCAAGGAGCGATACCGCAGGTATCGCTCCCTTTACCGCAAAAAGCCAGGCTTTGCCTTCGGGCGCTGAGGAAACCGCTTCTTTGCCAGCGTTTCGCGAACTTTGTTGGCAATTGCGTTCGCGTCCAGACATACTTCGCAGAAGCTTCTTGTAAGGGCCGCCTCGCCGTGGCAGTCGTTGACGCCGCAGAAACCCTGCGTTACGCCGCAACCGTGCTTCGTCAGCACCTCGGCAGCCGCGCTGCCGAGTCCGCCGCCAATGTTATGCTCCTCGGCAGAGACGATGGCGCCGGTTTCCTTTGCGCAGCGGACAATCGCTCTTCGATCAATCGGCTTGATGCTGAACATACGACCACGCTTTGAAATGCGCTTCTTTTGCAAGCTCCTCTGCTCGCGTCGATCGCGTTTCCGCCATCAGACCGCAGGCAATGACCGTGATATCCGTGCCCACTCGCGGACGACGATGCCCTTGCCGGGTGCGAATTCGGTTTTTCGCTGGTGTAGAAGGTCAGCCAGACTTGTCGCGCGAAGGCGCAGATAGATGGGCTTCGGCGTATCAATCGCGTACTTGACCAAAGCCTCGGTCTGCACCGCGTCCGCACAGCACGAGCTTACACGTTGCCAGACTCCGCATGATGACGTGTCCTCGAGCGCGGCGTGGCTCCAGGCCAGATCGAAGGCGTCAGACATGCCGCCGTATGCGCCGGCAGGAAAGCGATCGGCAACTGCAGTAAGAGCCGAACGCTCTTGCTGCGCAAAAGACCCAACGTCGTCAGGAAGACCGTAAAGGTGTTCACAAACGGAATCTTGCCAAACTGAGGCGGGGCCACTGCCACCGTACCGATATGTTGAACTCCGCGATGCCGACGTTCCGCCGCTCGGGGCACGCTTTTTAAAAATACCGCTTCGTCGAGCCGCTGAGTCTGCGTCAAGCACCACGATCGCTTCATCGTCCTTGCCGTATTTGACCAATGCCTCGCCGTATACTTCACGGATTTTCCATTACTGCGCACCTCCAGCTCTTTCATCGCCTGCGCGAAGCTCTCGTCGTCGATTGCCTTGCCGTGCCAGCCACTCTTGCCCTCCATATGAACGAGACGCCCTTGCCTTGATGGTATGCGCCAGGATGATGGTCGGCTGACCCTTGACGGTCTTTGCCTGCTCGAAAGCGTCGTGGGTGCGTTTACGTCATGACCGTCAATTTGATCGTGTTCCAGCCGAACGCGCGAACTTTTCGTTCACATCGCCGAGCGGCAATTTCGTCGGTCGTGCCGTCGAGCTGCACGCGCCGTTCCAGTCGAGGACGGCGCAGAAGTTAATCGACCTTGAACTTGTTGGCGGACATGCACGCTTCCCAGATCGTGCCCTCTTCAATTTCGCCGTCGCCGAGGATGGCGTGAACTCGTCGCTGCCATTCATGCCAGACCAAACGCCATGCCGACCGCGGCAGAAAAGACCCATGCCCAGAAGGGCCGTGGAGGCGTCGACGCCCGGGGTCTCGCGCGGCAGGGATGCCCCCTGCAGCCGCGTCTCAAGACCCCGCAAATCGCGCAGCGTGTGCATTTCCGCAACTGGGGAGTTCTTTCCGCCAGCACGCGATAGAGCATCGGCGCGGCGTGACCCTTCGACAGCACGAGAGACGGTCGCGCTCTGCCACTGGGGCTCGTCCGGGCGGACGATCATCTCTTTGAAGTACAGGGGTCGGTGAAATTTCGCAGACGGACAGCGATCCGCCCGGATGACCGGTCTGCTTTCATGCAGAACCGTCCAACGTCAATGCGGAACTTTGCAGAGCGCATTGAGCTGTGCCGTTTCAGCAGCAGTTAATTTCGCGGAATGCCTCCGAAATCTCACTTGTTCACAACGTTCTGCGGCGCGCCGTTGAGGAACGCCCGGATATTTGCAGCCGTGATATCCATGATGCGCTGCCGGCTCTCAGCGGCGCCCACGAGATATGCGGCGTGAGGATACAGTTTTGCCGAAGCAGCGGGTTATCGGCGTGGATCAGTTCTGCGGAAACCATCAGGCGCCGCGCCGCCGAAGCTCCGCTGTTCAGCGCGTCCGCCACATCCTGCTCGTTCCGGCTGCCCTCTGGCGTTGTTCACCAGAAGTGCGCCGTCTTTCATCTTGGCGATCGTATCCTTATTGATCATGCCGGTGTTCTCTGGGGTCAGGTGCAGTGGGCAGCGTGATCACGTCCGCTCTTGCAAACAGCGTATCGAGGTCGACATACTCCGCAATCTGCGCCCTGGCCTGTCTCGTTCGGATACAGATCGTACGCCAGCACGTTCATGCCAAGCGCCTTTGCGATGCGACCTTCGGCCTGACCGATGCGGCCAAAACCGATGATGCCGATGTTTTGCCCTCGAGCTCGATGAGCGGATAATCCCAGTAGCACCAGTCGGCGTTATTTGGCCCAGTTGCCCGCATGAACAGATTCGCTGTGGTGGCCAATGTGGTGGCAAATTTCGAGCAGCAGGGCAATCGAAACTGGCTGACGGAGGCCGTGCCGTAGGTCGGAACGTTGCAGACGGGAATGCCCTTTTCCTTCGCGTAATTGTGCGCGACGACATTATGGCCGTGGCAAGAACCGCAATCAACCGATATTCGGGCACTTGTCGATCGTTTGTTTCGTGATCGGGGTCTGTTCATGACCGGCGATGTTCGCGTCCTGCAGGCGCTCGGCGATGATGGGCGCGTCGACATAGGACGTGCGGTCATAGACCGTCACCTCGCCAAAGCCTTCAAGACCCTCCCAGCTCAGATCGCCGGGGTTTCGGTAGCAGCCGTCCAGAACGACCAGTTTCATGTGATTCCCTCAAAATGCATTTGCGGGGCAGCGTCCTCACCCGGGCGAAGCGTGACCTCAGCAGAGAGGATGTAGGGACTTTCGGCGTTGAAGAAGCCCTCTTCCCTCAAGATGCGCAAGAAGTCCAGAAGCTCCTTCGTGTCGTTGGCGCTGTTGGGATAGCCGAAGCGCGGGTGCTTGTCGCCGTAGCCGTCGCAGCTGGGATCCGTGACCGCGTTTCCGTAGTGGAAATGCGTGATGTACGCCGGAGCGTGCGGATGACGAAGCGGGTGTTCTCGTGCGTGATGGGAATGTGGCTGAGGTCGACGATGAGGCCGAAGTTATTGTGCCTCAAACACACATCGGCGGCAAAGCGCGCAGCCAGAGGCGCGGGGCCAATGAGCGCGGCCTTATCGACGTCATAGTCAAACACCTCAAGCTCCACGCCGAGCCCTTTTTCCGCCGCATAATCACAAAAGCGCGTTCGTGGTCTTTACAAGCTGCGCGTATGCCTGCTCCTTCGTCGCCTCTTCCCAGTGACCGGCGAGGAAGGCCATGGCCGTCGCACCAAGATATGCCGCCTCGTCGATTGCGCCCTTGAGCGCATCCTCGGCTTTCTGCCGCTCACCTTCGTCCAGCGCGTTCGGGTTCAGCTTGTCTTTCAGCTGCATCGGGTGCGCGCCGAAGGGCGACTCCTCAGGTGACTCTGGTCCAGAATCGCCTTGGCCTGCTCCTTTTCTGCACCGTAGGACTTGATCTCGACCGCGTCAAAGAAGTCGTCGCGCGCAATCGCCGTCAATGCATCTAAAGGGAGCGCTGTTCGGGAAGCTCATCCACTGCAGCGTTCCGAGCTTAAAATATTTGTGAATGGATTCTTTCATCGGGATTCCTCCATATCTCTGGGCTGCGGGCGGGCAAACGGTGATTTCAAAAGAAGAAAAGCGCCCGCCGGATCGCGTATATCATATCCACTTTTTGCTGCCTGTCAAATCTTTTTTCCGCGCGTCCGCTGGGCATTTTCCGCGATATCCGGATGCGCTTTCGCGGGAAATTTTCGCAAAAAACGAAGACCGGCGGCGCATGAGATGCACCGCCGGCGCGTTATGCGTGTTCCCGTTCAGATAGCGGACGGACTGGGCCTGGATCACCAAGGGAAGCGCACGAGGCCGCGCGCGTCTAAATCCTCTTCAGAAGAGCGAGACCGCCGTAATCTGCCGGTTTTTCATAGGTCGTGTAGTAGTAAATGCCTTTTGTCTGCGTTGCAGCAGCTCGAATAGAGCGTGATCTCAAACTTCCGTTTTCCAGCTCGCAGCAGCCGCGCGTCTGTTCGACGGCGGTTAAAATGTGGAAAAACTGACTGACGGACGCCATCTCGCCGTCTTCCGATTTTGCGTTCAGCCGGGTAAAGGCCGCGCGGACAAAGCGGGACGCCGACGACAGATCGCCCGGAAGGCCGATCGCGCCCATGCCGCGGGAATATGTTTGCAGCGGAAGGTTCTCGGAGAACCGGTTCACGGGCGGCTTCGGCGAGAGCTGGGCGTAATTGTTGAGGGCGAACAGCTGCGTCGGGAAGGGGGGATTGTTCGTCAGAACGCCTGCGGGGTTTTCATAGACGTGAAGCCCGTCCGCCATCGATTCCAGCACGATACAGCCCGTCTTGTCGGCAAGTATCCAGTGCAGCTGCGCTGTGGGGAGCTTGGCGGAAAACGGCGTTCCGACGAGGTTGAGGTTTGCAATGGCCTCGCGCGCCTGCCTAAGGTCCCGACACGTGCCGAGCAGCCACAGAATGAACTCGAACTGCGCAACATTCGTCTTGCCGTCTTGAACCTCTGCGTACGCCGCGTTTCCGACGAAGTTGAGCCCCGCAATGCAGAGCCCCGTCTCATTCACCGCATCGTAAAAAGCGGGTAATTGTCCGCCACGTGCGCCATGCCGATGATGGCGTAGTGCTGCGTGAGCTCCGGTAGGTGCCGCAGCGGAACCGGGAAATTCCGCGGCACGACGCAGACCTCTTCACCGTAGGGAAATTCATAGTCCAGGTTTCGTCCAAAATAAAAGTCCTTTGTCTGATATGTTGCCGCCGTACACATGGCACGCGCCTCCTTAGTGCAGATTGTAGTGCATAGCATACCACAAAGGGAAGCTTCAAATCCACCGCGGATTTGTAAATTATTCTGCCGCGCCCAGCCCGCGGCAGGTTTTTGTAATCAGAATCGCCGCGACCGCGAACGTCAGAACGTCGAGACGGGCATGGAGTACAGAACGCCGCTGAGGGCGAAAAACTTGGGAAGCAAAATTGCAAAGCCCACGCCGAAGACAACCTCACGGATCATGGAAAGCGCCGTCGACGAAGCGGCTTTGCCCATCGCCTGCAAGAAGATGAAGCAGGCCTTTGTTGACGCATGCAAGCGGCAGCATGCAAAGATACACACGGAAAGGCGCGGATGGCAAAGTCCGTATAGTACGCGCTCTCATTGGCCGCGCCGAAAATGCCGATGAGCTGCCGGGGAAGAACTCCACCAGAATGAGCGCCGCAAAGCCCACGAGCGCCTCCCAGGTAAGAAGCTTCGTAAAAGCGCCTTCACGCGCGGCTTCAACCCGGCTCCCATGTTGAAGCCCACAATCGGGATACAGCCCGCCGCCATGCCGACGACGATGGAAATGACGATCTGGAAAAACTTCATCACGATTCGACGACTGCCATTGGGATCTGCGCGTATTGCGCCTGCGAGAAAACCTCATCCAGCGCGCCGTATTTGCGGAGCATGTTGTTGATGGCAGCCATTGCCGCAACGAGGAGATCTGCGAGAGAAAGCTCGTTATGCCGAGCCCCAGCGTCCGGCCGCAAACCGCGCCATCGAGCCGGAAATCCTGCTTTGAGAGCTTCACGATCTTCATGTGACACAAATACCACACAGCGAGTGCCGCCGTGATGGCCTGCCCGATGACGGTCGCGACGGCGGCTCCCATCATGCCCCAGCGGAAGCAGAAGATGAAAATGGGGTCTAAGATGATGTTTGCAATCGCGCCGGCAAGCGTCGAGACCATCGCAAAGCGCGGGCTCCCGTCGGCGCGGATGACGGGGTTCATCGCCTGACCAAACATGTAAAGCGGGATGCCGACGGTGATATAGAAGAAATATTCCTGTGAATGAAGGAAGGTCTCCTCGTTGACCGTGCCGCCGAACATGGCGATGATCTGGTCAGCGAAAATCAGATGACAGCGGTGAGGATCAGGCTGGCCGCCACGCAGAGAAGGACCGCATTGCCGACACTTCGGCTCGCCTTCTTTCCCTCCTGCCGTCCAAGACTGATCGAGACGAACGCGCAGCAGCCGTCTCCCACCATGACCGCGATGGCGAGCGCCACGACCGTCAGCGGGAACACGACCGTATTGGCCGCATTGCCGTAGGAGCCCAGGTAGCTGGCGTTCGCGATGAAGATCTGGTCGACGATGTTATAAAGCGCGCCCACAAGAAGCGAGATGATACACGGCAGCGCGTAGCCGCGCATGAGCTTTCCGATCGGCGCGGTCCCGAGAAATGCATTGCTTTGTTCCATGTTGTTCCTCCAAAATCCAAAAATGCGCAAAAAAATAACGCGGGCACTTTGCAACCGGAATTACGCAAAGTGCCACACGTTGTCCTATTTATTTTACCGGGAGGAAGCGCCGTTTGCAAAGGCAGTTTTGAACAAAATCATGTCTCTGATTTTTGGCGTTTTGCGCATCACGGCTCGTTCAGCTGGTCGGCAAGATCGGCATACGGGCTGTCCGCGCTGGACTGGATCTCCGCCTCAGACATGTGCTGCTGAAGTTTTTTTGCCGCCGCGTCGCTGGAGATGACCGTGCCCGCGCCTGCGATGCACCCACCGGGGCAGGCCATGCCCTCGAGCAGGTATCCGTCAAACTTGCCTGCCTTGGCAAGCATCAAAAGTTTCCGGCATTCGCGAAGGCCGTCCGCGCGCTGGGTCTTTACCTCGAAATCCGGGTGCTCGCGCCGGATGATCTCCTCGACCGCTGCGGCTACACCGCCAGCCTGCGCAAAGCCGCGGCCCGCGCTTGTCGCCTGTGCGAGGGGCTCGCTTGCCGGGAGGCTCGAGAAGTCAATTTCCTTCGCTTCAAAGATGCCCATGAGTTCTTCATAGGTCAGGACAAAATCCACGTCCTGCCGGAGCTCTTCCTGCATGGCCTCCAGCTTTTTGGCCGCGCGCACGGGCCGACAAAGACGACCTTTGCCTCCGGCTTTTCGCGCTTGACAAGCCGCGCCGTATAGACCATCGGCGTGTAGGTCATGGAAATATTGCCGGACTCATTCGGGAACAGTCTTCTTGCCATCATCCGCCACGACGGGCAGCACGAGGTCGCCATGAAGCGCTGCTCGGTCGGCACCTTCTCGAGAAAATCGCGCGCTTCCTCAATCGCGCAGATGTCCGCGCCCGCCGCGACCTCGACCACATCAGAAAAGCCGAGTGCCTTCATTGCCGCGACAAATTTCGCCGCCGTTACGTCCTTGCCGAACTGCCCGGCAAACGACGGCGCAACAATCGCGACGACGTCATTTCCTCCAGAATCGAGCGGATAACCTGATAGATCTGGCTCTTATCGACAATCGCGCCGAACGGGCAGTTGACCAGACACTGGCCGCACGAGACGCAGAGGTCATAGTCGATTTTCGCCTTGCCGTACTCATCCACGACCGATCGCGTCCATCCCGCACGCCGCCTGACACGGGCGCTCAAGATGAGGTAATCGCGTGATAGGGGCAAGACTTGGCGCATTTGCCGCACTTGATGCAGAGCTTCTGGTCAATGCGGCTCTTGCCGTTGACAAATTTCACCGCGCCCTTCGGGCACACCCGCTGGCACGAAGCGGCGAGACATCCCTGACACAGCTCGGTCACGCGGTACTGCTTCGTCGGGCATGCGTGGCAGGCGTAGGGGATGATGTTTACAAGCGGCGCTTCATAGTACTGCTCGGCGATCGCCGCCTGGTCCATGCCCTCAGTGAGAAGCGTCCGGGTCTGCACGGGCTGCAAGGAAAGGCCATCGCCAGACGTACGCGCTCGCCTGCAATCGCACGCTCGAGAAATACCGACTCCCGGTGCAAAGGGTTCGTGCCCGGGACGATCCGGAACGGAATGTCCTCCATCTGTGTGTAGTCGCCCGAATACGCCATCCGCGCCACCGCGGCGAAAACCTGCTTGCGAATGTCCGTAATCAGCGAAGGAATACCGCGCATAAAAACCTCCAAAGAAAAAGAAATACAAATCAAAACCGCCTGTCCTTACGGGTTTCGGTAATGTTTAAACATTGCGTAGGGGGCGATGCCGACATCGCCCCCGGCACGATGCGCCGATTTTACGGAAATCTCCGGCGAATCCGAACTGCCCTTGGGTCGATGTGGGCATCCACCCCTACGCAAACTTGGGGAATTTCAGAAACTCCGCATTGTGTAAAATCGGCTCACGGGTATTATACCCATGTGTACGATAAATGTCACGCTAAAAATGCCGGGTGCCCATGTTAAGAAGCGGTCTGCGGGCGCGTCGGTGCTTCCGGCTCCGCAAAAAATCGGGCGCCTGCTGGTTCCCAGTCAGCAGGCGCCCGGTTTTTATGGCAGAACTTACGCAGGGGGAGCGTAAGCGGTCTTAACTGCCGGAGAAAAGAGAGACATCTATTGCAATCACCGCCTTCTCCCATAAAGACGGCAAATACAAACAAAAATCCGCACAGCCAAACCCACTGGCCGCACGGATACACTCCCTGATTCTTGAGAGAAATACACGTTCGACCCCGGTTCCGGCGCAGGTACGGGACAGCGCTCAGCAGACCTGACTTTAGCTCAAGAGCATCACAGTGACCGACTCGCGGGGCTTCTCACCCCATTCAGCCTGCGCCGAAACGGCGCGCGCGCTATCCTTCTTATTTCGTTGGCTTTATTCTAGCACAGGGCGCACGGTTTTGCAAATACTTTTTCCGTGCGCCCTGCAAAAAAATCCTGATGGCAAACTTCCTTTACCGGCGGCAGGCCTCGGTGACAGCCTCGCGCAGACGAAGAAGCTCGGGACTTGATAAATCGCGCGGATACGGAATATGGGACAGGTCGAACGTTTCGGTTTCTCCCAGCTCGTGCATAACCGTAACGGACTGCCCAAGAAGAAGCGCCTCGTCTAACTGGTGCGTGACGAGAACGATCGTGCGCGGCATGTTTTTTGCAGCTGCAGAATCTGGTTCTGCAATTCCGCGCGGGTGATGAAGTCCAGCGACGCGAACGGCTCGTCCATTAAAAAGCTCCGCCTGACTTGCCAATACGCGGGCGAGGCCGAGCCGCTGCTTCATGCCGGTCGATAGCTCCACCGGTGAAAGGTCGGCGCAGTCCTCCAGCCCAACGAGCCGGACGTATTCCAGCGCGTGCTCATAGCGCTCCTCGGGCGTTTTTCCCACGCCGGAGGCCATCGCCACATTCTGCCGCACGTTGGTCCACGTGATGACGTAGGGCTCGGGGCTGAGAAGCGCCGCGTGCCAGCCATGGGGAGCAAAATTTCGCCGGAATCCGGTGCTCTTTTCCCGCGAGCATCTTTAAAAGCGTACTCTTGCCGCACCCGCTTCGTCCCACCAGCACCGAAAGCTGCCCGGCGGGGAAGGCGAGGTTCACATCCTCCAGCACCTTCCGCGTCCGGCTTGGGCGCTTGGCGTTTCCGATGACAAGGTCTGTAGAGAGCGTCGTATAGCTTTTGGAGACATGGCTGATGCGGATCTCTTCCATAACGCTTCCTCGTTTCTTTCTGGATCGGGCGCAGGGGTCAGTATTTGAAAATGCTGCCGCCGACGAATTCTCTTACGATGGAATCCTTCGGGACGTAGTTCGTTGTGAGTGGCGGGAGCTCCTTCACGACGTCCATGAGGATATCCAGATTATGCGCGCGCATGAATTCCGGGGTCAGCTCCTCGGAGAATTTCGGAATTTCGCGCAGGTATTTTGTCAGGATGCACGGCTCATAGTCGTGGAAGGTGTCGATGTGGATGGACGCGTTCTTTTGTTGGGCGCAATATATTGCACCTCGCCCTGATCGACCGACTGCGCACGTTCGATGGTCTCCCGGAGCGTCCGGCCGCGGGAGAGATAGTCGCGGATCATGCGCCGGGCCACACGCACCTGCTCGGGCTTGACGATGCGGTCGTCGGGGCGTGATGATTCTCGTGCGCGGCGCGACATATACGCCCGTTGCGCGCGAGCGCATGGGGTCGAAAGAGGGAGGTTCAGCATATGGATGCCCTCGGCGATGATGATGGCCTCCCGGCTTCCCTCCATGGGCGTGTAGCCGCCGGTTTTGTTGGCCTTACAATCATACCACGGTACCTGCGCCGTCTCGCCCCGGCTGAGCTTGTCGACGGTGTCTAACAGCAGCTCGCGGTTCACACAGTAGGGAGACTCCCAGTCGGTGGCCTCGGGCGGGCGCTGGTCGAGCGGCAGGAAGAAATTGTCCATGCTGAGCTGGCAGACCTTTACGCCGAGGTTTTCAAGATAGGCCTTCAGGCGCATGGCAGTCGTCGTCTTGCCCGAGCCGGAGGGACCCGTGAGGCAGACGAAGGGCTTTTTGCGGCTGCGCCGATAAAATGGACGCGGCGGCGGAGCTGATTTTTGTCGTGGAACACCTCTTCGCAGCGCAGAACGAATTGTGTCTCGTTCTGCATGGCGCGGATGATGTCAGCCATGTCGATAACGCGCATAAAATCCTTCCTTTCAAATATCAGGTTGCGGCGGACGGGCGGTTCGCCAGACGCTGTGCCAAATTGCGGTAGGTGAGAATGAAGCAGACGACGTGCATCAGGGCCGTCAGGATCCAGCTCAGGGGATACGACAGATAGAGGATCTCCGGCGTATGGACGGCCTGGAAGACGGTATAGATCCAAATGATCGGGCTCAGGCACGCGCCAATCCCGGTGACAAACACCGGGAGCCACGATTTTCCGAGCCCGCGCACCATGCCGCACGTGACCTCCATGAATCCGCCAAGGAATTGGAAGCAGCCGAGCCAGCGCATGCGGATGAGGCCGTAGTTGATGACGTCCTGATACGAGGGGTCGGCGCTCGAAACGTAGATAGAGAGCAGAGACGGCGCAAACAGGAAGTAGACAAGGCACATCGGAAGGCCGATCATCAAGGATGTTGCGATGCACGAGCCGTAGACGCGTTTGGTGCGGCTGAGCTTTCCCGCGCCAAGGTTCTGGCTGGTGAAGGTGATGGCCGCATGGAACACGGAGTTCATCGCGGTGTAGATAAAGCCCTCAATGTTGGACGCGGCGGTGTTGGCCGCGACGACGCTTGCGCCGAAGGAGTTGACCGAGCTCTGCACGAGCACGTTCGAGATGCTGAAAAGCATGCTCTGAGCCCTGCGGGAAAGCCGATTTGAATCATGCGGATGGACTCTTCCTTATCGAGGCGGATTTCCTTCAGCTCCAGATGGCTGAGCCCTCGCTTCTGCACAGGCAGCGGACGACGAGGAACAGCGAAATGTACTGCGAGATGACCGTGGCGGTGGCGACGCCGTCGACGCTCGTGGCAGACGATGACAAAAAGAGGTTCAGGCACGCGTTCACAACGCCCGAGACGGTCAGAAAAATCATCGGTCGCTTGGTGTCTCCGAACGCACGCAGAAGTGCGGCGCCGAAGTTATACATGACCGTTCCGGGAACGCCGATAAAATAGATGCGAAGGTACAGGCTCGAGAGCGGCAGCACGTCCTCCGGCGTTTTCATGAGCTCGAGCAGAGGCGTCGAGAGCGTGAGACCGGCAACCATGACGATGAGGCCCAGCACGAAACTCAGCGCGAACACCGTATGCACGCACGTGCGCACGCGGTCATGTTCCCGGCAGCCAAGATAGCGGGCGACGAGAATGTTGACGCCGACGGAGATGCTCATGAGCGCGTTTACCAGCAGCGCGACAAGCGCCGTCGTTGCGCCGACCGCGGCCAGCGCCGTTGCACCGGCAAATTTGCCGACGACAATCACGTCCGCCGCGTTGAACAGCAGCTGCAAAACACCCGTTGCTGCCAGCGGAAGCGAGAAGCGGATGATCTTCGGGAGCAGCGCGCCCTCCGTCATATTTACCTGTTCAATCGTAGCCGCCATATCCTCTCCTTATCTTGGGGCCCTTCTGCATCATTTTCCAAATAATTCAAGAATACCCTGCCCTGCGAAACGTTAAAGCTGATGCCCCGAAACTTGGCGGGCGCAAGCGGTATTATAGAGCGTGCGCTGGGAAATTGCAACGTTTTGTTGAAAAAAGAAAACAATATTTCTGTTATTCGGAGAAATCAAACAGATTCCACGGAAAAACAGGAGGCGGGGTCTGAGAAAACGAGACGGGCGTCTCATTTTGCGGGTGCAAGAACGCAAGCCGCCACGACCAGAGCGCAATGGACGCACAGCCGTCCTCGTCTCCCGCGCCGTATTTCCGGTCTCCGAAGAGCGCGTGATCGCGGGAGGAAAACTGAATGCGGATCTGATGCGTCCGCCCTGTGTGCAGGCGGATCTTGACCAGCGATGCGTCCGCGCGTTCCGCGTAGCCGAGCACCTCGTAAGACAGCAGCGCCCGCTTTACATCCTTGCCGGGCGCGTCCATGACGCGCGATTTTCGAAGCGAGCGGTTATACCAGAGCAGGTCCTCCATCTGACCGGAAGCATCCTCGAACCGTCCGTGCACGACGGCGAGATATTCTTTCCGGAACACGCGCTCCCGCACCTGTTCGGATAAAATTCCGGCGGCCGCTTGGGACCGGGCGAAGACCATGAGCCCCGAGACCTGCGCGTCGAGCCGGTGAACAGAGCGGACGCATGCGTGCTCGTCTCCGAGCTCTTTTCGCAATAGATCAACCATCCCGCCCGGCTCGTCGCCCGCCGAAAGAACACCCGCGGGCTTGATGCAGACAAGGATCCGGCTGTCCTCGTATAGAATGTCCATGAAAGCCTCCTTCAAAGGGGATATCATTTTTATTATATCAGAATTTTCACAAATGTCCATGTTCTTAAAAATTCTTAAAAACCACAAAAGGCCTCTCGCGTGTGATACAATGGGGGAAAACACAGGGGACAGGGGCGTCAGCGCGCCCCAAAGCGCCTGCTTTATTGACTATTTTTGGAGGATGTTATGGATGATTCTATCCGCATTTTTGGTGGACGACGAGGCGGACATCCGCCGCATCATCCGCATTCTGCTCGAGAGCCGGGGCTACCGCGTGCTCGAGGCGCCGAACGGACGGCTCGCGGTCGAGACGATACGAAAGAGCCGGACGTCGATCTGATTCTGCTCGATATCATGATGCCCGAGCTCTCCGGCATTGAGGCCAGCCGGGAAATCCGAGCATAAGCAGCGCGCCGATCCTGTTTCTGACAGCCAGAACGCAGGAGCAGGATAAGCTGGAGGCGTATTCATCTGGCGGAGACGACTATCTGGCAAAGCCGTTTTCCCACGGGGAGCTTCTGATGAAGGTTGACTGCTGTCCGACGCTACCGCGTCTATAAGGGCAAGGTCACGGGCAAGCAGCTCAAAAGCGACGTGGTGCTGGACGAAGAGAACCGGAGGATCCTGCGCGGCGGCGAGGCGTTAGAGCTGACGGAGACGGAGTATTCGATCTTGCAGTTCCTGGCCGACCATCGGGGAAGCGTCGTTTCGGTTGCGCAGATCTATGAAGGCGTGTGGCATGAAAAGTATATGCCCGCGTCCAACAACACCGTTATGGTACATATCGTGAACCTGCGCAAAAAGCTCGAAGACGACCCGGCAAACCCCGCCTCATCCGGACGATCTGGGGAAAGGGGTATCAGATTGATTAAGCGAAAAAGCCGCGGTTCCGGACGCTCCACCGAAAGCTGCGTGTCACGATGCTGGCCGCCTTACTCGCCGCCATCGGCATGTATTTACTGACGGACACGGTCGGGCAGGCGCTCGTGGAGCGGATTTATATGAGCGAGAGCGCGCAGAACCAGCGGAACCTCGCGACAGTCTCGTCGTTTCAGACCTACGCGCGCGAGTTCAATCTCGCGTCCTACGACACCGAGCAGATCTCCCGCTGGGCTTTCGCAGGACGACACCTACATCTTATTATATAAGGACCGTAGGCTTGCGTTGAGGCCGGCTGGTGGGGCATTGACGAGCAGAGCGCGGGCACGGA
>VOFG01001997.1_pt1 | contig 15123 bp, 15 predicted proteins | sample 5384171 | NCBI WGS metagenome assembly VOFG01 (sample SAMN12384726, study PRJNA508395) | human gut metagenome | isolation source: healthy gut F | host: Homo sapiens
TGACATTCAGGCGAACGTTGCTGCGGGCAAGGGCATCGGCTATGAGCGTTGGGCGAAAAGTTCAACCTCAAACGTTGGTCGCAGACCTTGTGTCTCCTGCAGGAGAAAAAGTTGCTCAGCGAAAGATGCCCTAAACCAGCGCATTGCCGAACTGAAAACCCAGCACGACGATGCACTGGCGGTGGTCAAAGACATGGATGCCCGCATGGTCTCCCTCAAGGGAGCTGCGCGGGCATCTTGTGGTCTATCGGCAGTACAAACCTCTTGCACAGAAGCTCCAGACCGTGCGGAATCCCGCCAAGTTCAAGGAGCAGCACCGTGCAGAGTTTGCTGTAATGAGGTCGCTTGCGCCTATTTCAAGGCTTTAATGGGCCGGACTCTGCCGGACCTCAAAAAACTGGATGCCGAATACCAGACCCTTTCCTTTCGGAGAAAACGGGTTCTACAATCTGCCACAAGAAAGCGCAGATCGGCGCAGAAGATGCTGGTCATGACCGGCAAGGGCGGCGAGGGAAAATCCCGCATCGGCTTGCTGCTGAAGAAGCTGTTCGGGGAAGCCCTCACCCGAATCCATCCTCCGCATCGAAACGAACCGCTTTGCCAGTGCAAATCTGAGTAAGCTGGTCATGGTCGATGACGACCTGAACATGGTGGCTTTGCCCGAAACACGGAACATCAAGTCCACGTCACCGCCGAGGACCGTTTGTGCATCGAGCGGAAAAATAAGCAGGCTGTCCAAGGCTTGCTGTACGTTCGTTTCATCTGCTTCGGCAATGGGATCCGCCTCGGTACCAGCATCCGGGTAAGCAAGCAGAGCTTTGATGATTGGTTTGCAGCGGTCTGAGGGAGGGAACATCTATGGCATCTATACGCATACGTTCCGGTCGGAACAAGATGTATTTTATCACGCAGGGCGGGGTTTGTCAACAGTTTTTTGCAGATTTTTTGATTTTATTTTCGTTTTTTTTTTCCGCACAGAAAAGTACGTCTTTTCGTTTTTTCAATATTTTCCGTGCGGACCTCAGGCTTCCTCTGCCAGACGCTCGGCGATGCGGACACCGGTCGGCGTTGCGGCAAGGCCGCCCTGGCCGGTCTCCCGCAGATCAGGGGAGAGCAGACTGCCCACGCGGCCCATGGCATCGATGACTTCATCGCAGGGGATGGCGTAATCCACCCCCGCAAGCGCCATATTGGCGCAGGAAACGGCGTTCACGGCACCAACAACATTGCGCTTGATGCAGGGCACCTCCACCAGACCGGCCACAGGGTCGCAGACCAGGCCCAGCAGGTTGCCCAGTGCCATAGCGGCAGCGGCGGCGCACTGCTCCGGCGTGCCGCCCTTCAGGTGGCAGAGGGCGGCAGCGGCCATGGCACTGGCGGCTCCCACCTCAGCCTGACAGCCGCCCTCGGCACCGGCCAGTGTGGCCCGGGCTGCAATGACCTGCCCGAAGCCTGCTGCCACATAGAGAGCCTCACAGATGGCTTCTTCATCGGCCTCGCCTGCACGGGCAAGGGGAAGCAGCACCGCCGGTAGCACACCGCAGCTGCCCGCCGTGGGGGCAGCAACGATCCGTTTCATGCAGGCGTTGCACTCAGCGGTCTTGAGGGCTTCGGTGGTCACCTCAGCAAGGTAATCCCCGCCATAGCTTCTGCCCGCCTGATGGGCCTGTTCCACCTTGGCGGCATCGCCGCCGGAAAGGCCGCTGCGGCTGCGCTGAGCGGGGTCGTATTCCCGGCTGGTGGCCTGCATCACCCGCCACAGGTGGTGCATGGCATGGCGGCTGGCCTCTTCGGTCAGGCGGCTCTCGGCCAGATCACTGCGCAGGATGGCCTCGGCAAGGGAGAGGTTCTGGCTGCGGGCAGCGGCCAGCATTTCTTCACAGGATAAAAAGGACATGGTCATTCCTCCGCGTCTTCTTCGGGCTCGTCGATGTTCAGGCAGGTCACCTTCAGGATGCCGGGCAGGGTCGCCAGCTGCCGCTCCAGCGCGTGGGGGATGTGGGAATCGCACTCCAGCACCATAACGGCATAGCCGCCGGTCCCTGCGCGGAACACCTGCATTGATGCAACGTTGATCCTGCGCACGGCAAGGCAGGTGGTCACCTCGGCAATGCAGCCGGGGGTGTCCTCATTGTGAATGATCAGGGTGTTGCTGTCGCCGCCGAAATCGGCGGGCACGCCGTCGATCTCGGTCACGCGGATGCGCCCGCCGCCCACCGAAGCGGCTTTCATGGAAAGCACCCGCCCCTCCCGGCCCGTCAGGGTGAGAACAGCGGTATTGGGGTGCGCAGAGCGCAATTCCACAGGATGGATCCGGAATGCCATGCCCTGCTCTGCGGCCAGGGCAAAGCTGTCGGGCAGGCGGGGGTCATCGGGCCGCAGGCCAAGCAGGCCGGCGACCAGGGCTTTATCCGTGCCATGTCCCTTTCCGGTGGTGGCAAAACTGCCGTACAGGCCGATATCCGCCTGCACCGGGATCTCACCCAGAAGCTTCTGGGCCGTGTAGCCGATCCGGGCGGCACCCGCTGTATGGCTGGAAGAGGGGCCGATCATAACCGGCCCGAGAACGTCAAACAAGCGCATCCGATGCACATCCTTTCGTGCTCCGCCGGGCAAAAATCGCCCGCTTCGCACTTTTTTCTCTTTTATTATACCGCTTTTGCCCCACTTGTGCTATAATAACTTTATTAATGTTTGAAATCGCTCCTTTTGGGGCAACACGGAGGTTGGATTCCTATGAAACTGGTAAGCGTGGAAACTCCTGAAAAGAGTGTCTGCAAAATGACCTTCAGCGCTACGGCTGAGGAACTGGAGGCCGCATCCAATGCGGTCTATGAGCGCACCCGCGCCACTTACACCATCAAGGGCTTTGCCAAGGGCGAGGCCGACCGCGCACAGATCGAAGCTGACCGCGGCGAGCACACCTGCTGGTACGATGCCATCAACGACCTGATGGATCGCGATGTTCCTGCCCTGTACGAGGCCGCCATGGCCGAGCACGGCTTCAAGGCGGTGGATGAGCCCAGCTATGACCTGGTCAGCGTCAAAAGGACGAGGGCTTTGTGGCCACCGCCACCACCCCGCTGCAGCCGGAGCTGAACCTGACCCAGACCACCGGCTTCCATGTGGAGTGCGTGACCCCCGCCGTCACCGACAAAGGGATCGATGCCGTGCTGGAACGCCCCCGCAATGCTGCCGCCGAGCTGGTGCCCCACAAGGGCCCGGCCGTCAAGGGCAACATCGTTCACATCGATTACGAGGGCCTGCTGGACGGCAAGCCCTTCCAGGGCGGTTCCGCACAGAACCAGACCCTGCAGCTGGGCAGCGGCCGGATGATCCCCGGCTTTGAGGATGGCATTCTGGGCCACAAGGGCGGCGAGGAATTCGAGATCAACGTCACCTTCCTGGTACGCTATCACGTCAAGGACCTGGCCGGAAAGCCCGTTGTCTTTAAGATCAAGCTGATCGATGTCTGCGTCCGCCAGCTGCCCGCTCTGAACAGCGATTTTGCCAAGAAGGTGGGCAAGGTGGACACCATGGAAGCGTTCCGGGAGCAGGTGCGCAAGCAGCTGCACGACGGCAAGCACGCCAGCGCCCTGAACCGCGCCAAGGATCAGGTGCTGACCCAGCTGGCCTCTGCCGCTGAGGGCGAGCTCCCCAGCGTTCTGGTGGAGAGCACCTACCAGCAGGAGATGCAGAACATCCAGCAGCAGCTCCAGATGCAGCGCATGAGCCTGGACCGCTACCTGAGCCAGATCCACCAGACCCGCGAGAACTTCACGGCCAACGTTCACGCCGCCGCCGAGAAGAACACCCGCGCCCGGATGGCTCTGCTGCAGGTCGCCCAGAACGAGGGTCTGGTGCCCACCGATGAGGAGATCACCAAGAACCTGCAGGAGCGCGCCGACCGCACCAAGAAAACGCTGGAAGAGGTCAAGGCCAACGCCAACATCCCCGCCATGCAGCGCAGCGAGGCCATCCGCCGCGCCGCCGACTGGGTGATCGAGCACTCCACCATCGAAGAAAAGTAAACTTTTTGCGTACCACTTGACTTTTTTCAAAAATCGCATATACTAAGGTTGCAAGGAATTCATGAGGTTCTAAGCGATCCACGCAAATGGCCCCCGAAGAGATGTCCGCTCTTCGGGGGCCTTGTGCTTACTCGCCCTTCTCATCGTCCGGGTCAAGCCACTTGCACAGGAAGTGTCCGATCACCTGTGCTCCGACCGAGACCAAAAAACTCATGAGGTATTCCATCGCTATCCACCTCCTCCCTGCTGCGGGAGTAATGGAAGGGCAGCACAGTAAGTATAACATAGCTTCTGACGCAATACAACAAAAAGAGCCTGTCTCCAAGGAATTTCGGGAGACAGGCCATTTTCTTTTACAGTTTATTTTGTCAGGAGATTGAAGCCCATGACCACGATGCCCAGCACGACCAGAACGATGCCGGTTGCACGGTTCAGGGTCTTGGCATCGGCCTTATTGGCAAAGACAGCGGCGATGCGGGCCCACAGCAGGGTGAACAGGACGCAGAGGATAAACACGGTCCAGTCGGGAGCGCCGCCGATGGCAAAGTGCGACACGGCTCCGGTGAGAGCGGTGAAAGTCATAGAACACGCTGGTGCCCACGGCAGTCTTGAGCTCGTAGCCCAGCACACTGGTCAGGATGAGCAGCATCATCATGCCGCCTCCGGCACCGATAAAGCCGCAGATCATCCCGATGACCACGCCGCAGACGATGGACTGGAGGGCACGCTTCTTAGCAGAGACCCCCTGCATGGCTTCTTTGGTGGTCATAACGGGCTTGACGATGAATTTAATGCCCAGCAGGAACGTCATAAACACCGAGAAGCCGCCCATGGTGGTGGAAGGCACCAGGCTTGCCACCCAGCTGCCCACCACGGTGAACAGAAGCACGGTGACCATCATAATCAGGCCGTTCTGGATATCCAGGTTCTTGTTTTTGTGGTAGGTGTAGGCAGACACCGCACTGGCCAGCACATCCGAGGAAAGGGCAATACCGACCGCCATATAGGGGTCCATCCCCAGGAAGGTGATGAGCATGGGGCTGATGACGGCGGCAGCGCTCATACCGGCAAAGCCGGTGCCCAGTCCCGCGCCCATTCCGGCAAAGAAGGTAACGATGATGGTAAACAGCAGGTTCATCTTATTCTTCTCCTTCTAGGATCGCATCCAGATTTTCGTTCATCGTATCGATGACTTCAAAAAATATCTCGAGTTTTTCTTCCTCCAGTCCTGCCATCAGGCGGCGGATGAAATCATCCTGCATCCTGCGGCCCTGTTCGATGATGGACTGCGCCTTTTCGGTGCAGGCAAGCTCCGTTTTGCGGCGGTCACCCGGCACCGGACGGCGCTCCAGAAAGCCCTCCTGCACCAGCTTGTCCACATTCACCGAGACGAGGTTGGCCTTGATGCGCCGGACCTCCACGATGTCCCCCGCCGTCCGGTAGCCGGGGTTGTTGGCAAGAAACATCAGAATGTCAAAGGCGGTCTGCGGCAGGTGCAGCTTCTGGCACAGCGGCTTGCAGACGGCGCTGTACACAAGCCCCGTCTTGTTGGCAAATTCCACACTGGGGTTCAGCTCACGCATTGCGCGCCCTTCTTTTCTCTTTTTGAATTGTTCATTTTTGAAGTATTTTAGCACAGGAAATCTCTGTTGTCAAGGGCAGGCAGCGTAAAATCAACTGATCCATATATTTTGTCCAACGCAAATAGCCCGCACCATGAAGATTTTCACGGTACGGGCTTTTGATATGCTTCAGGACAGGGTCACAGCACCGCCACGGCGAGGAACCGCACAATGAGCGCGGCAAGCCATGCCACAACGCACTGGTTCACGACCATAACGGTGGCCCAGCGGCCGCCCATTTCCCGCTTGACCGATGCCACAGCGGCGATGCAGGGGGTGTAGAGCAGGCAGAACACCAGCAGGGGAGCTGCTGCCGCCGGGCTGAGCGCCGCGCCCAGTGCGGCAGAGGAACCATACAGGATGGTAAGGGTAGAGACAACGCTCTCCTTTGCCATAAAGCCGGTGATCAGCGCCGTGGACACCCGCCAGTCGCCAAAGCCCAGCGGTGCGAACAACGGCGCGATGCCGCTGGCGATCCAGGCCAGGATGCTCTCCTGCGGGTCTGCGGTCAGGCTGAGCTGGAAATCAAAGTTCTGCAGGAACCAGATGATGATGGTTGCCAGGAAGATGACCGTAAAGGCACGCTCGAGGAAATCCCGGGCCTTTTTCCCAGAGCAGCTGGGCCACATTTTTCAGGCCGGGCAGGCGGTAGTTGGGCAGCTCCATGACAAAGGGCACGGCCTCGCCCTTGAACAGCGTTCCCTTGAGCAGAAAGGCCATACCGATGCCCACAAGGATGCCCAGGAAATACAGGCCCACCATGACCAGTGCGGCGTACTCCGGGAAGAAGGTCACCGCAAACAGGCTGTAGATCGGGAGCTTGGCCGAACAGCTCATAAAGGGCGTGAGCAGGATGGTCATTTTCCGGTCCCGCTCCGAGGGCAGCGTGCGGCTTGCCATCACGCCGGGGACCGTGCAGCCAAAGCCGATGAGCATGGGCACGATGCTGCGGCCCGAAAGACCGATGCGCCGCAGCAGCTTGTCCATCACAAAGGCCACGCGGGCCATATAGCCGGTATCCTCCAGCAGAGAGAGGAAGAAGAACAGGGTCACGATGATGGGCAGGAAGCTCAACACACTGCCCACGCCGGTAAAGATGCCGTCGATCACCAGCGAATGCACCGCATCGTTGACGTTCCACGCCGTCAGGGCATTGTCCACAAGGATCGTCAGGTTCTCAATGCCCAGTTCCAGCAGACCTTGCAGCCCCGCGCCGATCACGCCGAAGGTGAGGTAGAACACCAGCGCCATGATGCCCACAAATGCCGGGATCGCCGTATATTTTCCAGTGAGGAAGCGGTCGATCCTTGCGCTGCGCAGCTGCTCCTTGCTCTGGTCGGGCTTTACCACAGTCTGATTCACCAGCTGGTGGATAAAGTGGAACCGCATATCTGCAATGGCGGCGGCGCGGTCCAGGCCGCGCTCCTGCTCCATCTGCAGGATGATATGCTCGATCATCTCTCTTTTTCGTTCTGATCCAGCTTCAGGGCCTCCTCAATGCGGGGGTCGCCTTCCACCAGCTTTGTGGCGGCAAAGCGCACCGGGATCCCCGCCGCCCGGGCGTGGTCCTCGATGAGGTGGATGATGCCGTGGATGCAGCGGTGAACCGCACCGCCGTGGTCATCCTCGCCGCAGAAGTCCATCCGGCCCGGGCGCTCCTGATACTTTGCCACATGGATGGCGTGATCCACCAGCTCATCCACGCCCTCGTTCTTGGCTGCGGAAATGGGGACCACCGGGATGCCCAGCATCGCTTCCATCTCGTTGATGTTGATGGTACCGCCGTTGCCGCGCACCTCATCCATCATATTCAGTGCCAGCACCATGGGGGTGTCCAGCTCCATCAGCTGCATCGTTAAGTACAGGTTGCGCTCGATGTTGGTGGCATCCACGATGTTGATGATGCCCGTGGGCTTTTCGCCGATGATGAACTGCCGGGTCACGATCTCCTCGCTGGTATAAGGCGACATGGAGTAGATGCCGGGCAGGTCTGTGACCTCCGTATTCGGGTTGTTCCGGATCGCACCGCTCTTGCGGTCCACCGTCACGCCCGGAAAGTTGCCCACATGCTGGTTGGAGCCGGTGAGCTGGTTGAACAGGGTCGTTTTGCCGCAGTTCTGATTTCCGGCCAGCGCAAATGTCAGCACCGTTCCATCCGGCAGCGGGTGTTCGCCCTTTTTGGTGTGGTAGCGGCCGCCCTCGCCCAGGCCCGGGTGCTCCACCATCCGGCCGGCCTTCCGTGCCGGAGCCGCTGCGGGTGCTTCCGCCGGGGTGATCTCGATCCGTGCCGCATCGTCCAGCCGCAGGGTCAGCTCATAGCCGTGGATCTGCAGCTCCATGGGGTCCCCCATGGGCGCGAATTTCACCAGCGTGACCTTCTCGCCGGGAATCAGCCCCATATCCAGAAAATGCTGGCGGAGCTCTCCCGTTCCGCCCACTGTATCGATCACGGCACTTTCGCCGATCTTCAGTTCCTTTAATGTCATGGCAGATGCCTTTCCTTCGACAAAATGTTAGTGTATGTGAACAGTCTTAATATATGCTAACTCAAAGGCATTGTCAAGGCAGGAAGCGGCAAAAATTCTCGCCTGTCCCCGCTGTTTTTTGTAGAGATCTTTCTCCTGTTCCGGCAGTTTTCCGGGCAAAAGAAAACGCACCCCTGAATTTTCACGTTCAAAGGTGCGTTTTGAGAACAGTTCTGTTTACTTCACGGTGTGGTAGCCATCGGGGTTGTTCTTCTGCCATTTCCAGCTGTCGGCACACATCTCTTCAATGCCGTACTCGGCCGCCCAGCCCAGCCCATTCTTGGCCTTGGTGGGGTCGGCATAGCACTCGGCGATATCGCCGGGGCGGCGGGGATCGATCACATAGGGGAGCTTCTTGCCGCAGGCCTTCTCAAAGGCATGGATGACATCCAGCACGCTGTAGCCGTGGCCGGTGCCCAGGTTGCAGATGAACAGGCCGCAGTTGGTCTGCAGCTTCTTGAGGGCGCAGACATGGCCGCGGGCCAGGTCCACCACATGGATATAGTCGCGCACGCCGGTGCCGTCGGGGGTGTTGTAATCGTCGCCGAACACGTGGACCTTTTCCAGCGTGCCCACCGCCACCTGGGCGATGTAGGGCACCAGGTTGTTGGGGATGCCGTTGGGGTCCTCGCCGATCAGGCCGGACTTGTGGGCACCGATGGGGTTGAAGTAACGGAGCAGGGCCACGTTCAGGGTGGGGTCAGCCTTGCAGACATCGGTCAGGATGCGCTCGGTAAAGGCCTTGGTGGTGCCGTAGGGGTTGGTGGTGGCACCCACGGGGAAGTCCTCGGTGATGGGCACGCTGGCGGGGTCGCCGTAGACAGTGGCGGAGGAGCTGAACACGAAGTTGCGGCAGTTGTGGCGGCGCATCACGTCCAGAATGACCAGCGTGCAGTTGAGGTTGTTATAGTAGTACTCGATGGGCTTGGAAACGCTCACCCACAGCCTTATAGGCGGCAAACTGGATGACGGCATCGATATCGGGGCACTCGGTGAAGATCTTCTCCACATCCTCGTGCTTTGTCATATCGGCCTGGTAGAACCGGAAGTCCTTGCCGGTGATCTGCTTGACCCGATCCAGCACCACGGGGAAGCGTTGTAATAATTATCTGCCACCACGATGTCAAAGCCAGCGTTCAGCAGTTCGATACAGGTGTGGCTGCCGATATAACCGGCACCGCCGGAAACCAAAATTGCCATAAAAGTACCTCTCTTCTCGTCACCAAAATTGCTTGCGCGGGGCAGGCCCGCCTTCTGCCACAAGGATACAACGTTTTGGCCGCAGAATCAAGTAACGGGAATTTTATAAGGATGGATTTTTGTTTCCAATTATTTTTCCGCGCATTGATTTACAAGCGTTTTTTGTGTTTTGTACATGGAGTGATGGAACGCTTTGTGCAAATCAGAGAAAAAGCCCTCTCATTCAAAGCCTGACGGCTTTGCCTGAGAGGGCTGCATTTTACAGTTTCCCGCACTGTTTGCCGGTGAAGAACCGCAGGGTGGTGTTGGCACGGAACACTTTCCCGGCCCGCAGGGCGGTGGAGGGGAACTCCGGGTGGGAGGGGCTGCAGGGGAAGTGCTGGGTCTCCAGCGCAAAGCCGCCGTATTTCTGCATCGGCACGCCGCCCTTGCCGGGGGCAGGGCAGTCCTGCAGGAAATTGCCGGTGTAGAGCTGCACACCGGGCTGGGTGGTATAGACCTTCATGCTGATGCCGGTCTTATCGCTGGAAGCCCAGGCGCACAGGCTCTGGCTGGCCCCGCGGCCCCTGTCGATGACAAAGCAGTGGTCATAGCCGCCGCCCACCATGGTGGTCTGGGAAAAGCCGGTGTCGATGTCCCGGCCAATGGGCTTGCCCGCCCGGAAATCCATCGGCGTGCCTGCCACGGGCAGGATATTGCCGGTGGGGCAGGTCTCGTTGTTGCCTTCCAGATAGCGGGACGCATAGATGCGCAGCTTCTGGCCCAGCACATCACCGCCGCCATCCAGATTGAAGTAGGTGTGGTTGGTCAGGTTGATGATGGTGTCGGCATCAGAGGAGACACGGTAGTCCATCCGCAGGGCGTTATCCTCGGTGAGGATATACCGCACCGAGATCTTCAGATTTCCCGGGAAACCATCCTCTCCATCGGGGCTTTCGGCCTCCAGAAGCAGGGTATCGCCAAAGGTCTTTACCTCATACAGCTTGCGCGGGAAGGTGCCGTGCAGGTGATTTTTGCCATTGTTGGCTTCCAGCTTGTAGGTCTTGCCGCCCACGTTGAACACGGCATTCTCGATGCGGTTGGCGTACCGGCCAACGAACGCGCCGCAGCAGGTACTGCCGGACGATTCAAAGTCCTTGACGTAATCGGCGTAGGTGTCGTGGCCCAGCACCACATCCACCGGCCCGCTCTTGGTGGGCACCCAGATATTCTTGATGATACAGCCGTAGTTCAGCACACTGACCGCCAGCCCGCCGGGGTTCGAGATGATGTATTCATTGATCTTTTCGCCGTTTGGAGTCATGCCAAAGGGCTTGAGAGAAACTGTGCCATAGGGCTCGCCTCCTTTTGTATTTTTTGGGGACAGCACACTCTCTGTTTTATCCTTTATTGTTTTGATTATATCACAGTTTTCTCCTTCTGTGTTGGCATTTTTTAAGGGATTCTATCCAATATTTTGAGAATTTTTTTTGTAGGTTCTGCCCCATAGGCAGAAAAAAAGCCCCGGAGGGCCAGGGGTAGGCGCTCCGGGGCTTGTATGTCAGATTAGATATTACTGCTGGAGATCAACTGTAACCTCATAGGTCATTGCAATTGCAGCGTAAGTCTTTCCATTTACAGTCTTAGCTGCAACACCAATTTTCGTAATTTTGATAGACATGCCATTTGCGCTTGCCATTTTGTCCAGCAAATCGTGCATAGTATCCGCACCCTGATTCAGACTTCCAATGTTATCCGCAGTAATTTCCATTACTTCATAGGTGCCATTATTCTGCATTTTGCCATCCTTCATCAGAGGCAATGCCATCGTCATAGAACCCTTACCAGTCGAATACACATCTTCCTGGAACTTTTTGGAGTCCTCATCGGAGTAGGATTTCTTAAAATCAAAAGTGCCCTTCTCGGTGTCGATCAGATCGATCTTGCTCTCAGCGAGTTTCTTCAGATCTGCATCATTTACCTGAATACCAGTAGATGCCTTTACAGAAGCAAAAGTTGCATCTTCAGCCTTCTGTGCGAAAGAAGGTGCGCTGTCATCGCCGCAAGCGGTGAGCAGTGCCAGAGCCATAACGCCGACCAGCAGAAGGGCGGCCATTTTCTTGAGCATCTTCATTTGTAGAACCTCCAATGTAAAATGATATTTTACCACACAGAAAGCATACCCCTACACTTTCCGTAGTGTGACCTCATTTTACATCTCCCCCCCCTGTCAATATTTTTTATTGAATTCCCCAATTTTGGAGACTGTGCCAAAGCTGCGGCAATTTTTTTAGCAGATTGACAAAAAAGCACCCCTCACATGGCTGTGAAGGGTGCTATGGGGAAGTTTTCTTATGCAGAACACGGTTCGGTAATTGCCTCCCGCACCTGTTCTAACGAAAGTTCGGTGGTCTGGGCGATCTTATCCAGATCATGCTCTCCGTTCTTCCAGAGATTGAGCGCAATGCGCTTTCCCTTTGCCACCTCGGCATCTTCTCGTTCCCGATCAACGATCACCTGCATTGTCTTGCACATAGCTGCCACTCCTTCCGTTTCTTCTTTAAAGTATTTTACTCTTGCCCTTATTTTGGGGTTCCGGATATCCCGATAGTCATCACAGCGGAAATCCTGCATCAGCGCGCCGACCTCATCCGTTCCTCGATATGCGCCGTTCACATATACGATATGTGCACGGTCGTGGAACAGCTTCCCGGTTTCCTGAATCGTCCGTTCAATATTGTAAACCGGCAGACCATCTCCCAAAACATCATTTGCCGTAATAAATATGATATATGTCTCAGGCAGGTCAGAATATTTTTCACCAGAAGTCGTCAGGCGGGAATCAAACATCGCACTGTTCAGTCGCGCCCGTTCCGGAGCGGCTCCCTTATCTTCCTGCTGTACTTCGATATCATACTGCTTGCCTGCATCATCCGTTGCATAAATGTCCAGCCGTACAGAACGGCCAAACAGATTGCCGATCGTAAGCTGTGTTGCAGACCTTGCGACGGTCAGGTCTTTTCGTTTCAGGATGATGCGAAGCAGCTCCTGTGTGCTCTCTTTATCTCCTGAAAACACCTGTGTCATAAAGGTGTCATCCATCAGGGTGAATTTACGGATAGCATTCATGCGTTCTTCATTCTTCTCATCCAACTGTACGAACCGCATTTCCGCCATCCTTTCGTTTCAGAAAAAGAGTACTTTTCTACGTTTATATTTTATCATCATTTTATCTGTACTGCAAGTATCAAAAAGCACCCCTCACATGGCTGTGAAGGGTGCTTTGGGAAGTTTTTCTTACTCCGGCTGAGCGGTGTTCTGGGCGATATACTCGGCGGCATCATCGGGGATGTCGTCAAGGTTCTCATCGCCGATATCCACGTTCAGCGGCGGCTTCTTGAAGAGGATGTCATACATCAGGGGCACAACGTACAGGGTCATCAGGGTGGCGTAGGTCAGGCCGAAGATGATGACGATGGCCATGCCGCTCATCAGCTGGCTGGCCATATCGCCGCTGAACACCAGCTGGAGCATAGCCAGAACGGTGGTCAGGGTGGTCATCAGGATGGGGCGCATTCGTGTTTTGCCGGTGGCGATCAGGGCCGCGCGGCGCTCCATGCCGCCGATGCGCAGCTGGTTGGCGTAATCCACGAACACGATGCCGTTGTTGACGACCGTGCCCATCAGGACGATGAAGCCCATCAGGGAGATCATGGTCAGCTGCTGGCCGGTGAGCAGCAGGCCCAGCAGGCCGCCGGTAAAGGCCAGCGGAATGGTGAACAGAACGATGAAGGGGGAGAGCAGGCTCTGGAACTGGGCCACCATAACAAGGTAGACGAAGGGCAGAGCCAGGAACATCCACTGGCCCATCTGATCCACCACCATGCCGTTGATCTCAGAGCCGCCGCCCATATAGAAGCTGCAGCCCTCGGGCATTTCATCGGATGCGGCAAACTCGTTCAGCTTCTTTTCCAGCGCGCGGGTCTCGGTGGTGGTATTGGTTCCCTCCACCGCGTCCGCCGTCACGCTGATATAGCGGGTCTGGTTCTTGCTGGTGATGGAGTCCGGGGTGGAGCCGGTGACCCAGGTGGCCATATCGCCCAGCGTGCAGGTGCCGGTCTCGGTGGTGCCGTCGGCGGCCATGACGGAGGTCGTAAAGGTCATATCCATCATGTTTTCCTTGGTCATGGGGTCCAGATTGTTGCTGATCTGGACATTCATGGTGGAGCCATCGATGGCAACGGGGGTCTGGGCCGTGGTGGTGGTGGTCAGCTTGGCGGCGATCTGCTGGTAGACCTGCGCCACGGTCAGGCCGTAGGAGCGGACCTTATCCCGGTCGATCTGCAGGTTGATGGTGGCATCGCCGCTGCCCAGACCGTTGGTGGCATTGGTGAAGCCGTCCATCTCGTTGACCATATCCACCACCTTCTCGGAGAGGGCAGTCATGGTATCAATGTCGTTGCCGGAGATCTGGACGGTCAGGCCCATATCCAGCTGGCTGGTCAGCTCCTGCATTCCGCTGATCTCAACGGTGGCGGTGCAGTTCTCCACGCCGTTCACAGCTTCCTCCAGCGCCTCACGGGCCTGTTCGATCTGCCGGGAGGAGAGGCTCTCGTCCAGCATCACGTTGATCTGGTAGGTGCCGTAGCTGTTGGCGGCTTTCAGCAGGTCGGTGATGGTCTGGGGGGGCAGGCCCAGCTGGCCGACATCCATTCCGGCCACGCGGCTGTCGGTGGTAACGCCCACCTCTTCCACGTTGTCCACAGCCAGCAGGGCATCAATGACATTCTCAGCCACAGCATAGGATTCTTCCTTGGTCAGATCCTTCTCGGTGGAGAGGGTGACGATGGCCTCGTTGCTGGTGATGGTGGGCAGCATCTCAACGCCCATGGACATCACGCGCCAGCCGCAGAACACCAGCAGCACCACTGCCGCGCCCAGCGGTGCCCAGCGGTGCTGGAAGCACCATTCCAGGCTCTTGACGTACTTTTCCTGCACCTTATCGAACCACTTGAGCTCTTTGGGCTTGGAGTTTTTCAGCAGGGTAGAGGAGGCCGCCGGGGCAACCGTCAGGGCCACGATGAGGGAAGCAGCCAGACAGTAGCCGATGCACATGGACATGGGCTGCAGCAGGCTCTTGATGACACCGGAGGTGAAGATAACGGGCAGGAACACGCAGACAGAGGTGAGGGTGGAAGCCATGATGGCCATGCCCACCTGCTTGGTGCCCTGAACCGCCGCGCGGGCAGCGGGCACGCCGCGGCTGCGCAGACGGTAGATGTTCTCGATGACGACGATGGAGTTGTCCACCAGCATGCCGATGCCGAGGGAGAGGCCCGCAAGGGTCATGACGTTCATATCCAGATTGGTAAAGTACATGAGCACCACGGCAAACAGCACCGACAGCGGGATACTGATGCCGACCACCAGCGTGGGCTTGATATCCTTGAGGAAGATGGCCAGCACGATGATGGCAAGGGCCGCACCGATGAGCATACTGCTCAGGATACTGCTAACGATGATGCTGATGTAATTGCCCTGGTTGGACAGCACGACCACATGCAGGCCATCGTATTTCTGTTCCAGCTCCTTGAAGGCGGCCTTGCAGTTGCCGGAAACTTCACCGGCGCTGGAGGAGTTGCTCTTGAAGATCTTCAGCACCACGGAGCGCTCGCCGTTCAGGCGGGTAAAGCTGTCCTCGGCGTTGTCAATGATCTGCACATCGGCCACGTCAGACAGGCGGACATCCATGGAGCAGCAGGGCAC
>VOFG01003327.1_pt1 | contig 15075 bp, 24 predicted proteins | sample 5384171 | NCBI WGS metagenome assembly VOFG01 (sample SAMN12384726, study PRJNA508395) | human gut metagenome | isolation source: healthy gut F | host: Homo sapiens
ATGGCATCCCTTTTCAGTTTAGGTACGGCAGGCTTCCTAAAGGTATATTACATAAATAAATATCATCTCGAAAAGTACAAAGAGCTATGTCGGGCGTCACAGTGCCAGGTGATTTGAATCCTGCCCAGGAGCGGACGCGTTAGATATCTTTACGGCGCCGCGGTAAAACACGCGAATTGTTTTACCCGCGGCGTTTTAAAGAGGCGTATCTTTATCGATTCTTCGAGCCTTTATTCTCGCGGAATGCATTGGGTTTACCGTTTCGGCGGCGATTAGGATTATTTTCACCTGAAAACAGATTTTTACGAAAAATATCTTTGACTCGTCAACATGATAATTTTTATACATTTCCGATAAAAAAGTCTATTTTCTTTTTTTCAATTGTGCAATATAATAATAACAACGACAGGAAGGTCGAAAAATACAGGGAGGTAAACTCAAAATGAAAAAATTTCTTGCAATAATTTTCTGGCGCTCGTGTTCGTTTTAGGTCTGGCTGCCTGCAGCGACAGCCAAAACACCCGATGGCGGAGACAGTACGGAGAAAGGTGAAGTTTCCGTATTCTATTACACCTACAGTGATACATATATTTCGAGCGTCCGCTCGGCAATGGACAAGCTCCTTACCGACGCCGGAATAAAGTATCAGAACTACGACGCAAACAACAATCAGACGACGCAGACCGAGCAGGTCACAACGGCAATCGCCAAGAATTCGTCCCTTCTTATAGTCAACGTAGTTGACACCGGATCGAACGACGCGGCTCAGAACATCATCGATCTTGCAAAAGCGAAGAACATTCCGTTATCTTCTTTAACCGTTCGGTTGAGGAATCGGTAGTAACCAGCTACGACAAGTGCGTATTCGTAGGAACCGATTACGAGATGGCAGGACATATGCAGGGGCGAGATGATCGGTAAGTACGTTGCGGAGCATTTTGCAAATCTTGATCTCAACGGCGACGGAAAGATCAGCTACGCGATGTTCAAGGGTCAGGAAGGCAACATGGAGGCTATCGCCCGCACCAAATACGGTGTTCTTGATGCTAATGCCGTTCTCACAAAGGCAGGAAAGCGAGCTTGTTTTCTACGATTCGGCCGCAAACTCCAACAATTACCTCCTAGACCAGAACGGTCAGTGGTCGTCCGCGGCTGCAACGGATTATATGTCCACGATCCTTGCACAGTACAGCGAAGCCAACAATAACATGGTAGAGCTTGTAATCGCAAACAACGACGATATGGCGCTCGGCGCGATCTCGGCTCTTCAGGCAGCGGGATACAATAAAGGAAGGCGGAAAGGTTATTCCGGTATTCGGGTTGACGCTACCGACGCTGCAAAAGAAGCGATAAGAGCGGAAGCATGATCGGTACCATTAAGCAGGATGCGAACGGAATGGCAAAGGGTCTCACCACTGTTACTCAGAACTTCCTCAACTCCAAATCGGTATTTTGAGGGTGTCAATGCAAAACGACGTAGTCGGAACATGGAAAGTAAACATTCCTTACGCAGCATACATGGGCTGATATAACTGATGATACGATGGGGCGGCGGATGTTCCGCTGCCCCATTGAAAAATAACTTCATTTCGGAAAGACGGGGGAGCCTCTATGAAAGAAAAACAAAAGTCGCAGAGCAGCTCACTGCGGATAATAAAAAACATCGGTGCTTCTCGAAATGCAGGATATCGAAAAAGCATTCCGGGAGTAAAAGCACTTGATAAAGGTAAATCTTACGGTTAAAGCCGGTACCGTCCATGCCCTTATGGGAGAAAACGGCGCGGGAAAGTCTACGCTCATGAAATGTCTTTTCGGAGTTTATACAAAGGACGCCGGCAAGATATTTCTCGAAGGACGGGAGATCAACTTCAAAAATTCAAAGGAAGCACTCGAAAACGGCGTTGCGATGGTGCATCAGGAGCTCAATCAGGCACTGAAGCGCAACGTCATGGACAATATGTGGCTCGGCCGTTTTCCTACGGTTGCAAAGGGCTTCCGATCACAAGCGAAAAAAAAGATGTACGATGCGACAAAGCAGATTTTCGATAAACTCAGGATCAATGTCGACCCGAGAACCGTGATGAGTAAAATGCCTGTGTCGCAGAGGCAGATGGTCGAAATTGCGAAAGCGGTTTCTTATAATGCTAAGGTTATAGTTTTCGATGAGCCTACGTCGTCCCTGACCGAGGATGAGGTGGCGCATCTCTTCAGAATAATAAATATGCTGCGCGATCAGGGCTGCGCTATAGTATACATTTCCCATAAGATGAAGGAGATCCTCGAGATATCCGATGAGGTCACGATAATGCGCGACGGAAAATGGATAGCCACAAAGGGAATCGAAGGATCTTACGACAAACGAGATCATAAAGCTTATGGTCGGACGCGAGCTGACCAACCTTTATCCTCCAAAATCAAATGCCAGGCGACGTGCTGCTTGAGGTCGACGACCTTAGCGCGGAGTACTCCAAACTCAGAGACGTATCCTTCAAAGCACATCGCGGAGAGATAATCGGTGTCGCGGGACTTGACGGCTCCGGGCGCACAGAGCTTCTTGAAAATATTTTCGGTACGGCGACACGAAGAAGCGGCACGCTGACGCTTGACGGCAAAAGCGTATAAAGAACAGAAGTGCAAGGGAATCGATAAAAAACGGTTTTGCACTTCTCACCGAGGAAAGACGCGCGACGGGAATTTTCGGTATTCTGAATATCCGCGACAACGCAACGATTTCGAGCCTCAGGAAAGTGCAGTAGCGGACCGTTTCTCAGTAAAAAGAAAATGAAAAAAAGCACCGATTGGTGCATTAAGGCGATGAACGTAAAGACCGAATCAGGAGACTAAAATACGTTCTCTCTCCGGCGGAAATCAACAGAAGGTCATTCTCGGGCGTTGGCTGCTCACCGATCCGACGGTGCTGCTTCTCGACGAACCCACGAGAGGAATAGACGTCGGGGCAAAATATGAGATATATCAGCTTATCATTGACCTTGCCGCAAGGGGCAAAACAGTCATAATGGTTTCGTCGGAGATGCCGGAGCTTCTCGGTGTGTGCGACCGGATACTTTGTAATGTCCGGAGGACGGCTTGCCGGTGAAGTCGATGCGAAAACGGCGACCCAGGAAGACATTATGACACTTGCAGCGCAAATATGCGTGAACGGAGGAAAAACTAAAATGTCTGCTGAAACTTCAACAAAAAAGAAAAAAATCGCCTGTCGGTTTGGATCGATGATTTCAAAGCCAAATCTCCGGCAGACCGTCGGCGAGTCATCACGGATATGCTTTTCAACAATGCCATGTACATGATCATATTAATAGCGATCGTGTACATAGCAATTCGCGTTCCCGCATTCCTGTCACGCTCGTCGATCATCAACATCATCTCGCTTACCGCGGCAAAGCTTCCGATCGCGCTCGGCATAGGCGGTGCGATAGTGCTTTTACCGGAACCGATATATCGGCGGGACGCTGCGTCGGACTTACGGCATGCATCGCGGCATCGCTGCTTCAGATGACGACATACGGCAAAAAGATATTCCCGAATATCGGGGTAATGCCCTTGTGGCTCGTGCTTCTCTGCGTTATTGCAGTCGGAGCGCTTATCGGATTCGTAAACGGATTCTTTGTTGCGAAGTTCAAGCTTCATCCGTTTATAGTTACCCTCTCGACACAGCTTATCGTGTTCGGCGTCGTGCTGATGTACCTTATGCTCGGCGGAAACAACGGACAGACCTTGTCGGACTTGATCCGTCTTATACAGACTTTTGTGCGCGGAACTCTGTTTACGGTCGGCGGAGATGCCGTTCGAAATATGTTCTGTATGCGGTGATTCTTACCGCGATCATGTGGGTAATATGGAATAAGACCAAGTTCGGCAAGAATATGTTTGCGGTCGGTTCAAATGAAGAGGCTGCGAATGTCTCCGGCGTAAAATGTTTTCTGGACTATCGTTCTGGTCTTTGTGCTGGCGGGGAGCAATGTACGGAATCACCGGATTCATTGAGGGTGCAAGAATCGCATCGTGCTCCGCTAATACCGGACTGAACTATGAGTCCGACGCCATAGCAGCGTGCGTTATCGGTGGCGTGTCCTTTGTAGGCGGTACCGGAAAGATAAGCGGTATTGTGGTCGGAGTATTTCTCCTTCAGATCATATTTGTCGGACTCAACTTCCTTTCCGTAGATGCAAATATGCTTTATGTCATAAAGGGTCTTATAATACTCGTTGCGTGCGCGATTGATATGCGTAAGTATCTCGCCCGCAAATAAATTCAAGCGGAGGTAAAACGTTATGAACGATTCGGAAAACAGAGAAGTGCAGACTTCGGATGCGAAACCGAACGGCGGGCTTTATTCAAAAATCAATATGTCCGTCCGCACGGCGAATATCCTTGTCGCAGTCGTATTTGTTCTGCTTGTCGGCGCGGGCGTGTTCGTGATAAGACATAACGGTTTTACCGTCGCTTTTGAAACCGACGGCGGTTCCGCCGTCGAAAACGTAAAGGTCATGCATTCCGAGCTTATCGTACAGAACGCGGTTCCCATGAAGGAAGGGTGGGTATTTACCGGGCGGTACTCAGATCCCGCCTGCACTCAGAAATGGGATCTCGAAAAAGATACAGTGACGGGAAGCATGACACTGTATGCCGGATGGCAGAAAAAGAATAGTTTACGTTGGCTCCCCCGGACCGCCGCAGAAAATGAAATACACATACCAATGTGGAATTTGTTTTGTGCGGCGGTCGTTTGAAAAAACGTGCCCTCGTTGATTTTCCGCCGTTAGGTGATATAATATAAAGGTAAGTTTATATTTTTGTTTTCGGAGGGAATTCGCATGAACTATACCGTTCTCGTGGTTGAGGATGAGCATGATCAGCGGCGAGCTCTTATAGAAAGAGTAAAATGGAACGATGCGGGATTTGAAGTCATCGGGGGAAGCGGAAAACGGTGTTGAAGCGATCGACCTTGTCGAAACTCGAGCCCGACCTGATTATCACCGACATAAAAATGCCGATGATATCCGGGCTTGAAATGGCGGCTAAGGTGCGTGAGCTCAGACCTGCCACGCAGATCGTTATCCTGAGCGGCTATGACAGCTTTGAATATGCGCGCACGGCGATAGATTATAACATTATCAGCTATCTTCTGAAGCCCATTTCTTCTTCCGAAATGTCAGAGGAGCTTTTTTGAGATAAGGCGACGGATGGACGAAAAGCTCCGGAAGCGTTCTCTCCGCCTCCGACAGCAACGTACAGCAGCAGCTTCGCCGCCTGTCGGTAAACGAATTCCTTCTTCCGCTTATGCTCGGAAGCAACGAGCTCAGACAGGACGACCGCGCGCTTCTTGAGCAGGCGCGTTCTCTCAGGATTGTGGGACAGAACTGCGAAAACACGCTTTTGCATTCTTGTTTCAAATTCAAAAACGGTGACGGGATTTCGTGTACGGATGATAAGCATACGGATTTCATTAATAATATAATTTCAAAATATGCACATGCGGAAAGCTTTGTGGTCTATCAGCGTGCGGTAACGCTTGTCGTGATTGACGGAGGGAGAGCTTTCGAATCTGCTTGAGCTTCCGCTGAGGGAAATCGTGCAGACTGCGAGAAGAATGCTCTCGCAGAAATGCACGATCGGTGTCAGCCGTGAGTTTTCGCTTCTTTCGAATTGCTCTGACGCAGCTTATTTTTCAGGCGGTTACGGCAAGGCGCTATACCTCCGACGGAGCGGGCGAGGTCCGATTTATAAACGACCAGGAGCATAACGAGGAGTTCGAGACCGAGCATGCGGAGAAGACCGTGGTGCAGCTCGAACAGCTTCTCAAGGTGGGAAGCGAAGAATCGCTTGTCGGATTTATAAACGATCTTTACGAAAAGAGCACGCCCGAAAATGCAAATCTGCTCATGTTTCAGATAATCGCCACGGTTTGCCGGGTCGTCGGTTCCGTGTCGGACGGAACGGATACAATGAAGCTTTTTGGCGTCGAATTCCATCTTTTCGCGTATAACGTCATACAGCAGCAGCGAGACCGTAATGAAAAACGAGATGATGGATTTCTGCGAAAGGCAAAATCGCTGATCTCTCAGTCGCGCAAAAGGGATTCGGAGGTTCTTTGCGACCGCGTGATGCAGATAATCGATGAAAACTATTCGGACGAGAATCTGTCGCTTACCGGAGTCAACAATACCTTGGCGGTCAGTCCGAATTATCTCAGCGCGCTTATAAAGAAAACAAAAAGAAAAAACTTTATAACCCTTCTTACGGAACGCAGAATGAAAGCGGCATACGATATGCTTGTCTGCACGGGAATGAAGATTCTCGAGGTTGCCGAAAAGTGCGGGTACAGCGATCAGCATTATTTCAGTTATTGCTTTAAGAAGTTTTACGGCGAATCTCGAATAAGGTGAGAAAACGATAACCGCACGGACGGAGAATGACATATGCGCCGCCGGGAGCGGCGAAATGACGTACAGGTGAAAGGAGGTGGAAAAATGGGGCATAAACGAAAACGGTTTTCGCTGAGTCTTTCGGCTCTTACGGTTATCTGCGTTACCGTGGCGTCTCTTGCTGCGGTATCCTCGTGCATAGCCATATTCGCATCGGTTTACAGCCGTTCTCTTATGCGTGATGCAAAAAGTGAATTCGGAGCAGACCGTACAGCAGACGGCGATCGCGGTGAACAACAATCTCGAAGCTATGAAAAACAAGCTTACTGCGGTCAGAAATATTCTGTATGAAAGCAAGGATCGGATGATTTTCGCTCCAAAACGGATGCCCTTACGAAGATACAGAACGATATTTTTGCGGTCATGGTGTACGATTCCGAAGGGAATATACTGAGCTGCACCGGAAGCGGAAATACCCTGAAAAAAGAAATATACAAGGATCTTTCGTTTGACAAAGCTCTGTTTGAGGGAGCCGCCGACTTTGCGCTGTCGAGCCTCATGTGCAGACTCTGTTTGACGGCGTTTATCCGTGGGTGGTTACTCTTGCGCTCAGAACCGACCGTCAGGTGTTCGGCAACGGAGCGTATGTGGCGATAGATTTCAGCTTTTTCGGAAATAGCAAAATATATCGATAAGGTCGGCGTCGGCAGACACGGATACTGTTATATAACGGACGCGGAAGGAAATATCATATACCATCCGCAGCAGCAGCTTATATTTTCGCATTTGAAGAGCGAGGATGCGGGGATTGTTTCGTCTCTTTCAGACGGAGTTCATGAAGACGAAAACGTCATATATACCCTGAGCACGACATACGACAGATCATGGCGTATAGTCGGTGTCAGCTATACGGATGAACTTGTTACGGAAAGACAGTCACAGATATTTATGAGTATTGTCGTGTCGCTTCTTTGCTGCGCGGCGGTTTCGGTCGCGGTGCTTGCGGTATATGCCATTATCGTAAATGCTCCCGTGCGCTCACTTATAAAGGCGATGAAGGCATTTGAAAATGCGGCGGACAGCTTCAGCTATTCGAGCGGGAACGAAGCCGTAACCGAGCTTCAGGTGCTTTCGGTTCCTTTGAACATATGTCAAACCGTATAAAACAACTTATGGAACGTGTTCGCACGGAGGAAACCGAGCTGCGCAAGACCGAGCTTAAGGCGCTTCAGGCGCAGATCAATCCGCATTTCCTGAACAATACGCTTGATTCCATTCAGTGGATGTGTGAGCAGGGAAAGAACGAAGACGCGATGAAAATGGTCAGTGCTCTTGCAAAACTGTTTCGCATAAGCATAAGCCGCGGGCATGAACTTATCCCAATTAAAGATGAACTTCAGCATGCAAAGAATTACCTTGTAATACAAAGCTACCGTTATCGAAATCAGTTTTCATACAGTTTTGATATTGAAACACGGCTTGAACACTATCTGTGCAATAAGATAACCGTACAGCCGCTTATCGAGAATGCGATATACCACGGTATCGACCGCATGGTTGACGAGGGCGAAATAAAGATATCGTTAAAGAAGCTACGGATAATAAAGACGATATCCTGATAACAGTTGAAGATAATGGGGTCGGCATGACCGAGGAACAGTGCCGCAAAATACTGCGCAAGGAGCGCAGCGATTCAAAAGCGGAATCGGCGTTAAGAACGTAAATGACAGATTGAAGATATACTTCGGCGAGAAGTACGGCTTGACGATAAAAAGCGAGCTTGACGTTGGCACGATAGTTACCGTAAGAATACCGAAAATAGAAGCGGAGGCGGAAAATGAAAATTAAAAAGATTTCTTGCGCAGCTTCTTTCCGCCGTCCTTTGCATGACTCTGGCAGGATGTTACGGAAACGAATCGGACGCGAAAAAAATATTGCCGTTATCGTAAAAGCGGTCGATTCCGATTTTTGGCACAGTGTGAAGAACGGGTAAATTCCGCCGCAATCGAGTACAATGTTTCGGTAAGCTTTGAAGGACCTGAAAACGAGGAGGATTATAAGGCACAGAATGATATGATAAAGAAAGCCGTTTCCGACGGAGCGGATGTCATTCTTTTGTCCGCGATAGATTATGTAAAATCCAATGATGCGGTTGAATACGCCGTAAACAGCGGAGTCAAGGTCATTACCATAGACAGCAGTATAGAATCCGAAAACGTAAGTCTGTTTATAGGCACCGACAATGTCGGCGCGGGAAAAGCGGCGGGAGAAGCCGCGGTGAGCGGATTTTCGTCGGATGAAAAGATATACATCCGGGCTTGTCAACTACAATGCGGATACGGACAACGGACGTCAGCGTGAGACGGGATTCAGAGAATATATAAAGAATGTCGAAAATGCGCAGATAATTACTATGGTTACAGCAGACAGCAACGCGGAAAGCGCAACGGCGGCGGCAGCCTCGCTTATCAAGGGATATCCCGAGATAAATGTCTCGTCGGATTCAATGAGTGGATGACGCTCGGGGTCGGAAATGCGATAAAGCAGCTCGGCGTAAAGGATACCGTGCGCGGAATAGGCTTTGACAGCAACGTTATTTCGGTCGGAATGATAGAAACGGGCGAAATGGACACGCTTTATTGTGCAGAACCCGTTGCAATAGGATATCTCGGCGTTAAAATGCGGCTGTTCTTGCTTCCGGAGGAAGCATCAGCGAAAAGACGATTTATACAGCCGTTACGCCGGTCAATAAAGAGAACTTATTTGATGAGGATGTTCAGAAGATTATTTTCAGATTCAGTTGATTACGGAGGTAAAAATAAAATGTATGTTCGGACAGACACAGATACGAAAATATGATTTACAACAGATGCGGCGAGAGCGGTTTGAAGCTTCCCGCAATATCGCTCGGACTTTGGCATAATTTCGGAGACACGTCCCCGTATGCGAATATGAAGGAGCTTTTGCTTTACTGCGTTCGATAACGGGATAACTCACTTTGACTTAGCCAACAACTACGGACCCGCGCCCGGCAGTGCCGAAATTAATTTCGGACGTATTCTTCGGGAAGAACTGATGCCGTACCGTGACGAGCTCATAATAAGTACAAAAGCGGGTTATACGATGTGGGAAGGTCCGTACGGGGATTGGGGAAGCAAAAGTATCTTACCGCAAGCCTTGACGCAAGCCTCAAAAGAATGGGACTTGACTATGTGGATATTTTCTACCACCACCGCCCCGACCCCGACACCCCGCTTGAAGAAACCATGGGCGCTCTTGCTCAGGCGGTAAGAAGCGGAAAAGCACTCTACGTCGGACTTTCAAATTACGACGGTGAGCTGATGAAGCGCGCATACGAGATTCTTACCGATCTGCATTGTCCGTTTGTGATCAATCAGAACCGTTATTCTATATTCGACCGAACGATCGAAAATAACGGACTGAAGAGGGAATCGGTGAATCTTCGCCGCGGAATAATTGCATTCAGCCCGCTGGCGCAGGGGATGCTGACAGACCGGTATCTGCATGGAATTCCGAGGACAGCCGTATCAAAAAGGACGGCAGATTCCTGAAGGAAAGCGCTGACCGAGGATAAACTTGAAAGTATACGAGGACTTGCCGCCGTTGCGGAGGCACGCGGACAAACGCTTGCGGAGATGGCGCTTGCGTGGATACTGCGCGACGGAGCGGTGACCTCGGTTCTGATCGGAGCGTCAAAGCCGTCACAGATCACCGATAATATAAAGGCGATCGAAAATACGCATTTTTCTGCGGAAGAGCTTCGCTCTATCGATGCTTTGTCGCGGTGAGAACACTCGGCATTGAGAAAAATGCCTTGTTACGCATAATATATCGCTAAGCGTAACCGATGCACGGATTTCGGCGGTGTCGGTTACGCTTTTTTACGAAAAAACGGAATGAATTGTCTTTACTTAGCGGACGAAATATAGTATAATATCTGAGATAGATATAAAATGGGGTAGTGTAATGATTATTCTTGGAATCGATCCCGAATTGCCATAGTCGGATGGGGTGTGATCCGTTTTGAAAATTCAAAAGCGACCGCGCTTGATTACGGCTCAGTTATGACCGGACCGGAGTTTTCCGTTGAGGAACGGCTTGAGATTATCTACGACAGACTCGATTCGATAATAAAAAAATACCGTCCCGACGCAGTATCTGTAGAGGAGCTTTTTGGAACACAAACCAGAAAACCGGTATAATTGTGGCGGAAGCACGCGGAACGATACTTCTTTGCGCCCGGAAAACGGGATAGAAATATTTGAGTATACTCCTCTTCAGGTAAAGCAGTCCGTCACCGGTTACGGAAGAGCGGAGAAGAAGCAGATAATCTCTCTTTTAACGATGATGCTCGCTTGATGCTCCTCCGAAGCCTGACGATACTGCTGATGCACTTGCGCTTGCGCTCTGCCATGCGCACTGTTCGTCCTCCCGTGTCGGAAAGTATTTCAACGCATCGGCAAAACGCGGGGCTCGGACGGCGTAAGTATGAGGATGAACGTTATATCGGCGCGACAAATATAGTTGTGCGCGGGGAAAACCGTTTTTTCGATCCGAAAAAAAGAAATCCGAAAAGTGAGAACAATATTATGTGGATATCAGATAATTGGCAGGATTATGAGCTGCTCGACGCTTCCGGACGGCGAAAGGCTCGAGAGGTGGGGAAAGTATATTCTTATCCGCCCCGATCCGCAGATAATATGGAAGAATAAAAGAACCGTTGCGGAGTGGAAGAGGGCTGACGGAATTTACAGAAGATCAAAATCGGGAGGCGGGGGAGTGGACTGTACGCAATATGCCCGAGAATTGGACCGTATCATACGGAGATCTGAATTTCATGCTTCGCCCGATGGGCTTTAAGCATACCGGACTTTTTCCCGAGCAGGCTGTAAATTGGGATTGGTTTTCCGGAATCATACGCTCCGCCGTATCAAAGAATCCCGAAAAAGCGTCCGCGTGTGCTTAATATGTTTGCGTATACGGGCGGCGCAACGGCTTCGCAGCGCCGCGGGCGCGGAGGTATGCCATGTCGATGCTTCGCGCGGAATGGTAAATGCCGCAAAGGAAAACCTTTCGCCTTTCCGGACTCGGAGACGCGCCCGTGAGATATATCGTTGACGACTGCAAAAAATTTGCCGAGCGAGAAAAGCGAAGAGGCAAAACCTACGACGGCATAATTATGGATCCTCCTCATACGGAAGAGGACCTAACGGAGAACTGTGGAAGCTTGAAGACAACGCGGACGAACTTATATCTCTTGCAGCATCGCTTTTTGTCTGAAAAAGCCGCTCTTCTTTCTTATCAATTCGTATACCACCGGACTTTCTCCGGCATCGATGGGATATATGCTCGTTTCGTCGCTTTCTCCCGAATTGAAAAAGAAAGCCGCAGTGGAAACCGGGGAAATCGGACTTCCGTAAAGGCATCGGGGATGACGCTGCCCGACGGAGCGTTCCGCAAGATGCACATTTTAGGCAAAGCGGTAATAAAGCAGCTGCCTAAAATGTGCCATTTCGACAAATGTATTGACGGAGATAGTCAAATGAATAAAATAATAAAGGCCGATCGAATTTCGTTTTCTTATCCTCCGGAGGAAAGCGGAAAGCGCTCCTGAGAAGAGTAATAAAGGATTTATCTTTGGAAATTGCCGAAGGTGAATTTGTCGCAATCCTCGGACATAACGGATCGGGAAAATCCACACTTGCCAAACTGATGTGTATGCTTCTCGAGCCCGACAGCGGCGAGCTTGAGATATGCGGAATGAGGATGACCGGAGACGGTGTTACCGAAGAAGACTTTTACGAAGCACGGCGTAATGTCGGAATGGTTTTTCAGAACCCCTGATAATCAGATCGTGGCAACTATAGTGGAAGAGGATGTCGCGTTCGGTCCGGAAAACCTCGGAATGCCGAGCGATGAGATACGAAGGCGGGTTGACAGCGCGCTTGCCACCGTCGGTATGAGCGAAAGTATGCGAGACACGCCACGCAGCGCTTGTCCGGGGGGCAGAAGCAGCGGATCGCGATCGCCGGAACCATAGCGATGGACAGAAAGTGTATAATTTTCGACGAAAGCACGGCGATGCTCGACCCTTCGGGACGCCGCGAGGTAATGGATACCATACGTCATCTGAATAAAGTAAAAGGAATAACCGTAGTCCATATAACCCATTACGAATGAAGCCGTAGAGGCGGATCGCGTTATTGTCATGAATGACGGCGGGATTATGATGTCGGAACCCTCCACAGAATTTCTCGAGATTCGGCGAGCTCAGATCGGCCTTCGACTCGGAATACTGCAGACGGGGTGAGTCTCTTCATATGATGCGAGAAGCAGGATACGATGTCAGAACCGATATTTTCGGCGTTGAGGAATGCGCCGACGAAATCGCCGCGCGTGCTGCAGAGTAGCACATATCTCCGCACGCGGTTCAATCAAGGATAATTTGAAAGGCAAAGGCTAAATGTCTCAGATAGAGGCTTGAAAATGTGTCGTTTACCTACGGAGGCGATACATCATACGAAAAAGGGCGCTCGGACGGTGTGTCGGTAACATTCCGATCGGGGATAATCACCGGACTGATAGGACACCTACGGCTCCGGAAAATCGACGCTTGTCCAGCTTCTTAACGGGCTTCTCAAGCCTCAGAGCGGCAGAGTTCTGCTTGACGGAAAAGATATATGGGCGGATTCAAGAGAATAAGAAACGTCCGTTTCAAGGTCGGACTTTGTATGCAGTATCCTGGAATATCAGCTTTTTGATGAAACCGTTAGATCGGGATATCGCATTCGGACCGCGCAATATGGGAATGACGCCAGAAGAAACGGAAGCTGCTGTTGAAGAAGCGGCGCGCTTTACGGACTTGACCGCTCACTTCTCGATAAATCCCCGTTTGATCTTTCCGGCGGCAGAAGAGGCGCGCGGTGCTTGCGGGCGTTATCGCTATGTGCATCCCGGAGTGCTTGTACTTGACGAGCCGGCTGCAGGTTTGATCCCGGCGGACGGCGTGAGATCTCGACGGATACGCAGAATTCTGCGATTCGTCGGGACGACGGTCATAATCGTCAGTCACAGCATGGAGGGACATGGCAATGTACTGCGACTGCGTCACGGTCATGTCCGACGGTCCATATTGCGTTTTCGGGAACTCCGGCACAGGTGTTTTCGAGATCGGAGGAGCTTTTTTCGCTCGGTCTTGACGTTCCGCAGATAACCAGAGTTGCGGCGGCGCTTGAGCGGCGCGGAATCGATATCGACGCGATATTTCGCATACTTGTTAAATTCCGCCTTTTGGAAGGATCTGCGAATATATAGACGGACTGAACGGAGGAAGCAAAGATGAATATTGATGTTGCCTTCGGTCAGTATTTTTGAAGGGAATTCCGTCATTCACCGTCTTGATCCGAGATTCAAGCTTGTTATAACCATCCTTTTCATCGTCGTTATATTTTGCGGAAAACGTCTTCGTTTTTTGCTTCACCGCGGCGCTCATAGGTCTTATACTTTACGCGCATGTATCAAGTTCAAAGTCATAATTCGCGGCACAGAAATCGCTGCTGTTCATCATTCTTTTTACCGCGCTTGTGAACGTGTGTTTTGTATAAAGGCGAGACACTGCTCGTTGATTTTCATTTCATCCAGCTTATCTCGAAGGGAATATTCAACGCGCTTCATAGTTCTGCGCGCCAGATCCTGCTGTGCCTTGGGACAAGCGTGCTCTTACCTACACGACCACACCTCTCGGACTCACGGACGGTCTTGAGCAGGCTGCTCGCCGCTCGCACGCATCCATGTGCCGGTTCATGAATTTTCAATGATGATGACGATCGCGCTTGGTTTATACCGACGCTGATAGAGGAGACTTCTGAAGATAAAGAACGCCCAGGCGGCACGCGGTGCAGACTTCTCCGAGGGAGGGCTCATAAAGCGTGCACGGGCTTTGATACCGATTCTGATACCGCTTTTTATCGTCATTCAGACGTGCCTCCGATCTTGCAAATGCCATGCGGAATGCAGATGCTACCGGCGGAGGGACGCACGAGAATGAAACGTGCTTCACGCGGGAATCGGATTATGTTGCCGTGCTTGTTGTTTTTGCCGGAGCTGCGGTCGTGCTAATCAACAGATATGCTCCGGGATACAGTATGTCTCTTTAATATAGTGCGGATGATTCCGCCGCCCGAAAGGAAGTGCCCAAACGTGAAGATTTTGCTGAAGCTTATGTACGACGGCTCGGAATATGCGGGGTTTCAGGTTCAGCCCAATGCGGATACGGTTCAAAAACGCCTCAATGAAGCGTGAGAAGGTTTTTTCGCGTCCGTGTGATGTGTGCGGATGCAGCAGAATGGGACAGCGGAGTTCACGCACTTCGCTTTTTGTCTGCTCGGTTTCTCCGGCGGGAATGAGCGGATTCTCCGAAGGCGAAATTTCAATTCCGGCAGGTCGTGTTCACCGCGCGCTCAACAGATACCTTCCTGAGTGATATTGCGGTAATCGGCGCCGATTTTGTCCCCGATTCGGTTCCACTCCGAGATACGGCGCGCTCGGAAAGGGAATATGTGTACCGTATCCTTGACGGCACCGTTGAGAATCCGTTTCTTTACGGTCGTGTGGCGGATTCCGTATAATTTTTTCCTATGAGCAATACGTAACTGAACGAAGTACAACA
>VOFG01001561.1_pt1 | contig 15071 bp, 22 predicted proteins | sample 5384171 | NCBI WGS metagenome assembly VOFG01 (sample SAMN12384726, study PRJNA508395) | human gut metagenome | isolation source: healthy gut F | host: Homo sapiens
CTGCCTATTCCGACAACTGATTGTATAATCGCGTCGAAAAACGCCTGACTGTATTCGCTTTTTACACCCCCGGATACTCCAACCCGTGCTGGAAGCCGCCCTTCCCGGTGGCCACAACGTCCCCGCCGATAAGCGTATCACCGCACAGGTATAGGTTGGCCTGCACGCCCCCGTCCATTCCGGGATAGTTGGTGATGCGGTAGGTGTACCGGCGCACCGGCTGCCCGGCGTAGTCCGCGAAGGGCATACCCTGCGCCGTCTGCATGGCGGCGTACTCGCCCCACGTCTCCGCCAGCTCCTGGGGCAGCTGCAGATCCAGCGTCTCCACCGGCGGCTCCACCTGCCAGCCCAACTGCTGTAAATAGGAGACCATTTGCTGGGGTCGTCCGCCAGTGTCAAGGGCTTTTCCTTGCCATTGAAGCATCCGGCCAGCACCGCCGCCGCGGCCGCCACCATGACCACCGCCGCCGCCATAGCCGCCGCCCGCCGCCGGGGAAGCCGCACCTGAAATACCATCATATTCATCACCTCATAATTACCTATTTCCATTCCGTCCGGAATATGCTATGATACAGAAAAACCGCCGCAGGGAGGATACGCCATGGAACGTCTGGATAAGCTCTTGGCTGCCACAGGCTGCTGGTCGCGCCGGGGAGGTCAAGCAGCTGGTGCGGCAGGGCAGGTGCTGGTCAACGGCGTCCCCTGGCCGCCTCCGCCGAGGAGAAGTACGACCCGGCTTCCGCCGCCAGTCTTCACCTGCGGCCAGCCGCTGACCCTCCGCCGGTACACCTACGTCCTGCTGCACAAGCCCGCCGGCGTCCTCACCGCCACCGAGGACAGAAAGCAGCCCACGGTCCTGGACCTTCTCCCGCCAGAGCTGCGCCGCATTGGTCTTGCCCCGGTGGGCCGGCTGGACAAGGACACCGAGGGCTTGCTGCTGCTGACCAACGACGGCGAGCTGACCCACCGGCTCCTCAGCCCCCGCTACCATGTGGACAAGCGCTACCTTGCCCGCGTGGACGGCGACCTGTCCCCGGCGGACGTGTCCGCCTTCGCCGCCGGCATGACTCTGCCCGACGGCCTTGTGTGTCTGCCCGCCGGCCTGGAGCTGCTGCCCCAGCCCCGCACCTGCATCGTCACCCTGCGGGAGGGCAAATTCCATCAGGTCAAGCGGATGCTGGCCGCCTGCGGTGCGCCGGTGCTGTATCTGAAGCGGCTGTCCATGGGGCCGCTCACGCTGCCGGACGACCTGCCGCCCGGCGCATACCGCCTGCTGACCGATAAGGAGATCTCGGCGCTGTACCGCGTATGTGCTATGTGATTTTTTTGACATAACCGCAAAAAACGCAACAAGTTTTTTGTGGAAAAGAGAAAAAAACGCTTGCAAAATCGTGATTATGACGATATAATAGGAGCAACGACTGAGCAGATTGCACAAAGTACCGTCGCGGGATTTGCGGGAGGATCACGTTATGTCCGGCAGAATTTTTCAGAACTCTGTACTCCAATTCAAAGAGACCACCGACCGTACCATCGGCGTGATCGATGCCGAGGGCACCGTCATCGCCTGCAGTGAGCTGACGGCTATCGGCAAGAAGTGGGGCAAGTATGTGGAGCCTATCATCGCCGCCGATGGTTCCTGCGTGGCGCTGGAGGGCAAGTGCTTCAAAGCGCTGCCCAGCTGGGGCAACACCTTTGACTATGCCGTGTTCGCCACCGGCGATGACAGCATGAGCCGCACGGTGTGCTCTATGGCCGCCGTGGCGCTGAATGCCGCCAAGAACTACTATGAGGAGAAGCACGACAAGGGCTCCTTCGTCAAGGATATCATCTCCGACAACATCCTCATCTCCGACATCTACATGCGCGCCAAGGAGCTGCATGTGGACGCTGAGGTCGCCCGCGGCGTGTTCGTCATGCGCCCGGTGGACGACCGGCTGGACACCGTGCCCGTGGATGTGGTGCAGGGCTTGTTCCCCGACCGGCAGAACGACTTTGTACTGAGCGTAGGTGAGCACGACGTGGCGCTGATCCACCAGATGGACGAGAACGCCACCGCCAAGGATATGGAGGAGGTGGCTCTCCGCATCGAGGAGGCCCTGCGCGCCGATGGAGAGAGCCGCGTGTTCGTGGGCATTGGCACCCTGGCCCTGCATCTGCGTGACCTGGCCAAGAGCTATAAAGAGGCCCAGATCGCCATCGAGGTCGGCAAGGTGTTCGATACGGAGCGCTACGTCATCAACTACGAAAATCTGGGTATTGGCCGGCTGATCTATCAGCTGCCCACCACCCTGTGCGAGATGTTCCTGCAGGAGGTGTTCAAGAAGAACCCCATCGATGCACTGGACCAAGAGACGCTGTTCACCATCTACAAGTTCTTTCGAGAACAACCTGAACGTGTCCGAGACGGCGCGCAAGCTGTTCGTCCACCGCAACACGCTGGTCTATCGTCTGGAGAAGATCAAGAAGCTCACCGGCCTGGATCTGCGGGAGTTCGATGACGCCATCACCTTCAAGGTAGCCTTGATGGTCAAGAAGTATCTGACCAGCCGCGGCATCGAGGCGTAACTGCATACAAATGACTGCATATAAAAAGACCGGCTCCGCCGGTCTTTTTTTCGCCCCGTTGGAACCTTTTTCCGCCCCGCTGCGTCCAACCGACAGGCAACGAACTTGTTCAAAATATTTTCATATCTTTCCTGTTGCCATTTTGTAACCATTTATATATAATGGTATTTGTGGCCGCATTTTACCACAATATGTTGCACTTTGACGAACAGGAGCGCTGCTATGATTCGTTTGATAGACGCAGAGAAGGTATACGACAACGGGACCGCACGCCCTAAAGGGCGTTTCCTTTACCGTGGACGACGGAGAATTCGTCTTTCTGGTGGGGCCCTCCGGCTCCGGTAAATCCACCATCATCAAGCTGCTCACCGGCGAGGTCGTCCCCACGTCGGGCCGCGTCATGGTCAACGGCTTCTCCATGAGCCGTATTGCCGACCGGCAGCTGCCCCTACATGCGCCGCACTATCGGCGTTATTTTCAGGATTTTCGCCTGATCGCCAATAAGACCGTCCGCGACAACCTGGCGCTGGCCATGCGCGCGGTGGGGGCGTCTCCGCGGGAGCTGAAGAACCGCATTCCCTATGTGCTGGAGCTGGTGGGGCTGGCGGACAAGGAAAACAGCTACCCCGACGAGCTTTCCGGCGGCGAGCAGCAGCGCGTGGCCATCGCCCGCGCACTGGTGAACAACCCCAGCACCGTCGTGGCTGACGAGCCCACCGGCAACCTTGACCCCACCCGCTCCCTGGAGATCATGACGCTGCTGGAGCGTATCAACGCCCTGGGGACGACGGTGATCGTGGTCACCCACGAGAGGGGCCTGGTCAACCACTTCAACAAGCGGATTATCCTGCTGAACGACGGGCATGTGATCGGCGACGGCCTGGGCAGCTACGAGGTGTGATATGAAGCACGATTTCAAGTTTTTCGTCAAAGAAGGCGCCGGCAATATGTTCTCCCACGGGTTCATGTCCTTCGCCGCCATCGGCGTTACCGTGGCGTGTCTGCTCATTATGGGCACATTCACGCTGGTGGCCTACAATGCCAACGAAAATCTGGCCGACCTACAGCAGGAGAACGCCATCGTGGCCTTCGTGGACGAGACGCTGGACCGGCCAGAGCGAGGCCCGGGCCCTCCAGACCCAGATAGAGGCACGGAGAACGTGGCTGATTGTACCTTCGTCTCACGGACGGAGGCCCGGGACGCCTACGTGGAGAAGTACGATGACGGCGGTGTGTACGGCGACCTGGACGCCACGGTGTTCCGCCATCGGTTTGTGATACACGTCACCGACTCCGAACCGCATCATGGAGACAAGGACCGCAGTGGACAATATTCCCCGGCATTGCCAAGGCACGCGCGGACGAGGCCGTGGCCAACGGCTTCACCACAGTCCGCAACGTGGCCGGCGTCATCTCCGTCGCGCTGATCGCCATACTGCTGCTGGTGTCGGTGTTCATCATCAGCAACACCATCAAGCTGACGACATTTGACCGGCGGGACGAGATCGCCATCATGAAAATGGTGGGCGCCACCAACGGGTTCATCCGCTGGCCCTTTGTGTATGAGGGATTGCTGCTGGGCCTGTTCAGCGCGGTGATCGCCTTTCGGCCTGCAATGGGGGCTGTATGCCGCCGTGGCGCAGGGAATTGCCAATTCCGATGTCCCTGCAGATCCTCCGCGTGGTGCCCTTCACCGAAATATGGTACTATGTGGCGCAGTATTTCTGGGGGCCGGTATCCTCATTGGCGTAGGCGGCAGCCTTTCCGCCATCCGGCGCTTCCTCCGAGGTGTAAAGAAAGGAGATCACGCATGAAAATCCGCAAAACGCATCCTCTGCGCTTTCTGGCCAGTTCTGACCCTGCTGACGCGGCAGCTGCCGGCGTGTCCGTCCGCCCTGCCTACGCCGCCAAGACCGCGGCGGAGCTGGAGGAGGAGCAGCGCAAGGCCGCCAGATCGCCGCACTGGAACAGAAGAAGAAGGAGCAGCAGGAAAAGCTGAAGGAACTGGAAGCAGATCGCCGAGGCCAAGGCCAAGAAGAACGACGTGATGGCCACCAAGAAGCTGCTGGACCAGCGGAACCAGCTGCTGCTGGAGCAGATCGACGATACCCAGAATCAGATCAACGACGCCGCCGCCCAGATCGCCCGGTATGAGCTGCTGGAGCAGGAGCAGTACACACTGTTCTGCCAGCAGGTCCGCAGCGAGGAGGAGCGCGGCAGCCTGAGCTATCTCTCCGTTCTCTTCAAGGCCACCAGCATGGCCGATCTGCTGAACCGCATGGAGTTCGTCAACGAGGTGGCGGAGTACAACAAGAGCATTATCTCCGCCCTGCAGGAGACGCGGGAGAACATCAAGGCCGAGAAGGCCGAGATGGAGGCCAAGGAGACCCAGCTGAGTGAGCAGCAGGACGAGCTGCAAGGCAAGCTGGACGAGACCACCAAGCTGATGAACGAGTATGCCGCCGACCAGAAAGCGTTGGAGCAGCTGCATGACGCGGAGGCAAAGGCGGCTGATGAGATCGACGCGCAGCTCGAGCAGCTGATCGCCGACTCCGACGTGGTGCCCAGCAACGAGGGCTTTATCTGGCCCGTCAGCACCAGTAAAGAAGATCAGCTCACCCGTATCGGCTCCCGCGTGCCCCCGGCGGCGTTTCGGCAGCACTAACCACAAGGGTGTGGATATCTGCAACGTGGGCTATACCAGCAGCGTCTATGCCGTCAAGAGCGGCAGTGTGCTGCTCACCAACTCCAGCGGCTGGGGCGGCGGTTACGGCAACTATGTGGTCATTGACCACGGCGGCGGCCTGACGACGCTGTATGCTCACATGAGCAGCATCAAGGTCAGCGTGGGAAGACTGTGTCGCAGGGGCCGACCATCGGCGTCACCGGAAACACCGGCGCCTCCACCGGCCCGCATCTTCATTATGAGGTCCGCACGACTACCACCGTTGTGAACGGCAAAAGTGTGACGTGTACCAGAATCCTCTGAACTACCTGCCCGGGGCTATATCGCCGCGTGGTAAAACTGCATGATCATCGCCACCCTGTCCCATATAAAGTGGGACAGGGGTTTCCGTGCGTAAATGGAACAGCTTATTTTTGCAGGGGCGGACAACCTGCCCGATGGGATGAAGCCGAAAGGAACTTCCATGCTTGTTTACATAACTTCCGGACAGAAAACGGATATTACCACCATCAACATGGGGACGGTCTGCCACTTCATCACCTGTCTGTGGGAGGGGCTATCTCGCCCGCCGCCGGGCTGTTCGGTGGCTGCGTGAGCTGCATGCCTCCGGCGTCCGCCGCTGCGTCTGCGCCGATGCTGCCCTCCTGCCGCTGGCAGAACAGGTAGACATAACGCCATATCCCGTCCTGCCGCTGCCCTTGCCCTGCTGGGCAGCCTGCTGGATATTCTCTGCCCCGGCGGTCTGCAAAACGCCGCCGTTTTGCTGCGCTGCGGCCCCGGCGGAGGGAGCCGCTGCCCGGCCGCGGCGCCTGTTCTCGCCGGCCGGGCGCGGTATGTGCAGCTGGACATGCCCTGCGTCACCCCGGCGCTGGCGGCGGAGCTGCTGTACCGCTGGGGGATCGCCGCCGGAGACGGGGGCCGGCTGGCGGCGCTGACGGTGGTGTGCGGCGACTGTCCGCCGCCGGACGGCTGCCGGCCCGGCGCTATATCTGACGGAGGACTGCGCCGCCCGCCAGCAGCTCCTCTGGACATCCCCCGGCGGCGGCGGCCCAGTGCCGGTGACCGGAGCTCTGCGGCCGGGGCGGTGCTGGATGCCGGAAAATGGAAGACAAAGGGGACATTCATATCACTTCCTTGCTTGACATACACACGAAAAGTCACTATAATGCAACGTGACATATTGTTTATAGCCTAAAAGGGTATCTTATGGATAGAAAGGAAGTGTGCAGCATGGCAAAGGAATTCAAAATGAGCCAGGCTCGGTATGACGAGCTGAAACAGGAACTGGATTACAGCAAGACCACCCGTGCCGACGAGGTGGCGGAGCAGATCAAGATCGCCCGCGGGTTCGGCGACCTGAGCGAAAACAGCGAGTATGATGAGGCAAAGAACGAGCAGGGCAAGCTCTATTCCCGCATTGCCGAGCTGGAAGTGATCCTGCAGCACGTGGTCATCGTGGATGAGTCCGCCGCGTCTGACACCATCACCATCGGCTGCACCGTCACCGTTCAGGGCGCCGATGGCAAGGAAGCCAGCTATAAGATCGTCGGCTCTCAGGAGTCCGATCCCATGCACGTCATCTCCGAGGAGTCTCCCTTCGGCAAGGCCTTCCTGATGGGCGCAAGGAAGGCCAGGAAGGTCGTGGAGGCGGAAGGCCCGTGATCAACATCCGTTACACCGTTAAGAAGATCGAACGCTAAGGAGAAAGAAGCATGGCTGAACAGACGAAACCAACCCCAGGCCCAGACCGAACAGCCCCAGGAGCCTGGGTGAGCTGCTGACCCGTATTCGCCGGGAGAAGCTGACGAATCTCCAGGCGGAGGGCCAGAACCCCTTTGTGATCACCAAGCTTTCGACGGGACCCACCCTCCCAGCAGATCAAGGACAACTTCGACGCCATGGAGGGCAAGCCCGTCAAGGTGGCAGGCCGCCTCATGAGCAAGCGCGGCATGGGTAAGGTATCTTTCTGCGATTTGCAGGACCGGGACGGCCGCATCCAGCTCTACGCCCGTCAGGACGAGATGGACGAAGAGGTCTATAAGAAGTTCAAGAAGTTCGACATCGGCGACATCGTGGGCGTCGAGGGCGAGGCGTTCCGCACCCAGCGGGGCGAGATGAGCGTCCGGGCGCATAACATCACCCTGCTGTCCAAGTCCCTCCTGCCCCTGCCGGAGAAGTTCCACGGCCTGCAGGATAAGGAACTGCGGTTCCGTCAGCGCTATGTGGACCTGATGGTGAACCCCGAGGTGAAGAAGAACTTCGTTATTCGTTCTCAGTTCATCAAGTTCATGCGGAACTATCTGGACAACATGGGTTACATGGAAGTGGAGACCCCCGTTCTGAACACCATCGCCGGCGGCGCCGCCGCCCGGCCCTTCATCACCCATCACAACACGCTGGACATTGATATGTACATGCGCATCGCCACGGAGCTGCCACTGAAGCGGCTCATCGTGGGCGGCATGGACCGTGTGTATGAGATCGGCCGCATTTTCCGCAACGAGGGCATGGACCCCAAGCACAACCCCGAATTCACCACCGTGGAGATGTATCAGGCTTACGCCGACTTCCACACCATGATGGACATTGCCGAGGGTATTCTGGCAGGCGCTGCCAAGGAGATCAACGGCAGCTATCAGGTGGGGTGGATGGGCGAGCAGATCGACCTGACTCCCGGCTGGCGCCGGCTGACCATGGTGGACGCCGTCAAGGAGTATGTGGGCGTGGACTTCGGCGCCATCACCGATGACGCCGAGGCCGTGGCCGCGGCTAAGGCCGTGGGCGTGGAGCTGGCGGATGCCGCCGAAAAGACCTGGGGCAACGCCCTGTACGCCTGCTTCGATCAGAAGGTGGAGGAGAAGCTGATCCAGCCCACCTTCATTACCATGTACCCGGTGGAGGTCAGCCCCCTGACCAAGCGCAGCCCTGCCGATCCCCGGCTGACGGAGCGCTTTGAGTTCTTTATCTGCCACAGCGAGCTGGCCAACGCCTATTCCGAGCTGAACGACCCCATCGACCAGCGCCAGCGCTTTGAGAAGCAGGTGGAGCAGCGGGAGCGGGGCGACGACGAGACTGAAATGCTGGACGAGGATTTCCTCACCGCCATGGAATACGGTATGCCTCCCACGGGCGGCATGGGTATGGGTATCGACCGCTGCGTCATGCTGCTCACCGGCGCGGACACCATCCGGGAGGTCATCCTGTTCCCGACCATGAAGCCGCTGGATACCGACAAGAAGGCTGAAAAGGCCATTTCCGTGCCTGCCGCGGCTCCCGTGCAGGAGAAGATCGACTTCTCCAACGTGAAGATCGAACCCATCTTCAAGGACATGGTGGATTTTGACACCTTCTAGCGGTGAAGAAGTCCAAGAAGCTGCTGAAGTTCACTTTGAATGACGGCGAGCGCACGGATCGCGTGATTTTGAGCGGCATCCATGAATATTATGAGCCGGAAGAGCTGGTCGGCAAGACGGCCATCGCCATCGTGAACCTGCCTCCCAGAAAGATGATGGGCATTGATTCCGAGTATGCTGATCTCCGCCGTGCATCACGAAAACGGCGAAGAAAAAGCTCCATTTGCTGATGGTCGATCCCCATATCCCCTCGCTTTGCGCAAAGCTCTATTGATCCCATAGACTGAAATAAGAAAAGCAGCCCGTCCGGGCTGCTTTTTCCGCAACATAGCGGACGGCGTCCCGGGGCTTCCTCAGAACTCCACCCCTCCTTCATTGTCGATGTCGCCGCCATTTGGGGCGCGTCCGCGGGCAGAATGGCGCCTCGTGCTCCACGATCAGGTGCATGGCACGGTTCAGGTGCTCGCAGCACTGGGCGGCGATGTGGGGCACCACACCCATAGGCGCGAACACGCTGTGCAGCCCCTCGAAAATGGCCTTGGCCACCTCCGGCGTAGACCAGCTGCCCACCTTGCGGCCTACCACCTCGCTGGTGCTGCATCCCACCACCACGATCTGTCCCTTCCGCAGGTGCGCCGCCTCCGCCAGCTCCTTCGCTGCGGCCGCGGCCTGCTGCCGTACCTCGTTCAATAGGCCTCTGTTCTCTACCTCGTGCACGATACCCTGCCATGAAAAACACTTTCCTTTCTATATTATCATAAAATATGGCGAGCCGCAAAACAGCTCTGCGCCATACAGTATATCGGACACGCTGTCCGGCGCCTATTTTTCAACCACTGCATGCCGTCTTGTCCAGTGCTGCACCTGCAAAAGCAGGATCACCCAGCGCGATGACCAGACCCACGGCGCCCTGCACCAGATTGCCCGGCACGCTGGCCGCCGCGCCGATGCCCTTGCCCAGCAGCAGCGCCGCATAGCCGAAGTACCCGGCCACCATCATCGACCTCCGCCGCCACGCCGCCGATCAGCGCCCCGGCGGTGCGGCCGCCCCAACGCCTTTGAACGACCAGTGCCGCCACCAGCGCCATAGCAGCCCTTGATGATCAGCGTGCCGGGCGCATAGTGACCGTAGCCCGCCCAGCAGATCCGCCAGCATGGAGCCGATGCCGCCTGCGGCAGCGCCCCACCACGGGCCGAGGCAGCCAGCCGCTCAGCAGCACGATGCAGTCGCCCAGATTCACATAGCCCTGCATGGGGAGGGAATCTGCACCACCATGGTGGCCACGCAGGACAGCGCGGCCAGCACCGCCGCCGTCACCATCGTTCTGATCTTCTTGTCGGACATACTATCGATCTCCTTTTGTATCGGGGCGGTGTGAACTGCCCCTTGATTTTCTGTTCAATTCGTATTATAGTAGGAATTGGTATGATTAAAATATCCATTTTGATTTTTCTTATCAATACCAGATGGAGGCGCAGCTATGCTCACCTATACCCTCACCAAACACACCGGCGTCAGCCTGTATGAGCAGCTCTACCGCCGTGTCAAGGCAGGATATCCTCTCCGACCGTCTGGCGGCGGGGGGAGAAGCTGCCCAGCAAGCGGGCGCTGGCCGCCCATTTGGAGGTCAGCGTCATCACCGTGAAGAACGCCTACGAGCAGCTGATGGCCGAGGGCTACCTCACCGGTGTGGAGAATAAGGGCTACTTTGTCAGCCGTGCTGCCGCCCCTGCCCTCCCAGCCGCCGCCCGTGACGCAGGACGCGCCGGAGCCGGGCGAGCGCACATGGTTTCTCGACCTGGTCACCAACTCCATCGACGCGGTAATTTCCCCTTCACCGTCTGGGCGCGGCTCATGCGCCGGACCATTCTGGAGCGGGGCACCGGCCTCCTCCACCCCACGCCGCCCCAGGGCGCGTGGGCGCTGCGCCGCGCCATCGCCGACCATCTGCGCCAGTTCCGGGGCATGGCGGTGGGCGCGGAGCAGATCATCGTGGGCGCGGGCACCGAGGTGCTGTATAGCCTGCTGGTGCAGCTCCTGGGCCGTGATCGTCTCTACGGCGTGGAGGATCCCGGCTACGGCAAGATCGCCCGCATCTACCGCGCCTGCGGCGCTTCGGTGGCGGCGGTGCCGCTGGACGGCGACGGCCTGTCCGTGCAGGGCTGCGGCGCAGCGGTGCGGACGTGGTCCACATCTCCCCCAGTCACCACTACCCCACCGGCCTGGTCATGCCCATCGCCCGCCGCCAGGAGCTGCTGCGCTGGGCGCAGGAGAAGCCGGGGAGCGGGTCATCCTGGAGGACGATTACGACAGCGAGTTCCGCTTCGTGGGCCGTCCCATCCCCACCCTGTTCTCCGTGGACGGAGGCCAGCACGTCATCTACCTCAACACCTTTTCCAAGACTATCGCCCCCTCCATCCGCATCAGCTTCATGGTGCTGCCTCCGTCGCTGCTGGCCGACTTCCGGGAAAAGCTGGGCTTTTACGCCTGCACCGTCTCCGCCTTCGAGCAGTACACCCTGGCCCAGTTCCTCTCCGGCGGCTGGTACGAAAAGCACCTGAGCCGTATGCGCAAGCACTACCGCCAGAAGCGGGACGCCGTCATCGCCGCCCTGCGGCAAAGCCCCCTGTCGCCCCACGCCGCCATCGCCGAGGAGGACGCCGGCCTGCACTTCCTGCTGCGGCTGGACGGCGCGCCGCCGGACGACGTGCTGCGCCGCGCGGCGGAGGAGCGGGCATCCGTCTGGCGATGCTGTCCGACTACTACCAGTCCCCGCGCGAAGCGCCCCAGCACGTTCTGGTGGTGAACTACACCGGCATCGACACCGAAAAATGGCCCCACGGCGCTGGCGCGTCTGGCGGAGCTGTGGCCATCATAAAAGGAGGAACCCATCATGTATGACGAACTGACCCGCTCCGACCTGCAAAAAATGCAGGAGGAGATCGACTACCGGGTTCAGCAGCTCCGCCCCAAGCTCATCGAGGACGTGCAGACCGCCCGTGCCTTCGGCGACCTGAGCGAAACTTCGAATACAAGTGCGCCAAGCAGGACAAGAACCGCAACGATGCCCGCATCCGCTATCTCCAGCGCATGATCAAGACCGCCAGGGTCATCGAGGACACCTCCGGCGCGGACACCGCCGGCCTGTACGACACCGTGGAGATCTTCATGGAGAACCTGGGCAAAAGCCGCAGCATCACCCTGGTCACCACCCTGCGTCAGGATGCCCTCAAGGGCTGCATCAGCAAGGAATCCCCCGTGGGCCGCGCCGTCCTGGGCAAACGGGTGGGCGACCGTGTCTATGTGGATATGGGCGGCGGCAAGGGCTACTACCTCCAGATACGCGCCATCCGCAAGGGCACGGACGACGGCAGCGTGCCCATCGGCAGCTTCTGAGAACGGTTTTACGCGGAAAAGCGCGCGCAATTTAAAGTGCAAAAGCCCGCGGCGTTTCCCTGAAAAGAGGCGGAATTGCTCCGTTTTTTCTGCATAGTGGAATGAATACCGTGATTTGCCAAATTGCACAAAAAGGGACGAAAAAGTTTTGTGGTTTTGCGAGGGGGGAATTCTCCGAAACCCCCTTGAGAAATCGGCCAAATGGTGTTATTATCAACATTGGTAGTATATGGGTAGTCTGCGTACATGCACATCTCATATGTCTGCGGAACAATTTTTTAGGAGGAATTTAATATGAATGCTTATCTGGCAAGCGTGCTCGAGGGCGTCAAGACCAAGCACGGCAACGAGCCCGAGTTCGTACAGACCGTGGAAGAGGTCCTGTCCTCTCTGGAGCCTGTGATCGAGAAGCACCCCTGAGTATGAGAAGGTCGATCTGCTGGGCCGCATGGTCGAGCCCGAGCGTATGTTCACCTTCCGCGTTGTGTGGTGCGATGATAACGGTCAGTGGCACACCAACCGCGGCTGGCGCTGCCAGTTCAACGGCGCGATCGGCCCCTACAAGGGCGGCCTGCGCTTCCAGAAGAACGTGTACGAAGGCATCATCAAGTTCCTCGGCTTCGAGCAGACCTTCAAGAACAGCCTGACCGGCCTGCCCATCGGCGGCGCCAAGGGCGGCTCCGACTTCGATCCCGCCGGCAAGTCTGCCGCCGAGGTCATGCGCTTCTGCCAGAGCTTCATGACCGCTCTGTACCGCTACATCGGGCCGGACATCGACGTTCCCGCCGGTGACATGGGCGTGGGCGGCCGCGAGATCGGCTACCTGTACGGCCAGTATCGCCGTCTGAAGGGCGTTTGGGAGAACGGCGTTCTCACCGGTAAGGGCCTGAGCTACGGCGGTTCCCTGATCCGTCCCGAGGCCACCGGCTACGGCGCTATGTACTACCTGCAGGAAGTGCTGAAGCACGAGAACGACACCATCGAGGGCAAGCGCATCGCCATCTCCGGCTACGGCAACGTTGGCTGGGGCATCATGAAGAAGGCCTCCCAGCTGGGCGCCAAGGTCACTTTACTTCGCCGGCCCCGACGGTTACGTCCACGATCCCGATGGCGTTATCACCGACGAGAAGCTGAACTTCATCCTGGAGATGCGCGCTAAGGATCCTATGCACTGCAAGCCCTATGCCGATAAGTTCGGCTGCGAGTTCGTTCCCGGCGAGAAGTGCTGGGGCGTCAGGATGTTGACGTGTACATGCCCGCCGCTATGCAGAACGACGTCAGGATGGAGTCCGCTGAGAAGATCGCTGCTTCCGGCGTGAAGTACTACATCGAGGTCGCCAATATGCCCACCACCAACGATGCACTGAACTTCCTGCGTAAGCAGAAGGGCATCATCGTCGCTCCCTCCAAGGCTGTTAACGCCGGCGGCGTGGGCGTCTCCGCCCTGGAGATGGCCCAGAACTCCGAGCGTCTGGTCTGGACTGCCGAGGAAGTCGACCATCAGCTGCATAAGATGATGGAGAACATCCACAAGGTGTCCGCCGAGGCCGCTGCCGAGTACGGCCTGGGTTACGATCTGGTTGCAGGCGCGAATATTGCCGGCTTCAAGAAGGTCGCCGAGGCGATGATGGAGCAGGGCTGCTTCTAAGCCGAACGCCTGTTATAACCAAATCAAAAAGAGCTGCCCTCGGGCAGCTCTTTTTTCTTTGTACAGGAGGTAGGGGCGGACGACTCTGTCCGCCCCGTAAAGCGCCGCACCCTGAGGGCGGGACCCATGTGTCCCGCCGCCCCGTCCGGCCGCCCGCACCCCACCCCCGTCATTCCGAGCCAGTGACCGTGTCACTGGCGTGGGAATCCGTTCTCCGCGCACATGGCGCGGTTCTCCACTAAATGCGAATACGACAAAATATTTTGCTTACAAAAACAATTCTTGACTCCACACGGCTGATATGCTAATATGCAACTATAAGGGTGTTAACAAGCACAGTAAAATGTGCATTTTAACCAAAATCCCGCCATATTGGAAAGGAGGCACCCCATGCTTAAAAAAAGAAAACCAACACCCTCTCCCGCCTGGCCTGCCTGCTGCTGACCGTCTCCCTGCTGTGGCTGCTGCCCGCCTGCGGCAGCGACTCCCGCGTCCCCGTTTCCGCCTGCGGAGGAAACGGTGCGCGCCGCTGCGGAAAAGCTGGACTGGACGCTTCTGCCGGAGGAAACGCAGGTCTGGGCAGAGGATCAGATCCTCTACACCCTGAAAACCAACAGCCAGATGGACGTGGCGCTCTCCTGCGCCGTGGTGAAGGGAAAGCGAACCCTGACGGAAAACTGCACCGCCGCCGGGCTTCCGGCCGAGCCGGTGTTTACCTGGGAGGACTGGAAGAAGGCTATCACGCTGGCGGAGACGCTGTACGGCGGCTTCTCCGAGGGCGAGCTGTACCGGACCCTGTCCGCGCTGGACATACCGGAGCCGGAGGATCCCGCCACGGGAGCGCCTTCCGCCACCGGGCAGGGCGCCATCAGCTGGGAAGCGGAGTTCCCCGCGGCCTATGCGCGGGTCTGGTACACGGTGGCCGCCGGCACCACGGAGAGCAGCTTCGCCTCCACGGACGTGCAGGATTGGCGCACGACCTTCAGCATTTCTCTATGCATCCAAGTCCGCCTATGAGAGCGAACGCACCTGACAGAACAAAAAACCGACCCCGGCCAAAGGCCGGGGTCGTTGTCTTCGGTAGAGCATTGTAGGGGACGGCGTCCTGCAGTGGAGCGCAGCGGAACAAATGCCCTTGGGGTACGACGTCCCACATGGAAATCCCCGATAGACGTTTGTAGGGGCGGACGACTCTGCCCGCCCCGTAAAAGCGCCGCACCCTGTAGGGCGGGACCCGTGTGTCCCGCCGCCCCGTCAGCACGTCAGCGCTGCCATTCGTAGGGGCGGACGACTCTGTCCGCCCCATTACACGCCCCTTTGCGATTTCGCAGGGGGCGCTATCGTCATGCGTCGTAAATACCCAGTATCACAATGCCCGCCACCACCAGCGCGATCATGCCGTAGTGCTTCCAGCTGAGC
>VOFG01004338.1_pt1 | contig 15065 bp, 25 predicted proteins | sample 5384171 | NCBI WGS metagenome assembly VOFG01 (sample SAMN12384726, study PRJNA508395) | human gut metagenome | isolation source: healthy gut F | host: Homo sapiens
ATTCTGCCGGGTTCTGCCCGCCGGTTCCGGGTTTTACCTTTTTCATCGGAAACGGAGATTTCACCCACTCGGCCGTCCATTCTTTCTTCATAAATCCGTCTCAAAGGATGAGGATGCCGCCGCCTTTTCTCCGTTATTAACTGTCACTTCCACTGTCCAGTTGTAGTCACTGAGACTTTTTAATGGTTTTCCGTTGTACTCTACAAAAGTGCTTTTATCACTTTCTATCACCCCCGGAATCCCACACTACTTCTCCCGGACCTGTCACTGTAATATGATAAGATGTCTGCATCACATTCTTTTTGCTACTGGTGATCACCCATGAAAAATAAGGTGCTTCGTCCACGCATGGTCTGTATTGACTGTTTACTTTAAGCCTTATAAGCTCCATAGCAACCTCCCTGCCGGATTAGTTATTCTGTTGATTTTTAGCGTCCATCCTCTATTACCTTTCTGATCCAGCGTATACTGTGATACTCTCAGGTTGAACGAAGATGCGCCGGTAACAAATCCATATGCTGCGATCACATACCCTGGAATTGCTCCTCCAGCCCCTGCGCGACCTTACTGACAAAGGGGATGTGAGTGAAGCGATGGTCGCCCGCCCGTTACCCGTTTTTATACTGTACATAATGGTATTGTCCGCCTGTATGTGGTACTGACCGGAACCATCCATCCTCCCGCCACCTCCGATAAGAGCGCTGATATATATTAAAATCATAGACGTCACATCCAGCAGTCGAAGCAGGTTAAGCTGGCTGTCGATATTATGACCGCGGTCAGGTAAACTTTCTTTTTCCCAAACCGATTGGCAAGATATATCCCATCACAATTCTAACCAGTGATGCAATTAAGCCAATAACAGAAACTCCCGACATCATCCAGTTCATATCCCTAAAACATATGTATAAAAATATGCTCCTGCTTTCCGCCAGCTATTGAACTTCCTGTCCCTACTATTAAAGTAGCTACCAAGCAAACGCTGCCCATATAGGCTTGTATCTCAGAAATTGAAGCATCTCTTTTAAACTGTACTTTTCCTCATTATTTTCCCCCTGAACTCCCACGTTCTTTTTAACACTGAGTGCACCTGAGATGGAAAAGAACGAGCGTCAGAGCCATAGATCCGAAGATTAATACATAATAACTTCCAGTTTTCCATCTGCTACTATAACAATAGGTCCTAATACTCCAATCACCGCTCCTCCAATCATCGATCCTAATGCGTTGAAAAGAGACAGGCTGTTTCTTTTTTATCATCTGTAGTCATAACCGGAAGAAGACTGTTTTGGAGATGTCCATGATATCAAGGTCCATCCCAACAGCAAATAGGTAACATAAACGATCACATATTTTCTACAGGACTCCAGACAGCGCCAAACCACAGCAGAATATAGTTTATGACACAGATAATGGTTCCCAGAATCAGCATAGGGGCGAAATTTTCCCATTTTTGTTACGGGAAATCTATCAGAATAAAGCCCATGACAGGATCGCTGATTCCATCCATTACCTTAGAGATTAAAAAAAACAAGGTCGCAAGCGCCTTGGGATCCAGTCCCACCACAGTTGTGTAATAGATCATAAAATATACGGATAAAAGTGTCATAAGCGGTATGTTTCCTGCACATACCATCAACATCCCTATTTTTTCAGATAATTTTACTTTCTAATTTTCTTTCATCTCTCTGCTCCTGATTAGAATTTTGCCAGTGCTTTATCCAACATTTGTGCCTCCTCTGGTTTGATTTCTCCTGCGAATGTTTTCGCGACATCTCTAAGCGAAAGTCCATATGCAATATCGCGGAATCATATCTACTTCCACCATTTGAGAAAGAAACGCGCGGATATCCGGATGGTTCAGCAGTTCTTCCATTGTCGAGTCTATGCTATATCTCTCTTTAAAGGCTGTGACGCCTCATAAGTGACTTCATATTCTCCGGCTTTTCACATGGCAAATTCCGTTTTCTACAGCTTCAAATAATGGATTTTCTATATCCTCATATACATTCTGGTGCATAAGGGAGAACCACTTCTGCCTTGCCTCCAAACGGAACTGTAACAGTGATGGTGATTTTATTCCCCTCTAATATCTCCCAACCGCACTGATAGCATCCGCATGCTGAATCATAAACCGCTTTACATATCCCAGTCCGCGATTCACTTTCGGGCTGATCCGCATCACCTTGCCTCCCGGGCTCTGTTCCATCACATCAATTCCAGCTGCATGGCGGAAGATCCATCCAATATAGCTCCGTACGAATAATGATTCAGACTGTTCATCCCCGTGCTGGAGACATGTCCGCTCTCATCCAGTGAATTCCAACGTTCCCACACCGTCGTTGCCCCAGCTTCACTTCATGGAGCCAGCCCGGGTATTCCTTATTCAGAAGCAGCCGGTATGCCGCGTCTGTCATTCCATGATCAGTCAGACATTGCACAAAAGCGGTGTTCCTACAAACCCGGTATTTAATTTATTTTTATTATCCCGAAGAAGTTTTTTTCAGCATCTCCCTTTGTCAGTTCTTCATTTTTCAGACAGATGATATTTCAGTGCAAGAATAAGCCCTGTCTGCGTCTTCACCGCACATCTGCCTGTAGCAGTAAAATATTCTTCTTTCACGACCTGCCACTGACGGTCTGCGATTTTCTGATATTCCTGTCTCGTTTCTTCCAGTCCAAGCACCTCTGCTGCTTTTTGCAACAATCTGTGCACTTGCCGCGTAGTAGATGTCTGCAATGTATGCTTCATCAGTCGCTCCATACACACTGTTCGCGGCGGCGCCTGTACGGTCAAGAGCAAGCCAGTCCCCATAATGGAAAAACCTGTCTCCATCCATGATGGTCTCCGTCAATCCTGCGAATATAATCAACCCATGCCTTCATGCTCTCAATCTGGCTTTCCAGGATTGTTTTGTCCCCGCTGAACAAATATACGTTCCAGGGGATGATACATGCGGCGTCTCCCATGCGCAGGAACATTTTGTCGGTCCGAATGGGGACAATCTCTGAACCATTCCGCCCGCCAGAAGCTGTTCCTGATACAGGGCGTATAAATATTTTCGGTAAAACGCGTAGGTATCAGCCAGATAGCTTGCAGTCGCGGAAAATACCTGTGTATCTCCTGTCCAGCCCATCCTCTCATCTCTTTGGGGACAGTCTGTAGGCACATCCAGAAAGTTCCCTTTCATTCCCCATTCGATATTGAGATTAATTTGTTCACAAGATCATTCCCTGTCTCGATTGCCCCGATGCTCTCATAATCGCTGTAAAGAACAAGCGCCGTGAAATCCTCACATCAAAGATCCCTAATCCCGGTCACTTTCACATATCGATAGCCATAGTATGTAAAATGGGGAGTGATCACCTTTTCTGTACCATCAGAAACATAAATGTACTCGAAAGTGCAGTTCTTAAATTCTCGTTATAGAAACATCCGTCCTGAAGCACCTCTCCCGTCTGAATCCTGATAGTTGTCCCCGCCGGCTCATGTACACGCAGCCGGAAGATCCCTGCGATCTCCTGCCCCAGATCAAATACATCTTCTCCAGCAGGCGTATGGATCAGTTCTGCCGGCTTCATCTCCTCCTGTACCTTAACCGGAAGAGATAACCGTTCCATAAGCCGGCCTTTTCGGAGCCTTTGCGATCCGCGCAGGAGACTCCTCAACCGGCGGCAGCGTATCATCTCTTCTCTCACCATCATAGATATTGGAAAACCACAAATTGCTTCTTGTAACTGACCAGGTTTCATCAGAACTGATTACATCTTTCGTTCCGTCTTTGTACTCTATGTGAACCTCCGCAATCAGCTTCCACTCGTCACCGTAATATGCTTCCCGCTCCGGATCATTGAAACCGAACCTGCCTTTATACCAACCATTTCCGAGAAGAACAGACAGCACACCTCCTCGTTCTGCCTGTTCTGTGATGTCATACGTCTGATACTGGATCCACTGGTCATAATTATTGCAGTACGGAGTCAGATACTCATCACCGATTTTCTTATGATTTTCTTTATTTTCCCCAAGAAAATATGCCCTCATACAATCCCAGGCCGCAAATGTACAGTCTTGCGCTTTTCACTTCTTTTGCCGGACGAATTCTCTTTGAGAAAATCGGATGCCGTTCCTGACTGCTGTCACAAGTAATCCATCTTCCAGTCCATGGTTCATCCATTTTGCGGTCTCAAAAACTGTACATCTGATTCGATTACTTCATCTACATCTGTTGCAACAATGACCTTCCAGTAATATCTTGTATACGGCTGTATTTCAAATTCTACTCTTGTAGAGAGGCTGTCCAACTCTGTTTCACCTGTATCGTAACAGATATCTGTAAAGGTTTTGTTCTTGCTGATTACAATCCTTGCATGTTTCTGTTCCTGTCCTCTGCATCCTTTCACTTTCCATGAAAATACCAACGGTTTCAGATAAAACCCTAAAGGGTTTGTGATATGATTTGTTTTTGCCGCATAAATCTTTCCCATGCTGATACTCCTTCTCTATCATTCTTATTCACTTATACCCGCTTTTGACCGTTTCTCCCTCATCAGACATATCTGCTCATTCAATTTTTCCTTGGTAATAGGATAACCTTTTGAGAAGATCACAATGGCCACCACATTTACGATTGCCGGCAATATTAGCACACAGAGGACGATCACATTAATCACATTGTCATTCTGTACTGCCGCCTTACTGTCAAATCCTGCTAACTGCAGCAGATACCCCGGAATCGCACCACCGATTCCCATTGCACCTTGGAGACAAAGCTGGAAAGAGATGCGACAGCACCTTCTGCCCTAATTCCCATAGACACTTCGATATAATCTGTATTATCTGCCTGTATTCCATAATTAAGAGGTGCTGCAAAGCCGGCTCCTATTCCTGCAATCAATACAGAGACAATAAGAAGGGGAATGTTCCTCACATCCAACAGACGGATGATTGGTGCCAGTCCTGCAAGTGCAAGTCCAATCGCATACATTTTCTTCTTTCCAAACCTTCCAATCAGATTACCAATGACCATTGTAGCCGGAAAAACAGCAACACATGTAATAAGCGTAATAATAGACGCCAACGTCAGGTCTTCAAAAATATATGTATAAAAGTATGTATTTGCTGCATTCACGATATTGCTTCCAATCGAATATAACAGTACAGCAAGGAAATGTAATGTACACCGGCTTCTGACTGAGAATCTTGAATAATTCTTTTTACAGAATAGCTGTTCTCCATCTGTGGTTTTACACGTTCTTTTACTCCCATGGTTCCTATAATAGAGAAGAAAAAAATCACTGCTGTCATGATCAGAACAAGATTAATATATCCCTGTTTGTTAGAAGTATCTCCAAGAATAAGTGGAGCTGCCACACCGATTACAAGCGCCCCTGATCACGTATGCAAGCCCTTTGATTGAACTTAAGCTGTTCCTTTCTTTCATATCTTCTGTCATAACCGGCAGAAGACTGTTCAGCGAAATATCCATGACTGGGAACAACACACCAAGCAGAATATACGATACATATGCGATTGCCAGTTTCCCCGATGTTGATAACATAGGTCCAAACCAAAGTAGAAGGAAATTGGCGCTACACAGAATTGTTCCCAGAATCAATGTCGGTCGGAAATGTCCCATTTTTCTGGTCGGAAGATGGTCGATTATAAATCCAACTAACGGATCGTTAATGGCATCTAGAAAGCGTGCGATCAGGAACAGTGTCGCACATGCAGCAGGACTCAAGCCGCATATATTGGTATAAAAATTAGTAAATATCCGTTGATCAGTGTCATAACCGGAATGTTTCCAAAGTTTGCCATTGCAAATGACAGCTTTTCTCTCATTTTTATCTTATCTTGATTCATATTTTATTCTCACTTTCCCTCTTCTGCACACAGAGCATTTAACTCCACGATCATCTGCTCGATCGCTTCGCCCGGAATAACGCTTAAAAATGTTTTCAGTGGCATCTGCGCAATAATTTCCGGAGTCACAAGCTGTACCTCCCCATCTTCTTTTCTTAGGTTCTTCTCCTGTGATATCCCCTCAAGATACTCCATCATTTTTCCCTGCTGTCTTCGGGTGGTTCATCAATTCCCCATTGTAGTGGTCATATCCACAGTGAACGGCAGCAGCACATCAGTGGTAAATGTAAGTTCTGCAGCCTCTCTGATCTCATCGCTGGCATGCCCGATCTGGATCTCATATGTACCTGACGGAGTGTACCAGTCGTGAATCTTTGTCTCGTAGTAAGCAAAATCTCTCGCGCAAAGTTCCATTGTAACCATCTTCTTCTCACCCGGATTCAGAAATACTTTCGCAAACCCTTTTAGTTCTTTCACTGCTCTTGGCACCGTGCTGTCCTTGTCGCTGACATAGAGCTGAACTACTTCACTTCCTGCCATCTTTCCTGTATTCTCCACATCAATGCTCACCCTCAGAACATCTCCATCCTTCATTTCCGCAGAAGAGAGTTTCATATTGCTGTAGCTGAATTCCGTATATGACAGTCCATGGCCGAATGCCCAGCGTACCGGTACTTTCTTCTCATCATAGTAACGGTATCCGACAAAGATATCTTCTCCATAGAGAACAGTCCTGCCATCTCCAGGGAAATTCAGGTAACTCGGGTTGTCTTCCAGACGATATGGGAACGTCTCCGCCAGACGTCCTCCCGGATTTGCCTCCCCAAATAACAGCCGGTCGCTGGCCTCCCCAATGCCTTCTCCTCCCAGATACATCTCCAGAATGGCATTTACAGACTCCGCCCATGGAGTTTCTACGGGACTTCCGTTATGTAGAACCACTACCACATTTTTCTGTATCTCAGCCACAGCCTCTATAAGGCGATTCTGACACTTTGGCAGTTCCATGGATGTTCTGTCATATCCTTCCGACTCAAAGCTGTCCGGCAGTCCGGCAAAGATTACAACTACATCTGCGCCCGCTGCCCTTCACATGCCTGTTTCAGCTCCTCTTCTGTCATCTCGTCACGCTCTGACGAGAAGCCCTTTCACGTACTCCACTGCCCTGCCTTTTCTCACCGCAGTTTCCAGAGCCGACACTACGCTGTCCGTATTGATGTGACTCGATCCCCCGCCCTGGTATCGCGGTTTCTTTGCAAATTCCCCGATATAGACTACTTTCTGTTCTTTTTTCAGCGGCAGCACTCCCCTGTTTTCAGAAGTACGGCGCACTCTGTTTCGATATCTGCCGCTGCTTTGTGATCCTTTTCCCTGTCAAATACAGTCTCCGCTTTCCTGTTATCTGTGTAGGAGAAGACTACTTTCAGTATGCGTTCCACCGTTCTGTCAAGAATTTCTTCCTCCAGTTCTCCATTCTCCACTGCCTGAATAATCTTTCTTGTATTATATCCTCCTGATCCCGGCATCTCCAAGTCAAGACCGGCTTTCAGTCCTTTCACCCGGTCATTTACAGCTCCCCAGTCACTGACCACATATCCTTCAAATCCCCACTCATCCCGCAGGATATCTGTCAGAAGTTTCTTATTCTCTGAAGAAAATACTCCGTTGATCTTATTGTAGCTGCACATCACAGTCTTTGGATACGCTTTCTTCACCGCCTCCTCAAAAGCCGCCAGATAAATTTCCCGGAAAGCCCGTTCCGATACTTCCGACGATATCTGCATACGGTCTGTTTCCTGATTATTCGCGGCGAAGTGTTTCATACTGGTTCCGATGCCTTTCGACTGTACGCCCCGGATATATGCTGACGCCATCTTTCCTGTCAGATATGGATCTTCGGACATATATTCAAAATTCCTTCCGCAGAGGGGACTGCGTTTGATATTAACTGCAGGGCCGAGGAGTATGCTCACGTTCTCAGCCTGACACTCGTCCCCAAGGATCTGTCCCATACGTTCCATCAGTTCCACGTCAAAGCTGGATGCCGTGGCGCAGGCTGCCGGAAAGCAGACTGCATTCACACTTTTATTCAGGCCGAGATGATCTGCCGCGCCTTCCTGTTTGCGCAAGCCGTGCGGGCCGTCTGTCATCATAACGGAAGGAATCCCTAACCTTTCGATTCCCATTGTGTTCCAGAAATCCGCTCCCGAACAAAGTCCTGCTTTTTCCTCCAGTGTCATCTGTCTGATCAATTCTTTCAAGTTTCTGCTCATTATGAAATCCTCCTTAAATAAATTCTTATCTGTTCCTATCTGTGGGCTTCCCAGAAGATGACTGCTTCCTGAAGCCAGTTTTTCACTTTTGTTTCATTTCCTATTCCAAATCCATGTCCCAGTCCGTCAACGATTCTGACCGACACATTTTCTTTGCCCAGTACCTTCTCTAATTCCGGCAGTTTATCTTCCACATTTGCAAAACCGAACTCATCATCCCGCCCTACGATAGAAAATACCGCCAGTCCCTTGTCCTCCGGCAAAGCTTTGATATCCCAGTCCAGACCATACATAGGGAAGATCACCTTCGGTCTTGGCAGATGATTCTTGTGGCAGCAGTCCTCATAATTTGCAAATGAATACGCCGTGGTCATAAGTCCTCCTGCTGAAAAACCAAAGATGGCATAATCATCCATGTTTACATAAAACTGTTTTTGATGCTCCGTCAGATATCGGATCACTTGTGTCAGTTCCCTCGCGGCAGCCTGTCCCTGCTTTACCTGTTCTGTCTCACCCAGCTGTCTGCCGACCGGATAACTTACGACGAAAACAGAATATCCCATTTTATGCAGCTTCATCGCCACAGGATACCCCTCGCAATCAGTTACATTACTGATAAATCCGCCTCCCGGAACTACAATGGCAAGTGGTTTTCCCTGTTGTCCCTGATAAAACATTCCCGTCAGATGTGACCTGTACGGATGACCCTTCACTGCTTCCGCAGGATACAGATCCGACACCAGCCTTGCCTGACCTTTCTCAACAAGTCCGGTTAGATAATTGAAAGATTCCAAGGCTGCATCCAATTGTTCCTCACGGCCCTGCGCCTTAAAGAAATCCTTATACTTTATAGGCGCAATGGCTTTCAGCACGTTGTCCTCCACATTGAAAACATATGTTTAAAACCGCCGAATACCGGATGCTGCATGAAAAATCCAACTTTGTCCTCCCCGTTCCCGGACGGAAATGTCCGTTTTCATCGTAATAGCTGCTTTCCTTTATTTTTGGAAATCCGCAGATGCCAAGTGCCGGTAAAAACATGGCACTTTTTTTGTAGACATATAATGTCGCACCGATTACAAATAATAAAACAATCACCACTACTGCAAAAAATATCTTCATCTAACCTATACCTCCTTTTCTTACTGATATCTTACATTATACAGACTAAAATTACATCAACGAAACATAAGTGATTTACCGACCAAACTTAATAAATATCCGAGATTACTCTGTACACCTTTGCCCCCAATATGGTATATTTTAGACAGGTTAAATAAACTGCTGATGACTATAATCACAGTTCATTCATATCTCGAAAAGGAGAGATTATATATGATGACATTATCTGCATTGAATCAATTTCTGAAGCAACACACTCCCGAAGAAACCCAGCGTCTGAACGGTGTAAAGAAAGATTATTCACAATTTCCTGTTGCCAAAGGTAAGTTTGATACACCCTGTTACCGTTTTGATACGAACCTTGAAGATCTGCGTTCTTTATTTCTTTCAAAGAAAGTTCTTCCGAGTTATTACAACTTCGCTGTTGTAAAACAGGATCGTTTTGAAAACGTACCTCTGCATATCCATGAGTGGCTGGAGTTGAGTTATATTTATTCTGGTTCCTGCACAATGACGATAAATAAGACTACATTCAGGCTAAAAGCCGGGCAGATGGTTCTGATCAGCCAGAATGCACCTCATTCTGTCAAAAGATGTTCAGAAAATGATATTATCATCAATTTTCTGCTGACGCGCGAATATCTGAACGGTACTTTTTTTGAACGCCTGTCTCAGGATAATTACCTTACACACTTTTTCATTGAGGCTCTGAACACCACGATGCAGGAAAGCAGGTATATTGTCTTTCCCCGGAACAAAAAACAAAACCGGCTGGCAGATCTTGCCAACCAGTTTCTCTGTGAATTTTATTCTCCGTCCGTAACATCCGGACCTTTTTTAGACAGTCTTTTTTACGCTGATTACCTGCGAGATGATTAATCTTTTCCAGCACGATATGGTTCTGGATCACGCCTCTGTGGATCAGATTTATACCATACTCCGATATATCGAAACAAACTTTGCGGACTGTACCCTTTCTTCTACAGCTGAGTTTTTAATATGCACCCAAACTATCTCTCTGCCTACATACGCCAGCATACCGGAACCACTTACAAAGAGCTGGTCCAGACACAGCGGCTCTCTCAGGCGGCAAAATTGTTAAGGAGCACCGCACTTTCCACAAATGATATCAGCCTTGCCGTCGGATATCAGAATACCAGCTTTTTCTTTCAGCTGTTCCGCAAGAAATACGGATGTACGCCTATGGAATATCGAAACATGCTTCATGCTTCTGATACGCCAAATATGTGATATGTACATTATTTGTCATATAGAAACTTTTCGGTAAAGTTACTTTAAAATCTTTCGCCAAATCTCTGAAATTCTGAGGTGAGATTGTCTGTCTTTTATCCGGTCTCATGGACAGCATCTTTACAAGGATTTCCGCGGATTTCTCTACGGTGTGCATTAATCCGAATGTAAGATCAAGTCTTCCCCTGAGCAGAACATGCCGTGATGCGCCCAGATTGCCACATCATATTCTTTCATCAGGGCACTTGTCGCCACTGCGATCTCACGGCCGCCCGGCACCATCCATCCTACTACACCGATTCCGGAAGGAAATACAACCGGGCACTCGGTCGCCATCTCCCAGAGTTCTCTAGTAAATACTTTATCCTCCAACGTCAGTACAAATGTCAGTGCGATCACATTCGTGGTATGTGCATGATAAACATTGGTAACGCCTTTTTTTCACTTCATGGTTCATCAGGTGGCTCGGCAGCTCACTGGTCAGTCCGCCTCCGTTTACCAGCAACTGCTGCAAGAGTAAGTAGATAAAAGCTGTCATCTTCAACCTTGTATCTTTAACCTCCTGCCTCACAGTGCCAACCTTATAGAATTTTCCTTCATACTCAAGTACATCACCGAAAAGTGCCGGAGTTGTTGTAATCTCTTTAACACCTGTGACAAATACCTGAGAAATTGTTTTCATCATTGACCAGCCCAGCCGGCAGCTGCCTTTCGTCTGTGTCCTGCAATCACTTCATAACCTTCTCCGTCAGGATTCGGTCTTACAAGCAAAGGTACAATCACACCCTCATCTTCAATACTTTTCATAAGGGCACACAGCTCCATGTCCTGCTGCACATGAAAAGGATGGTTCTTAAAGTCCTTTAACTCGCTTATTCTGATACTCTTTATCTCTTCCATTACAACCTCCGTTCTTCCGGTAGAATAACTTCTACTCAATTATGCCAATGTTATCTGCAAATAGAAAAGACCGCTCATCTCCAATTACTTGAAAATGAACGGTCTTTCACGCTTCGTATTCTGTTAAATAACTTCAAAATGTTAATTGTACTTTTATGTGTTCCCACCACACATCCAAAATGACCGAGACATTTACTCCGTCTGAAATCGCCTTTTTTGTAGGTTTTTCTATCACTCTGCGAGAACATCATATGCCTCTCAAAGTGCCGGAAGTCGAGAAGTTTTACAAACTTCCCGACTCGCGGGCAGTCGTCGAATTCCGCATAAACACTAGCTTTACAGCCAGTTGTTTCTTCGGAACTCTCCTCGTTGCCTTCGCGCAAATCAATGATTCTTACATATCGACCCGATGTAGTGCAACCACGCACCTATATGTGTCGATAGGGTAATTGAGATGCACTTTCCAGAGTTTTCACTGTACTCTGGGAATGAAAAATGTTGCAATCCTCTGTAACAAGGCTGCAAAAAATTGACATGATGCACTCTCTTATGTCCCTGCATAGAAAAAAGATTGCATTGTATTTTTAGATGTAAGCCAGATCAGCTTACGATTGACTCTGCTCTTTCTCTATGGTCCACTACTCATCCCTTGATGATAACTTCTAAGATATTGTATCATAGATTGTTTATTTGGGAAATTACTTCCCGATAAAAATGGGCAGAAGAAAACCTCCAAATCTTTTGGGGACTTGGAGGCTTGATTCCGACCACTTACTTTTATCATCTATAATTTGAAAAATGATAGATATTTGTTTTTTGCAATATATTGCGCCAATTCATAATATCCTTCAAAATACGAAGAACATATACTGTCTGATTCTCGTCACTTATGATATAAAACAATAAATATGACTGATATATCTTTTTATGTATTATATATCCTCTGTACTTTATCCCTGAATCAGCAAATTTTAAAGGAAGTCACCCATGTTATTGACTTCCCTATTTAAATTCGTATATAACTTATTTGCAGCATCTGGATTACATAAATCAACGTGAATATACTTAACCAAATTGAATACATCATCCGTTGCTTCATCTGTGATTAGTACTCTATAACTCATTTTTCATCCTATCTCTGATAATCTGAAATGCATCATCAACGGTATGAAGCCGCCCTGCTTCCATATCATCAATTCCTTTATCGAGATAAGAAAATAATGTTTCCAGTGCTGTTCTATCTTCTACAACATTCATATCCTTTACTACAGCTTCCATGTAAAACATCTCCTTTCCTTTAACCTCAACTCTATTATAACCATCTTTCATGTAAAAGTATAGGTCATTCGTAAAATATTTTTTTGTTCTTTCAACTCATCAAGGCTTATTGCCATACCTAGTTATTAAGTTACAACCATCCTTGTGATATTCATATACCTCCATTTCTCGATCAATATAAATTGCATCTTCTGGATTAAAAAGAGTAATGCATTTTCCCTGCAATCAATTAATGCCATTCTTGTACTCCGATAAGCTACACCACCAAATCCCTGTGAAATAAGATACCTGCTGAATGCCCTAAATGGAATATACACTTCCCAAATTTGGATCATCCTCTTTATCAACAGCATAAAATATCGAATCACATATATTTCCTATTAAAATTTTTGAAAGCTGTAATTGCACTTTGTCATGAATTTCTCTATCTAATCCGGCTTGCTTTTGCAGCCTATCCAATTCTTTATTAAATGCTTCTTTATTTCCATTTTGTGCATAAGCCTTCATTCTGTTATACAACTTAGAATTCTCTTGAACCGTCTGTAATATACGGTCTTTATAGTTTTCCTCTGATGTTCCTAACTCTTGAAGCTGTTCCTCATAATCAATTCCATCATATGATAAATCTAATATTTTCACTCGTTTGTGAATAGCTTTAAATTTACAAACAGAGAGCTGTTCCCCCTCTTTTCCTCTTAATTCTTCAAAACATGTTTTCTTTGCTCGTTTTATACCTTGACATTCCTTATTTTCATTATCGTATGACAAATAAAGATATGCTACTCCGTCATCATTCCACCGATTATCATGACAATATGCGGGATCAGGCATTATATATTTGTAATTATCAAATACCTGATATCTACTGGCTCTATACAAATTATGAAACTCTTGTAAACCGTTTTACTAGAAAATCTGAAATGTCTTTATTGTTTCATTAAAAAAATCTTCAAATATTTTTTGGAAACTAACTTCATTTTTTACAACACTTTTTCCTTCTGGAAGTTTTTTCCATAACTGCAATATAGATTCCTGCACCTGTTTCCAATATGCTTTCGAATACTCTTGCATAAAATCAAATCTGCCTGTTCTCAAATATAATTTTTTTGCAGATTATTTAATAATATATCCGTGTATCTGCTGTATAAATCTTTTTCATACTCTTCCCATTCTTCATCCCCCGATGTATATCCTATTAATTCATCCCAAAACTTTATTGCATCATTAAACCGCCATAACGTCTGATATATCAATTCCAAACGTTGTACATCTGTTTCTTTGTTTAAGACCTCTAAAACAGCCGTTACAACATTACCTTTAAATCTTTTCTTTAACTTATTTTCCTCTATTATTAAATATAGCTGATTAAACATCTTTCCCCCTTTGTTTCATTCATAGTATATTTTTCATTATAATCTATTTCTTAAAATAATATCTATCTGTTGTGTACGGAATAAGTTCTAAAATATCACTTGCCGGAACTGCTTTATCAGTATTTCCATCAAAATGAATTTCATAATCATAATTCCAAAAATATCTTCCCGCAAAATATGCAACAAATTGATATATAATAGTGTCTTGATTGTAGGACTTTATATTGGAAAATGGTATCTTGAATTTAACTAAAAACGCTTTTCCATTCTCCCTTAAGCACTCATACAATTTGGGATAATTTTGTTTTAACGCATCCCTTGCCAGCTCTCCGCCAATATTTTCACAAAACTGTTCATACCCAGCATACATATCCTCACTTAAAAGACCTCTGTCTGAATAAAAACATAGTTGTGGTTCCCTGCCCTGTGCAGGATATTTCCAATCATACTTGCACTTTATGATTTCAACAATATGAACTATATCTTTTTTCTTCTACATGGAGAACTTGCAAGGTATGAACCATATTTTTACTATAGGTATTCCACTCATTCGTTGTAAGACCATTAGAACGGATCACGTTCTCATCAATCGTTTTTGTTGAATGATAGCAAACCATCTCATATTGCTTAAATAAAGAATTCAGTTCTTGATAAAGTAGTATGCAGAACTTGGTCCTATATAATTTTCTATTGCACATATCACATCCCGATCATATTGTATTTTATATGCTTTGATCGCAGAAATATTTCTTTCCGACATTGCTATGAACCGGCTTAAAATCTTCTGTTCTATTTCTATCGGAATTTTGATTTTATCTGATACATCAATCAGCATTCATCCAGTTTCCTTTCTGCTAATAAAAACATTCCAAAATCTACAGATATCTTACATATACTACTATGTTCTAGGTCTCGTAGAAATGGAATGCATTTTTCTAGTCTGAGTGTAATACTAGTTTATATGCCGAAACTTGTCAATGTCATTTTATAACTGCATATTCT
>VOFG01004106.1_pt1 | contig 15045 bp, 22 predicted proteins | sample 5384171 | NCBI WGS metagenome assembly VOFG01 (sample SAMN12384726, study PRJNA508395) | human gut metagenome | isolation source: healthy gut F | host: Homo sapiens
CCGAAAGGTGCTGGAGCGCGCGCGTAACGATACAGCGAAATCCTGGGCGGAATTCGGAAGACGAGGGATCCAGTATTCTGGTTCCTGGATAGCAAGTCAAAGGAAGGAAATGCGATGCTGTATGCGTCGACCTGCAGTGGAGGCGCTCCGTGCGAAGGAGCGTTCCGGCTCGAGCCATGTGGGAAAGGATATTTTCTTTCAGGAATCGGCTCCCGACAGGGGAAAAAGGCCAGAGGCGGAGCTGACCGGAAACGATGCCTATGCGTGGGTGGAGTTTTTATTTCGACGGCATCGGATGGCTTCCGGCGGATGTGACACCGGGGGTACTATTATAATGTTGCTTTTGAAAATGGTCGAAGTCAGATTCTGTACAGAAAGAATGTGGGCGCTGGAGAACAATTCTTGTCGGCGGGAAGATTACCGGCGTGGAAAACCGAAAGAGCAAGGCAGGCGAAAGCCGTTCTTCGGTACTGCGCAGTGTTTCGCTGTTTCTTCTCGGGCTCTTGGCGTGCTTCGAGTTCTGCTGACAGCGCTTTGTGATTGCGGCGGAGGCGGCGCGGATCATCTGCCTTGGATAAGCGGAAAGAAACATAACAACCGATTGCAGAACTTCGCCCGCAGATTTCCGGCAGTCGAGCCAGGCGAATATACGCGTGTCTGCCATCTGATCGAAAACATATCTACGGTGAGATTCTGCTGTCTCCTTGCTATGAGGACGTACGCTGAACCATTTTCTGGAAAAGCTGATGGAGCCGGTACCGGGCTGCAGCTGGAAAATGCGGCTGAAGCTGCGCTAATACGTGTCTGCGCCGTGTGAATACGAAGAAAAAGAAGAAAGCACAGCGCTTTCCAGCAAAAATAAGGGTTAGGAAAACAAATGAAAAGAGGGATTTTACCATGATTTGTAACATTTAATGATGCGCTGTGATTTTGGCCAGGATGGAGCCAATAATTTTATCTACCACAGACCTCTGATTCTGGAAAAATCAGACAGGAAAAGCCGGATATCATCGGTTTTCAGGAGGTACTGCCGCATGTGGCTACCTGGCTGAAGGAAAATCCTGACGGAATATTACATTGCCGGATGTGGAAGAGAAAGGATCTGACCGGTGAGGGCAGAAGCTGATCGTGCTATCGGAAGAACGTTTTCAGAGTGTGAGCCTGGGAAACCTTCTGGCTGTCACCGACACCGTACGTGCCGGGATCCCGCTATCCGGTACAGGTATGTGCCGCGTACTGCGACGGATGTGGTATTTGAGGATATGGAGACCGGAAAAGTGTTCCGCGTCATCAACACCCATCCTGGATCGGAGTGCGCCGGGGGCAGAAAGCGGCCTGGGCAGATTCTCGCATCTGAGAGCAGAAAAGCATTTGCCGATGTGCCGGTGATTCTTAGCGGCGACTTCAATGCCGAGCCGGACAGCGAAAGATGAAACCGCTGAGGAAACTGCCGGTCTTGTGAATGCGACGGAAGAAGAATCGGCATTACCTTCCCACAACTATCATCGCGATGATCCGAATGATCCGCAGTGCTCGATTACTACATCATTCTCAAAGGGACTGGGAACTGAAAAAGGTGGGAAAAATGGACGGAGCAGAAGGACGGTGTGTGCCTTTCTGATCATTATCCGATCTGTGCGGAACTTATTTAAAATATGGATGCAAGGCGGCCGCCGGGAGAAAAAATCTTCTGGCGGCGTTTTTGATGATAGTTATAGCGGGAAAAACTTATAACAAGTCAAAGAAAAAAGGAATATACAAACGCCGCATTTTCTGTTATGATAGGTTACGTTCAAAACCTATCAGATTAGTATAGAAAAGAAAATTACGAAATAACAGGAGATTATTCATATGGCAAGAGGAATTGACACAAAATGTATCCATTTAGAAGAGGACGAGGGACAGTGTAGCCACTACGGCGCACTCAGCTACGATTTATCCAGACCGCAACGTATGCGCATCCGGGCGTAGGACAGAGGCGCGGATTTGATTACAGCAGACTGCAGAACCCGACCAGAGGCATCTGGGAGATGGTGGCTGCACTGGAAAACGGAATTGATGCGTTTGCATTAGCTCGGCATGGCAGCGATCTCACTTCTGATGGAGCTGTTCCGCCCAGGAGACCACATCATTGCGGATTCCCGATTTGTACGGCGGCAGCATTCGTCTGTTCCACAACGTCAGCAAGAGAAAAACAGCGTCGAGTTTTCCGGCATCGACTGCTGCCGTGATGACGTGGAGACTATGTGAAAGAAAATACAAAGCCATTTACATCGAGACCGACGAACCCGATGATGAACGTAACCGATATCCGAAAGATGGCAGATATCGCAAAACGCCACAACCTGATTCTGATTGTGGACAACACCTTTATGTCCCCGTATTTTCAGAATCCGCTCGATCTCAGTGCCCGGACGTTGTGATTCACAGCGGCACGAAATACCTGAGTGGCCACAACGATACACTGGCAGGCTTTATCGTGACGAACCGCGAAGATATTCAGGAAAAACTGCGTTTCCTGATCAAGACAACAGGTGCAGGCCTTGCTCGTTTGACTGCTGGCTGGTACTGCGCGGCATGGCAACGGCATCCGCGTGGAACGCTCCCAGGAGAATGCAAAACAGATTGCCCATGGCTGCAGCAACGAAAGCAGTCACAAAGTGATTTATCGGGACTGCCGGATCATCAGGAATCATGTAAGTTATGAAAAACAGGCAAAGAGGCTTCAAGCGCGATGCTGACAATCCAGCTCAGGCAAGAAGTTTGCCCTTGCCATTCTGGAAAATAAAATGATCCGTTTCGCAGAGAGCCTCGGCGGCGTGGAGACACTCGTTACGTATCCGACGACGCAGACACATGCCGATGTGCCGAAGAAATCCGTGAGCGGAACGGAATTACGAGCACCCTTCGCTTCTCCGTCAGGTGATGAAAATATCGAGGGCCCATGATCGGCGAGCTTGAGAAGGTTTTGCAGAAATTGAGGAAGAGAAAAATGACGGAAAGAAATCTTGATTTTGACAGATCATCAACCGAAAAATACAGACTGTTTAAATACGCGGCTTCGCAGTAAAACGCGGTATGCCAGCCGACGTTGCTGCCGCGTAGGTGGGACATGGACTTTGAGACATCCTCCTACATCGAGGATGCGCTGGTGAACACGATGCGAAAATGGGCATTACGGCTACAGCGATGCGCGAGACTCCGTATTTTGAGGCCGTTGCGGGATGGATGAAACGCCATCACAACTGGGAGCCGAAAGAAGAATGGCTGATCAAAACGCCGGGCGTTGTATTTGCACTGCGATGGCAGTCCAAAGCTTACACCGCGCCTGGGATACCGTGCTGATCCAGTCACCGGTTTTACTATCCATTTCCAGGAAGTCATTGCGGATAACGGCAGAAGAGTTGTCAACAACACGCTGGTGCTCGGCAATGATAACCGCTATCACATGGATGTGGCGGATTTCGAGGGAGAAGCTGAAAGCTGAAAACGTGAAGCTCTTTTCCTCTGCAATCCACGCAACCCAGACCGGAAGAGTCTGGACGAAGAGGAGCTGACGGCGATCGGCGATCTCTGCGTGCAGTACGGCGTGACCGTTGTAAGTGATGAGATCCATGGAATTTCATTTTTTAAGGGCGAGCATCAGGTGTTTGCTGCGATCAAAAGAGTACGAGGACATCACGATCACCTGCACCGCGCCGAGTAAGACATTCAATCTGGCAAGTATGATGTCAAACATCTTTATCGCCAACCCGGACTCCGTGCGAAATTCAGGAAACAACTCGATGCAACCCGGAACGACCAGCTTGGTGTGATGGGTCTGGTGGCATGCCAGACGGCATATAATAAGGGCGAAGAGTGGTATGAGGCGATGCTTTCCTATGTGAAGGCAAATGCAGAATTTACAAAGGCAGTATGTGGAGGAGCAGATTCCGGGCGAAGATGATCGACCTGGAAGGAACATATCTCGTATGGCTTGATTTCGCGAGACAGGGCTTTCTGTCGACGAACTGGAAGACCTGATCATCAACAGACGAAGCTGTGGCTCGACAGCAGCAAGATCTTCGGAGACTGCGGTCATGACTTCCAGCGGATCAACATCGCCTGCCCGCGCGCAGCCTGACCGAGGCACTCGACCGGATCCGGGACGCATTAAAGAACAGATAAAATATCGATAATAAACCGCCTTTTGCCGGAAGAAAAAGGATTCCGGAAGGCGGTTTTGCTGTAAAAGTGATCAAATTTGGTGTTATTTTTACATACAATAGAAATTGCAGAGATGCACATTCTGTGATATAGTGGTAAAGTGATGCTCGTGAAAAACAAAAATCCGTTGGCAAACGAGACGGGCAGCGCAGGAAAGGGGATCATAACAATGTATATTACATGCCTGGATGTAGAAGGAGTACTGGTACCGGAGATCTGGATCGCGTTTGCAGAAGCAAGCGGAATCCCGGAACTCACGACACGCGACGAACCGGATTACGATAAACTGATGAGATGGAGACTTGGAATCTTAAAAGAGCACGGCCTGGGACTGAAAGAGATTCAGGCTACGATTGAGAAGATCGGATCCACTGCCGCGCAAGAGAGTTCCTCGACGAGCTGCGCACCCTTCTCCCAGGTGATCCCTGATCAGCGACACCTTCACGGAGTTTGCCGCACCGCTGATGACTCGGCTATCCGACCCCTGTTCTGCAACTCCTGGAAGTCGCAGACGACGAGAGATCACCGGCTTTAAGATGAGAGTCGAGCAGTCGAAGCTCACCACGGTCAAAGCACTGCAGTCTATCGGATTCGAAACGATCGCAAGCGGCGATTCCTACAATGACCTTGGTATGATTCAGGCAAAGCAGGCTTCCTGTTCCGCTCGACCGATAAAATCAAAGCCGACTATCCGCAGATTCGGCGTATGAGACGTATGAGGAGCTGCTTGGAGCAATCAAAAAGGAAATGGAGAAATAAGTATAAATACGTTTATAAAAAATGCAGAGAACCGAAAAAACAGGTTTCTCTGCATTTTTAATTATTTTTTGATTCCGCAGACCGCTGCCCGCTGAGCTTGATGCATTCCTGAATCCACTGCAGCGCAGCTTCTTCCCGGTACCACCGCGCCGCGCAGGACGAGATAATCCGAAACGCGCGGTCATCCGCAGGCGGGATTTCATCAAATTTTCTGGTTTTTCCCAGATGTTCAGATGCTTCTGATGCTGGGAAAGCTGGTCGGCAAGAAATCGCTGCTGGAAATCCGGTGAGGCGCCGTCGAGGAAGAAGAGCCGCAAACGGGATTCATCCTTAGATGCCGTCTGGATCGGGCAGAGCGTTTCCTCCCATTCCGAAAAATCGCGCCGTCCTTCATCGGTGATCGTATAGACCTTCTTTTCCAGCACATTTCCTGTAATTTCCACCGATACTGGATCAGCCCCTCGGCGTTCAGTGATTTCAGTTCCGGATAAATCTGGCTGTGTTTCGCATTCCAGAATTAAATAAAGGTTGTCTCAAATTCTTTTCGACAGTTCATAGCCTGTCATTTCATTTCGGTTCAAAAGTCCGAGAATCGCATATTTCAAAGTTCCCATTCGCATGAAACTCCTTTTATCCAAATAATTTTTCAAAACCGTTTGCTTTTGTTTTTGAGTATAGCACAGCTTCGCCGGAAAATCCACAGGAAAACAAGTAAAATAAAACATGTAAAAGTTGACATGTTTTGCGGTTGGTGGTAAGATAACAAAAGAATTGCAATTATGAGGAAAGACTTTGAACTGCACCTATGACAACAACAAAAAGACCTTCTGAACGTTACCTGATTTTCTTGCGGGACTGTTTGTAAACTCCTCGCTGCGGTGCTCTATCACCAGCAAGTCTCGAACGTCTCCGGATCTCTTCGATCCCTTACGCATAAGTCTTAACTTTGCATTATCTCTCGGCAGCTTTTGATGATCATCTTCAGCATCCTTGTTGATCGTTCTCCAGATTGTGATTCTCGGAAAGAATTTCAAACCGAATCCTTCTTCAGATCCCGGTATCCATTGCCTTTGGATTTTTTATTGATTTCAGTATGATTCTGTTAAACGCACTGAATCCGCAGATGTATGCGGCAAAGTTGCTTATCTTCTGATCGGATGTCTGATCCTCGGCGTCGGTGTTTTTACATGGAAGTGCTCGATGCTGTCATGCTGCCGGGCGAACTTTGTCCGCGCGGTTGTTGCCAGATGGGAAACGGAGTTCGTGAAAAATCGCATTCGATGTTTCGATGGCCGTCATTGCCGCTGCCGCTTCGTTCTTCCTGGCGCGTGAGCTGAACGGTGTCCGCGAGGGAACCATCGTAGCAGCTCTTCTGGTCGGATTCATTGCCAGAACGATTGGCAAAAACTGCATTTCCTTCCGGGGATGCTGTTTTGAATAAAAAAAAATGGGGTATTTTACAGATTTAAAAAAGAGGAGGAAGCAAAATGAAATACGATTACCCACACCTTGCAGCCTGATTTTACCATTGGTGAAAGACCTTCCGCACTGCATGTTTTCCGCACCGATGGGCGAACTGATATCACGAACGACGGATGTATCGGACCGAAGTCCGCAGCATTCTGGCGAGCTTCGCGCAAAGGCGGAGCAGCAGCGTCACCGTCAGCGAGTGCATGGTACACCCGGTAACCGACGGTTCCTATGGTATCATCTGGATACCGCAGTCTTAAATTCCCTGGCATCTGCAACGTATGCGGCTGATGCGATTTCCCGCCACGGCGCTGTGCCGAGCCTGGAACTGTTCCATTCCGGTCGCAACGATCGGCGGTCTGAATGATCCGGCGCAGATGGAAGAGATCATCGCATCCGGAAAAGCCGATGTTGTTTACATGGCAAGAGCCCTTTCTCGCAGATCCATTCCTGCCGCGCAAAGTCATGGAAAACCGTTCGAAGATATCGTGCACTGCCTGCGGTGCTTCACCTGTATGGCAGAGCGTGCGGCAACCGGCACGAGACGATGCACCGTCAATCCGCTGATCGGAAGAGATGGAGGGCGATGAAGGGCCAGCCGGCTCTGGTGAAGAAAAAGTCCTCATCGCAGGAGGAGGGCCCTGAGTGGACTGTGGCCGCGCTGCATGGACTGCAGCAAGAAGAGTTACAGCGTGGTGCTCTGCGAGAAAGAAGCAGCGCTCGGCGGTATCTTAAAGAGCGAAATTGCCCCGCCGTTCAAACGGAAATGTTCGCGCTGACCGAGACCTACGAGCGTCGGCAAGAAAATGCAGGTGTGGAAATCCGCTCAACACCGAGGGTAACACCGAGTACGTCGAGAAAGAAGCACCGGATGCCCCCATCACGCCGCAGGCTCCCGTCCGCTTGTTCATTGATCAAAGGCATGGATGGAGAGCAGGTTGTCGTTGTCAATGAGCTGTACCGCAATCTCGACAAGATTTCCGACAAAGTCGTTGTCATGGGCGGCGGCCTCGCCGGATGCGAGTAAAAGTGATCTCTGGCATGGAAGGAAAGAAGTTCAGCTCTGTCGAAATGCGCGACGCCCGCCCCGGATGCAAACGTCCGCCACCGCCCGCCGTTTTAAAAGAAATCGAAAACAGGTCAAAGCCGTCCACACCGGCCGAGGAGGAGATCACCCCGAAGGCGTATGGTGCACCGATGCGAATGGGAGCGCCACTCGTAGAAGGAACCACTGTCATCTGCGCCCTCGGCCAGAGAGCAAGAACCGACGTTGTGAGCAGCTCCGCAATACGCGCGCCGTTTGTACGCGGGATCGGAGACGCAAGACGTGTATCTACCATCACCAATGCCGTATATCAGGGTATCATGCGGCGCTGGATATTTAATCAAGAATAATTTTGGAAATGCTGTACCATGGAAAAGAATCCGTGGTGCAGCATTTTTTAAAAGATAAAGTCTACCAATCCGCGTTTTTTCCGTGTACGAATGAATGTATCAGTCAAAAAAATGTGAACAGGAGGACGCCATGGGAAGATTTTTTAAACCGAAATGAAGCATTTTCGGAAGTCATTCATTCGGAAATTTATGTAGATAAAACACCGCTTCGGAATACACCAATAAAGCAATCAGTACGACATCAAAAATTTATCTGCAGCAGCCGTCCCAGACGTTTTGGAAAGTCGATTACAGCGGGTCAGCATACTACAGCAAGGGCTGTGGATTCCAGAGCACTGTTTGCAGATTATGCGATTTGCAAGGCTTCGTCTTTTGAAAAAATCTGAATCAGTACGATGTCATTCATTTTATGCACAATGGTGCATGATGGACGCCGGGAATGCGGATCAGGTTGGAAGTATCAATCATGGAATACCGCAGGAACTGAAGGCTGAAAATACGGAGAGCGATTCCGATACGGTAAAAACCGCTTATGGTGCGATGTCTTATATCAAGGCTGCTGAAGCGGAAACAAATTTGTTGTCATCATCGATGAATGGGATGTACTGATCCGTGATGAGGCACAGAATCAGGCAAAAGGCTGGGAAAAGTATATTGATTTTCTGCGTGGCATGTTTAAAGGGTCAGAACTGTCAAAATATATTGCATTGGCGTATCTGACAGGAATTCTGCCGATCAAGAAATTAAAGACACAGTCCGCTCTCAACAATTTTGAAGAATTTACCATGCTGGATGCAGGAAGAATGGCACCGTATGTTGGCTTTACAGAAGAGGAAGTGCATGATTTATGCGACAGGTACGGACAGATCTATGAGCAGGTGAAATTATGGTATGATGGATATTCTCTGAAGGGTATCAGGTATATAATCCAAAGCCGTTGTCAGCCTGATGCCGAATGGAAAATATAAAAGTTACTGGTCCAATACCGGCAGCTATGAAGCCAATCGTGCCACTGATTAACATGAATTTCGGACGGACTGCGGGCGGCAATTATAGAAATGATGTCGGGGGCCGCCGTGGATGTGGATGTGACATCTTTTCCAGAATGATACCGTAAGCTTCGCCAACCGGGATGATGTACCGACGTATTGGATCCACTTGGGATATCTGGCTTACGATCAGGACAGGGAGCAGGTTTATTCCAAATGAGGAAATCAGACATGAATTAAACAATGCGGTGAAACGCAATAAATGGAATGAAATGATTACTTTTCAGAAGGAATCCGCAGATTTGCTGATGCAACCCTGATATGGATGAAAAGCGGTAGCAGATGGGATAGAGCGAATTCATCAGAGTACAGTTCGGTGATCCAATATAATGATGAAAATTCCCTGAGCAGCGTGCTTACGATAGCATATTTAAGCTCTATGCAGTATTATTTCCAACCCGTAAGAGAGCCGCTGACCGACGCGGTTTTGGTAGATTTTGTTTATCTTCCGAAACCGGAATACAGAACAAGTTATCCGGCGCTGCTGGTAGAACTTAAGTGGAACAAAAGCACAGATACCGCCATAGAGCAGATCTGGGATAAAAATATCCGGATTCTATTCTGGAATATACAGGAAATATTCTTCTGGTGGGAATTAACTACAATAAAAAGACGAAAGAACATGAGTGCAGGATTGAAAAGATAAAAAAGATAGAAAAACCGAATGCTGAGAAAAACGTCATATCATGGACAACGGAATTCATGATATGACGTTTTTGTAAATATTTCAGTCGATACGAAATAGGAATGAACGATTAGATTTTAGAAATTTTTTAAAAAGTCCTTGATCGGTAGCAACTCCCGGGTGATAAGCTAAAGCTACAAAGACAGGGAAATAACAAAATAAAACAGGGAGGTTATGATGATGAAAATATCACATCCCGGCAGTGGAATCGGAAAATGACACCAGACCAAACAGGGAGGTTATGCGGATACCGCATGATGACTACATGAATGAGCGCGGTCGGACGCGGAACAAAAGATCCGGTTGGCAAGAGGACAATCAAAATCTGGGGCCAGATTCCGGCAGTGGAGAAACTGCTTGGAACCGACTTTCGATTCCTGATGTTTATCCATCAGCCCAGATCATGGCAGATAGCAGGCGGTTCGGTATTTCCATTCAGGGCGAAAAGCCTGAGTGCGGATCAAAACCGCATGTGATCCAGATGGAAGCACATCCGATTACCGCGATGAAGAAACTATCGCAGCACAGGCGGTTGTTGCGTGATGGCATGAATGCAGCTTGAGGAGCCGGTTGTCTTGTGAAAAAATATGGAAAGAGCACGCACAGGTCATCTTAAGAATACACAAAAGATCCCGGTGTAAACCCTTATTGGCTTTGATTTCGAACTGAGAGAGGACAAATTTTCTATTACCCGGATCTCCACCAATGAAAATCTGGGCAAGCGGTTCGCCGAAGTATCTGACAGAAGGAACCGATGGAGGGTTTTAAGTTTTTTCGTGAAAAGAGTCGAATGAACTGCTTGGAACCGACTACATCGATCTGATGAATTATGAAATTCGACCATCCATCAGCCTGCAGGTGATTTCAGCGCATGGCAGGATACCGTTTCCAAACTGACCAAAACGGTAGCGATCCGTCCGATGGTAAACCAGATTGAAATGCATCCGTACTTCGCACAGAGTCTGCATTAAAAGTCATGGAAGAGTACCAGATCGTGCCGGAGGCATGGGCACCGCTCGGCGGAGGACGCCACAATCCGTTTGACAACGAGATGGTAAAAAGAAATCGCTGCCGCACACAGAAAGACCGTAGGACAGGTAGTTCTGCGCTGGAATGTACAGCGCGGCGTTGTAGTCATTCCGAAATCGGTTCACAAAGCGAGAATCGAAGAGAATTTCCAGATATGGATTTTTTACACTGACTGAAGAGGAGATGCAGAAAATCAGTTCACTGATCTTGGCTATCAGGGAACTGCGGTCAAGCATTTTGATCCGGAATTTGTTAAAATGTGCAATACCAGAAAGATCCACGAATAAAAAACAGGGCGGTTTGGTTTCCAACTGCTGTAAGATCATTTTTGCACAGGCAGACGTTGCGTTCCTGGATCCAGAATATCTCGATGTCTGTACCATTCCAGTAGGTCATTTCCGGTGCGTTTGATACCTTAAGCTATGCAATGGAAACATATTTCGGCAAACCGGAGGAAAACAATCTGTCCGATGATATCAATGAGGCACTTGCGGCAGAACTGCTGAAAGGAAAACATATAACTCTTTAAAATTTCTTTTGCAGGATTTCACCCTGTGTGGTACATTATAGTTATGAATTGCGGTGGCCGTCTTCGGACAACACCTTGAAAGAGCCTGATGCGTCAGGCTCTTTTTATTACAGGTTTTAGCTTGCTTATTTAATTGAAGTGGCTAACATGGGGCTGCCCTTGGTGTGCAAGAAGTAGAAAGCAATAAAATAAAAACAATAATGACAATATCTAAGCCAGAGGCCTAGGTGTTATTTTTAGCAAGTATTATTGCAGAATATCAGGTGCTTATTATAACAAATAGAAAGAGGAAATGAGACAGGGGAAAAGAATGAAAAAAAACAACAATATTATTACTGGCAGGAGTCTGATGATATGGAATAGCTGCTCTCCTGTACCAGAGCCAGAACAGCAGAAATCAGATCCGTCATTATACGGCCTTTTTTTCAACAACAGGGAAGAGATCACTTCGATAATGATATGAAAAAGAAGATCGCTGAACAGATCGGAGCCGATTGTGAAGAAACATGGCTGAAAGGACAGACAAAGGATAATGCACTGAATGCTTATATTGCAGCCGGCGAGTATCCGGATTTTATTTCCGGCGAAAGTAAATTATATGATGCAGGAGCACTGATTCCCATTGACGAATACTGGGACAATTATCCCAATATAAAAAATTATCTGACAGAGGAACAGTGGGACCTGTTTCGGCAGGCAGACGGACATATCTACTGGATTCCACAATTCGGAGTTTCACAGGACAGGACACGGAAGTAATCCACAGCGGAGAAGCTTTCTGATTCAGACAAGAGTTTTGAAATGGGCAGACTATCCGAAATCACGACGGTGGATGAATATTTTGATCTTCTGAACGGTATCAGGAAGCAAATCCCTCGTCTGGAAAAATGGAACACCGAATATTCCGTTTGCTATTTTATGCGATGACTGGAGATACTTTTGTCTGGAGAATGTTCCTCAATTTCTGGATGGATATCCGAATGATGGGAGCTGCATCGTAGATCCAGATACACTGCAGGTCATTGACTATAATACAACACCGACAGCCAAAAGATACTATCAGAAATTAAATGAAGAATACAAAAAGGAATGATCAGCCCGGAAACATTTCTGGATACTTATGAGGGATATCTGATAAGCTGTCCATAGTTGCCGTTCTTGGTATGGTGGATCAAAGATGGCAGTTTTATTATGCCATACAGACAGCGTATGATTCCGGAAATCTGCGCAGTTATGGATGTGATTGTGCCACCTCCGATAACAATAGACAAAAAGTAAAGAATCAGTGGCATACGGCAAGATCAGCAGAGCTGGATACCGCGTCAGACTTTCTATTACCATTTCCTGTGAAGACCCGGAAGGGGCAATGCAGTTTGTAACAACCTCCTTGATCCGGAGATTACGAAATTACGTTTCTGGGGGAGAAGAAAATCTGGATTATTCGATAGACGAAAACGGAATATTTTATCTGAATGAGGAGCAGGGCGTAAGGGTAAATGATCGGAAACTGAAAAGGCGCATTTTTGTACATATTCCTATTTTCCAAGGAGTGAAGGAATGCTGTCAGATGGAATCAATGCATTTTCGCCGGAAAATCAACCGGTAGAATTCTGGAAAAAGCCAGCCCCGGATATACAGGAATGTTTTTGAGGCGTATGGAGTAACAAACTATGTAGATATGCTTGGGAGAAATGATGCTGGGGAGTGTGGTATCCCATGTATTCGTATACCACCACTGACATCAAATACACAGGCAGGACAGACACTGAACGGATGGATGAAGTAAACACCGGTGGCTTCCGCAGGTGATTCTGGCACAGAATTTTGAAGAAACATGGAATTCCTATATGGAAGCATACAACGCATGCGATCCACAGAGCTATTTTGAGGATTTACAGAAAGAGCTCGATCAACGAATGAACAAAAAAGAATAGCAATTTTTGCATATTGAATGACAAGAACTAAATAGTCCGAAGGGCCCCTATTTGTTTACAATGGTGATAACCAGTAAACAGATGGGGGCTTTTTATAAAATACGGGAGGGAATCCTATGAGAATTTGTTGGAGCAAAGTGCCTTTCCGGGCGTAATCAGAGTTACGGAAAAGGTAGCACACGATGTGGAACTTGTATCGGGAAAGAAACCGCAGATTCTGGTAGAAAAGAGATACCGGAAACACTGGAAAGCAGCGGGGAGGACTGGACGATCATTGCCGCGACGAAGGAAAAAAGCAGCCTCCTGAAAAAGCTGGAAGAAGCCGGGAGTGCGGAATTAAAAGAGCTGGAACAAAAGAGAGAATGCTATGCATGGATTTTCCTGAAATAAAAACAGGACAAAATCGAACCTTCTTGTAATTGCCGGGAGCGACAAAAGAGGAACGATTTATGGCCTTTTTCATTTATCGGAAATGCTGGGAGTCTCACCGTTTGTCGACTGGTGCGGGACTGATGCCGCCAAAGCAGGAAAAGATAGAACTGAGGGAAGACATGGCCTGTATCAGCAAAGAGCCATCCGTCAGATACCGGGGATTTTTTTATTAATGATGAATGGCCGGCATTTGGAAACTGGTGCAATCATAATTTTGGCGGCTTTAATGCAAAAGCTTATGATCATGTATTTTGAACTTTACCAGATTAAAAAAGGAAATTATCTCTGGCCGGCTATGTGGAGCGCAAGATTTGCAGATGATGGACCGGACCTCTTAAATGCGGAGCTTGCAGATGAATACGGAATTATTATGGGAATGTCACATCATGAGCCGTGCTTAAGGCAGGGGAAGAATACAAATATCTCAGAGGTAAGAATTCTGTTTACGGAGATGCCTGGAATTTCAGAACAAACAGAGAGGGAATTACAAAATTCTGGGAAGATGGACTGAAAAGAAGCGGAAAGTTTGAAAATGTAATCACCGTCGGCATGCGTGGAGAAGCGGATACTGCGATCATGGGAAAGAATGCAACACTGGAAGATAATATTCAGTTGCTGCGGGATGTACTGAAAACGCAGAAAAACTGATTCAGGAACGTGTAAATCCTGATCTGACCAAGGTTCCGCGCATGATAGCCTTATACAAAGAAGTAGAAGAATTTTTCTATGGAAATGAAAAAACAAAGGGACTAATGGGAGCAGAGGAGTTAGAGGATGTGATTCTGATGCTCTGTGATGATAACTATGGAAATCTCCGGACACTTCCAACAGAAGAGATGCGAAAACATGCGGGCGGCTATGGTATGTATTATCATCTGGACTACCACGGATGGCCGGTTTCCTATGAGTGGATCAACAGTTCTTATCTGCCGAAAATCTGGGAGCAGATGAGTATGGCATACGATTTTGGTGTGCGGGAACTCTGGATGGTAAATGTCGGAGACATCGCCACACAGGAATTTCCACTGAGCTTTTTTCTGGACATGGCGTATGACTTTGATCGCTGGGGAAGCAGGGCGCTTAACTGCACGCAGGAGTACACCAGAAAGTGGGTGAGACAGCAATTCGGTTCTGTGGAAGAAGAGACACAGGACACTATTGCAGACATTTTAGAGCAGTACACAAAAATCATCCACAGAAGAAGGCCGGAAGCACTGAACCCGGAGACGTATCATCCGGTGCAGGAAAAGGAAAGCAGCAGGATCTTCGAAGAAGAAGAGCAGCTTTTTGAAAAACTGCAGGACGTATATGAAACAATTGAAAAACGAATCCGCAGAATCTGTCCGCATTTATCGCGCTTGTATATTATCCGGCATTTGGGACAATGAATCTTGTGAAGATGCAGATTCTTGCAGGCTGGAATCATTATTATGCTAATCTTGGTGCGGTCTGTGCCAATGATTATGGGGATGAAGTGGAAAGATGCATGGAACAGGATCGAAAAAGCTGTGGAAATGTATCATCAGATGGATCCAGGGGAAGATGGTATGGAATGGG